>TARA_B110000014_G_scaffold55285_1_pt1 | contig 26548 bp, 28 predicted proteins | sample TARA_B110000014 | Tara Oceans TARA_B110000014 (sample SAMEA4396468) | marine metagenome | biome: Westerlies Biome; feature: [MES] marine water layer (ENVO:01000295) within the mesopelagic zone...; material: water (ENVO:00002006), including particulate matter (ENVO:01000060) such... | reverse complement strand
CAATTTGGATTTAATTCTATTACGGTAATACCAACTAATGTTTATGGTCCTGAAGATAATTTTCATATTGAAACTTCAGGTGTAATACCAGGAATAATTTCAAAAATTTTTAATGCAATAAAAACTAATTCTAATGAAATTATTTTGTGGGGAGATGGAAAAGCGACTAGAGATTTTTTGTATGTTGATGATGTATCATATGGGATGATTTTAGCAGCTGAAAAATATGATAAGGCATCACCAATTAATTTAGGAGCTGAACATGAGATATCAATAAAAGATTTAGCCACAATGATATCAAAAATTATGCAATTTTCAGGTGAAATAAAATGGGATAGTTCGAAAGCAAATGGACAACCGAGAAGATGTGTCAGTAATGATAAGGCAGAGAAAGAAATTGGATTTAAACCAAAAACTAATTTGAATGAAGGATTAGAAAAAATGATTTCATGGTTTAAATCAAATAATTAAATTTAAAATTAATAATTATATAAAATATTAAATTAATTTAGTTTATTTATAGATTTTAAAATTTTAATAATATTTTGCTTTGTAACTAATTTAGGATTATTATCTAGATGTTTTCTGTCAGATAAAATTAATTCTGCTGCAGTATTAAGATCTTGATTCAAATTAATTTTTTCAAAGTTTAAATTATTTACAATTTTTTCAAATCTTTCTGAAAATTTAGATGAATTGAATTTATGGGCAAAAGAGGTTGTAAATGCAAGTGAATGACCATGTGAAAAACCTTCATTAGAAAAAACATATGATAGTGCATGGCCCAAAGTAGTAGAAGAATTACCAAAACCTAAACCAGAAATTAAAGATCCTAATGGAATATCATCATATTTTTTATTTAATATTGCATTTTCTAGAATATCAAATGCTTTGTTACATAAAAATTTTGTATAGATATTAGCAGATTTACTATCAAATGCTTCCGTACATTGTGCACATGCATCAATTACAGAATTTTTTAGAATTATAGGATCTGTATCGCGTATGAAATTTGAATCAATTATTGCAACATCAGCGAAGAGGCTATCATCATGGAAGCTTTTCTTTACTCCATTAACTTTCAAGACAGATATTCTTGTAACTTCACTTCCACTTCCAAAATTGGTTGGGATTAGAATTTTAGATTTATTCATTTTAAATGCAACAAACTTTGCTACATCTAGAACACTACCACCACCAACTCCAATTACAGTGGAAAAATTTGAGTTTTTGAAAATATCAATAATATTTGTGGTCGTATTTATGGATGGATTTGATTCAACTTGATCAAAAAATAAATCCGAATCTAATTTTAGATAAGACAACCAATTTCGTTTTCTTGCACCTGAAGATGTAATTATTAGGCAATTTTTTGGAAAATCGAATTCAGGACCAGAATTTTTTCCAAATATGATTTTTGATGGTTGTTTGACGGTAAACATAGAATATGTTAATGGAATATTTTTTATAAGTTAAAATGTTGTTGTGAATAGGACTTTTAGAATGCAAAATTCAGATATGTTACATGAATTAATAGAATCAAAATCAATCTTAAGAGTTGGCGGGGCATTTGATGCCATGTCTGGAAAACTAGTTGAAATTAATGGATTTGATGCAATTTGGACAGGCAGTTTTGCAATTTCTGCAACACATGCATTACCTGATGCAAGTATTTTGACAATGACAGAATTTTTGAATGTATCAGCAAATATTGTTGATTCATGTGAAATTCCAGTAATAGCAGATTGTGATACAGGATTTGGAGGTCCAAGTAATGTTAGACATACAGTCAAAAAATTTGAAGGTGCAGGAATAGCAGCAATTTGTATGGAAGACAAAACATTTCCAAAACAAAATAGTTTATTACAAAATGGAACACATCAATTAATCTCAGAAAAAGAATTTGTTGCAAAAATTTTAGCTGCAAAAGAAGCAAAAAGAAATAAAAATTTTACGATAATTGCTAGAACTGAAGCATTGATTGCAGGGTTAGGAATGAATGAAGCATTGAAAAGAGCAGATGCTTATCAAGATGCAGGTGCAGATGCAATTTTAATTCATTCAAAAAGTAGTACGCCAGATGAAATTTTAGAATTTTCAGAATCTTGGAAAGGAAATATACCATTAGTTGTAGTTCCAACAACTTATCCAACAATCAAAATTGATGAACTTATAAAAAATAAATTCAAAATGATTATTTATGCAAATCAAACATTGAGAGCATCATATTCGGCAATGAATAATACTTTAAAACAAATTAAAAATGGACAAAAAATTACAGATGTTAAACAAGAAATGTCATCAATGGAAGATATATTTGAACTTCAACAAATGTATGAAATTAAAAATCAAGAAAAAAATATTGAAGAGGATTTAAAAAAAATGGGATATATAGATGGATGAAAAAACGCAAAGAAAAATATTTCAATATTTTAATAAAAACAAAATAGAAAATTTTGTAGGTGTTCCAGATTCAACCTTAAAACATTTTATTGATGAAGGATTAAAATCTAAAAAAATTCTAATCGCAAATAGAGAAGAAGAAGCAATCGGAATTGGAACTGGAATGATTTTAGCAAATAGTCCAACTTTGATGTTTATGCAAAATGCAGGATTTGCGAATTCTATTAGTACAATTACATCATTAATCCAATTATACGAAATTCCAATGATTTTTTTGATTGGATGGAGAGGTTTTCTGAAAGATGACGCACCAGAACATGAAAAAATTGGGAGAATTCAACCAAATTTATTAAAAAATTTAAATCTTGAAAACAAAATATTAGAAGAAAAAACCTGGGAGAAAAATTGTAAATGGGCATTAAGTAAAATTAAGAAAAATACACCAGTTGCATTAGTAATTAGGAGAGAATTTCTTGATTAGAAGAGACGCAATGGAAATTGTTTGTCAATATGTAAAAAATGACATGATTATTTCTGCAAACGGGTTCATTAGTAGAGATCTGTTTTCAAGTTTAGAAAAAAATACTAATTTTTACATGATTGGATCTATGGGATTAGCTTCTTCTATAGGATTAGGCATTGCCTTAAAAAAACCTAGAAAAAGGATATTTGTTTTTGACGGTGATGGAAATATCCTGATGAATTTAGGTTCATTAGTTACAATTGGTTCATTACGTCCAAAAAATTTAATTCATTTAATTTTTGATAATAAAATTCATGAATCAACTGGAGGGCAGCCTACCCATTCAAAGGAAATTAATATTTCAAAAATTGCCAAAGTAAGTAATTATAAAGTTTTTTCAGTAAAAACAAAAAAATCACTTGAAAAAATCTTAAAAGAAATTCCAAATTTACAGGGTCCAATTTTGATACATATTCATTTAAATCAAGGAATTAAGAAGAGTTCACGCGTAAACATATCACCAGAAAAAATTAAAACCAGATTTATGAATGCAATTAATTAAGATGAATGCTATAATTATTGCTGCAGGTTCTGGTAAACGAATTAGCAATCATATGAAAAATACGCCTAAATCACTGATAGAAATTAATGGAAAATCTATAATTAATTATCAAATTGATGCAATTAAAAAAAATGGGATAACTAACATCATAGTCATTACTGGTAAATACAGTGAAAAATTTTCTGCATTAATGGATGATGATATTCATTATGTAAATGATGTTGATCATGAAAAACATGATATTTTAGGAAGTTTAATGGAAGGAAAAGAGTTCTTAAAAAATGATGTTCTAGTATTATACTCAGATATTATTTTTGAAGAAAAAATTTTACGTCAGATTTTAGATTCAAAGAAGGATATTTCATTGGCCATAGATATGAAATGGAGAAATAATTATGAAGGAAGAACAGAACATCCACAATCAGAAGCTGAAAATGTACTGCTTGATAAAAAAAATAAGATTATAAAAATAAGAAAGAATATTGAAAATGATCATGACCGCGTTGGAGAATTTTTAGGAATTATTAAATTTACAAAAATTGGTGCAGAATTATTTGTTAAAAAATATGAAGAATTAGTGAAAGAGCATAAAGTTGGTTTTCATAATGCACCATCAATTATGGAAGCATATCTAACAGATATGCTCCAAGAATTAATTGATTGTGAATTAAAATTAGAACCTGTTTTTATTTCAGGAAAATGGTGTGAAATAGATACAATGCAAGATTTGAAAGTGGCAGAAAGAAAATTTTAGTTTAATCACGTGTATTAATTAATTTGGATAATTTCTCCCACAGAATTTTTTCCATACTTTCTCCAGTATCAATTAAATTTTTATTTTCATTAGAATCTAATTCAAGATTGTATAATTCTCTAGTACCATCATGCTCATTAAATATCAATTTCCATTTTGAACTACGAATAGATTTTACATTTGGTTCCTTAGGCGGAGATTTTTCATGAAGTGGATTTCCAGTTTCGGTTAATGCGTAATTTTCAGTAATTACCTGACCGTCAATTAATGGAAGTAAAGAAACACCATCAAAGTCACCATAATTCTTATCAAAAGGAATTTCTAGATATTCAAGGATTGTAGGCATAAAGTCAACAGTTCTTGTTTGTTGTTTAATTTCAATTTTAGGAAATTCATCAGCCAAAAAATAAGTGAAAGTTCTTAGTGTATAATCATAACAAAATGCACCATATGCATGTTCACCAAATCGTTCACCGATACTAACTCCATGATCAGACATGATTAAAATTAATGAATTTTTATCTAGTTCTAATTTTTTTATTTCATTTAAAATAGTTTCAATATAATTTTCTGCTTTGATGAATAATTTGTCGTATCTATTTTTGTTTATATCAATATCCTCAAAAAATTCTTTACTATGATTATGATATACATTCAAAACTTCATTTTTTATTCCGGTATGGATATTACTAAAATGTAAATATGCAAAAAAGTTTTTTTCATGAGAAATTTTTTTTAATTCTTTTAGTATCTCACAATGTTTTTTTGTTAAATCATCCTTATCTTCATCATGAACAATAAATTTATCAAAACCTTGTTTTGGGATAACTAGCTGATTGATAACATCTGCTTGAGTGTAATAATTATTTTCATGTAGATATTCAGTTATTGTCTTAAATTCATTTTTTTTGAATTTAAAAGTAGACCAATAGCTGTTAGTTCCAGTTCTGGATCCGTAACATCCACTAAAAACAGCATGCATTGCAGCAATTGTATGAGGTCCATATGTAATAGACTGGGAAAGAAAAACAGAATTTTCTCTAATTTTTGAAAAGGTTTTTGAATTTAATGCATAATCAAGACGCCCACCATCTATCATAATTATTATAATATTTTTTTTATTCATAATAAATAATTTTTAAATTTTAGTTTTTACCTTTTTTATCAAACCATAGCATAGTTTCAGATATTGCTCTTTTTGCATTATTTTTTCCAACAATTGATAATTCTCTTTGTGAATCACCAGGAATTTTTCCACCAACTCTTAAGATCAAAAGCTTTCCATTACCTCTAAAATTATGCTTTATGAAAGGTTTTATGTATAGAGAATCATTCGGTTGTAGTTTTTGATCTAGTATTTTATTATCAACTTCCCAATTGAGTATTACTGATTGTTCACCAATATTGTAAATATATTGATGTAACCCAGATTTCAAATCTAAATCAGAATCATCTGAATTTAATATTTCAACTTCAAAAGATTTTGAGAAAGGTAAAGCAGTAGTTGATGCTAATTCATGAAATTTATATCGTTTTTCATTTGACGGGAAAAACCAGGTTCTATTTTGATTATGCTTAGAGGTAATAACTTTTTTTTCTACTTTATCATTTGGTAATAAATCTCGAATATTGACGACAAATGCATTAGCAATTTTTTCAAGTTGAAGAAAAGTTGGAATTTCAGAACCAGATTCAAAATTCATTAATTCATCAATAGTAATAGATGTTCGAATAGACAATTCTTCCAATGATAGAGTAGAAATTTCACGATGGTATTTTAGTAAAGACCCACTGGCAGTATTTTTAGATGTAAAATCAAGTGCAAATTCAGAACCAAGATTAGACATTGATGAAAGCTCTTGTTGATGTTCTCCTGTTAATTTTCCACCATAGGTTAATGCAAGTATCAAACCATGGGAACTAGAACCATCTCTTGTGGCAAAAGTATGAGGTACAAAAGGTGTGATGTACATGGAATCACCAGTATTCATTACTGCAGTTTGTTTATCTCCATTTTCATCCTTGTAATAGAAATTTACATCTCCAATAAAATATGTAAATTGATGTAAAAAGTGTCCATTGTTCCATTGAACTTGATCATTTTCAGGATCATTATCTTTTACTTGACATAATTCCATAATCCATTCAGGTCTAAATGGTGCAACTTTACTCATAGCAGTATCTCTATATTCATAATATGGTTTTCCTGCACGTTCCATGATACGTTTAGACTTTTCTGAATCGTTTGCAGACATTAGTTTTATTCCATCAGGACAATCATCTTCAATTATGTAAAAATCTCTTTTATTAACAGGCCAAATTTTTACAGCCTTATCAACTAAATCGGAAGGTAATTCAGAGCGTCCTTCAATTATTGAAGAAATTAGTTCTTCAGAAACACCTAATTCAATAGCAGCATCCTCAGGACGTCTTTTTATATCATTTAAAATTCCAAGAAAATTATTACCCATTCTCAACATAGCAGTATTAATTTCAGAATCTAACATATTATCAATGAAGAATTGTATTAATTATAATTTGTTATTCTATCATGAATAAAATGATTAAAAATATCAACATGAATAAAGAAATTTGCATATATTAAAAATAATTTTTATCATAGTTCTAAATTCTATGAAAAACTTTTTACCAACAAATTATTGGAAAATTCATTGTGAAAAAAAATGTTTTATTTATTTTAATTGATGGATTAAGGGCAGATCAAATTTTTGGTGAAGAAAGAAAATCACATACACCATTTTTAGATTCATTAAGAAATAATGGAGTATATTTTAAAAATACATTTGTTCCAGGAGATGGTACACATATTTCATTGAATTGCTTATTCAATTCAAAGTATCAATTTGAAACAGGCATCAGAGCACAAAAAATTATTTTATTGGATGACAATCATATTCAAACATTCAAAAATCAAGGATATACGGTTACAGGATTAATTCCTAGATTAACATCATTTAATTCAATTAAGAATTATTTGGAAAATGAAGATTGTACATATGATTCAGGACCACCACCAGAAACTCTCTTTTCTGGAATGACAGAAAAAATTTCTCTCTTATTAAATTCATTAAAGAATAAATCTCCATGGTTTTGTTATATTCATCTATTTGACTTACATCCATTAAAAGAAGGACGTATACCAAAAAATCTGGAATCATTTGAATCTGAGAAATTTGGAGATTCACTTTATGCAAAAAGCGTATCATCTGTTGATGAAGGATTAAAGAAAATTTGCAAAAATGTAAATTTTGAGAATACAATTTTAGTAATTACAGCAGATCATGGAGATAAAATTCCATATGGTGAAAAATTTTCTTTTCAATTTGAACCCGAATTAAAATCTGCAACAAATTTAGGAAAACAGATTTTACCAAAATCTACACATAATATTACAGGTAAAATTCTAGGTAAAATTAAAAAAAGTATAGGAAACAGCAAATCTAAGTATTATAATCAAAATTTAACTCCATATCAAAAACGTTCAAGGGATCCATACTTTACGCTATCACTACATGATGAGATTTTACATGTTCCATTTTTTATCAATCATAAAGAATTATCACAAAAAATAATTTCAAATCAAATATCAAATTTAGATATTTTTCCAACACTTTTTCAACTTTTAGACATCCCATTCAATAATACAAAATATTCCTCAAGTCTAGTTCCTTTAATTAATGGAAAAGAAATCTTAGAAAAAGAAATTTTTCTACATACAATACCGTATGAGAATGAATCACCATTAGATCGAATGGGATTACGTACTAGTAAATACAAATATTTTAGAAATTCAAGAGATGAAAATAAAGATATAAGTTTGTATGATTTGGAAAAAGACCCATTTGAAAATAATAATATTGCAAAAAATGAACCAAAGCTAGTCATGGAAATGGAAAAAATATTAAAAAAATTAGGGAGAGATTTCAGTAATTTAAAAAATAATTCGGATGACGATGATGTAATTAAAGAAGAATTAAAAAAATTAGGTTATTTGTAGTGAATTCAGATCTTTTCCGGAGGATTATCATAAAGAACTTGACCAGTTTTTATAGAATTATTATTTGAAAGCAATTTTTTAAATTTATTAAAATAAAGTCTATTTCCAATTAAAAATCCAAATAATCTTAATTTTATTCTAAATGTTGATGAATTTTTTCGAATTGATGTTTGTTTTTCAAGTAAATTTTCAAATAAATCATCCCACCATTCTGCACATTTGTTTGGATTTGTAACTTCTTTGACAAATTTATATTCATTCTCAAATAATTTTTCTCTGAATTCTTTTGATTCTACAACATTATCTATTACATCAGCAATTGCTTTTGGATCATTAGAAAATGGTAAAAATGGAGATTTTATTTCTTCACCACTGATGAGTATTTTTCTTTGATGATTAGTATATTGAATTACGGGAGTACCACACATGACACTTTCTAAACTAACATTTTCAAATGTACCCAAAAACATATTTGCTATAACAGCATCCGCCATAGTATAATATTTTGCAATTTCTGATCTTTTTATCAGAGGTACTAATTTTATTTGAGAAGGCATTTCATCTATTAATTTTTTTTTAAATATTTTTGATTCTTCTGTTGCTTCTTCAAACCAATCAACTCCTATTATTTCAAAATCAGATTTACAAAGTTTTATTGCATCCCAAAGCAAATCACTTCCTTTAGATTTATCCAATCTCAGTGGACTAAAAAATGTAAATTTTGTTTTTTCCCATGCTATAGGTTCAATGTCCTCATTAAATTCATCCGGATCTATAGGATATCTAGCTGAATTTATTCCATTTTTTGTATATTTTGATAAATGTTCAAATTGCCATTTTCCTGCAACATGTGCAATTGCATTTTTAAAAGCATTCCAATAAAATTTTCTTTCAAAGAAATTTAGTTTGTGTAAAGGTTCTGTTTGCCATTCTTCTGTGGAATTTTTAATAAACATTGGAGCATCTATGTCCCGCCCTAGATAATATGCAACATAATTAAGATCTGCCAAATATGCAATTCTTTCTGATGCAGTTGTTAAACATATATCAAAATTATCTTTAATTTTATTAATTTGATTTACTTGATCTACGACCTTTTTTGACTTGAATAATTCCACATCATCCGCATTTACATAAAATGCTGAACCATCTTGAGGATAATTAATGAGATGAATTTGTGATTTTTTAACAAATTTTTGAATTGTTCGGATAGTATTTCCAATATCTCCAATAGCAAGTACTCTAATCACCATCCTGTTAGAAAGATAATTTTTTATTTAAAATTCTTTACTAAGGAATATTTATTCTTAAAAATACAGTTGTACCATAATTAAAGTAAATTATGCAGTTCTGGACGATACAGATGCAGTTTGTAAAATTTTTTTTGCAGCAGTTTTACCTTCATTAAAAAGTAAATCAATTATAGACATATCCGGTATAAATTCACCATGAATTTGATTATAAATTGGATGTTGGAATTTTTGAAATTCAACATTAATGTTAGATTTTTTAAATTCTTCAATTCGAAGATTTGATTCGGCCCAGAATGTTCCAGTTATATAATTATCAGCATCTACTGCTTTACATATATCAAGAACTCTATCAGAACCTTTCTTTGCTATTTCAAGTTCGGATGAAAAACAAAGTTCAGATTTTATATCAAGCTCTTTCATAATAAATTTAATAATTTCAGTATTAAGATCTACTAAATATTCAAATTTTTTATTAAATATTGATTCAATGAAATCCTTAATTTCATCAAAAAAGGGTGCACTTGCATAATTAAATAATATAGATTTTTTATGTCTAGTAGACCAATTCTTTTGATTGTCAATGGTTACATCATTTATGTCAGGATAAGAATGTGCATGAACTGGAATGCTTAGTAAAGTAGTTCCATTTTTTATGCGTATTCTATTTCTATTTTGCCACCCCTTCTTTCTAAATTGTGCATCATCAAGAAATACAAATAATTCAGAACTCATCATTTTTTTAAAAAATCCTAACCATGGAAGGTATTCAGGTTGATGAATTCCTACAGTTTTCATATCATTGTTTTAGATTAACTTAATTTAAAATGAGTTGAATGAATCATACAAAATTACTAAATAGCATTTTAAACACGTTATTTATATTACAAATTTCAATTATCAATGAAAGCGATAATTTAATGAAATTACTTGTTACAGGAGCATCTGGAAACATTGGAACTGTTTTAGGAAATAAATTAAAAGAGCAGAATATTCCATTTATAGGAATAGATGCTTCTAAACAAAATTATGATAATGAAAATTTTCTTCAGTTAGATATTACTGACAAAAAAGAAATTTTTAAAAAAAAAATAATTCTGAATGAAGTTGATACATTAATTCATTTGGCAAGTAAGATAGATACTGGTTCAGATGTAATAAACAAAGGAATCCAAAGTGTAGATGTAAATCTAAAAGGAACCTTAAACTTACTAGAAAATTTACCAAAATTAAAAAATATTTTATTTACTAGTTCATACATGGTATATGGTATTCCTAAACAAAATCCTATAACAGAAGATCATCTTGAAGATCCACATACAATTTATGGAGCAAGTAAAATAATTACGGAAAAATACCTTCAAGTTTTTGCTGAGAAAAGAGGGATTAATCTTACAATTTTTAGATATATGGGAATCTATGGTTTGCTATCGCATTATGCAAGCCAAGCAATTCATATTTTTACAAAATTAATCGAAGATGGAAAAAATCCAATTATTTATGGAGACGGTTTGCAACGCAGAAATCATCTTTTTATTGATGATGCAATAGATGCAATTTTAATTTGGATAAATAATAAAACTCCAGGCATATTCAATATAGGAGGAATTGATTCTCCAACTAATTTAGATTTAATATCCATGATTAGTAAAAAAATGAACACAAAAGTTAATCCAATTTTTAAAGAATCTCAACAACATGATTTTATTTGTGATATTTCGTTAGCAAATTCAAAATTACATTTTAAACCAAATATTAGAATTGATGAGGGATTAAAGAAGACAATTGAAGGATTTATCCAACGTAGAGGAAGATCATTTTGACTCTTACGATTTCTAATAAAAATTTCTTAATTACAGGTGGAACAGGACAAGTAGGCTCTTTCTTAATTGAAGAATTATTGGAGAATAATGCAAATGTGACAGTGATTGGTCGTAGTATAAAAAACCTTAAAGAAATTAAAAATTATGTTGATTCAAAAAAAATTAATTTTATCGAGTGTGATCTTACAGATGAACACAGAATTAAAGAAATTAATGACTCACTCAAAAATATTGATTTTCTAATTCATTTAAGTTCTCAATTTAGATTTTCAGAACCAAATGCACTATCTAGTGCATATCACACAATTGAACTCGATATTAAGAGTACAATTTTTTTAATTCAACAATTAAAACGATTAAAAGGAATATTATTCACAAGTAGTGTTGCAGTATATGGAAAACCATTACAAACACCAGTTAATGAATTATTTCAAATAAAACCAATTACATATTATGGATGTGGTAAATTTGCTGTTGAAAAATACTTGAAATTACATTGTAATGACAATAATATTCCTTTGACAATTTTACGAATATCCACAATTTATGGTCAAAGGGATAGATCTGAACAAATGATTCCGGTTTTTATAAAAAAAGCCCTACAAAATGAACCAATTACGTTGTATGGAAATAGTTCACGAGATTTCATACACATTTCAGATGTCATAAAAACAATCATGAATGCAATTAAACTGAATCAAAATAAATTATTCAATATAGGCACAGGAAAAGGATTTTCAAATAATTTTATTGTGAAAAAAATAATCAATATTAGTAAATCTAAGAGTAAGATCACGTATTTAGATAAATCAGATAATTATGATTTTATTTGTGATAACTCAAAGTCAATAAAAGAACTTAATTTCACACCTATAATTTCAATTGAAAAGGGATTAGAAGATGAAATATCATGGTACAAAAATGAAATTAAAAAATAAAATGATAATAAATGATAAAAATAAAAATAGTAAACATTCAGAGGTATTAATAAAATGTTAGTAACAAAAATACTATTTAATTTATATCAAAAAGGAAAAAAAATACTTGGAGGAAAAGGATTAACAAAATATTCATTTGTAAGAAAAATTAAAGATTATTCTTTAGCAAATTTACAAACAAACTATGCAGAAGTTTTTGGAAATAAATTATTTCTTAGTAAAAAAGGATTAGCGTTAACAGTATCGCATTACGGTACATATGAAGAAATAGAAGCCAACATAATGAAAGAAAAAATAGAAGTTGGAGACATAGCGGTAGATGTTGGTGCAAACATAGGATTACATACACTAAATATGGCAAGAATAACAACTAACGAAGGCAAGGTTTTTGCTTTTGAGCCCGATCCTTCAAATTTTAAGATTTTAGAAAAAAATATTCAAATAAATAATTTTCAGAATATAATTTCCGAACAGAAAGCTGTAGGTGAAAAATTTGGGGAAACAACATTGTATCAGTCAAAGCATCCAGGAATGCACAGAATTTATCCTCAGTCAAATGAATCAAAAGGTGAGATTCAAGTTGAAGTAACAAATTTAGATAAATATTTTATGGATATTAATTTTATAGATAAAATAGATTTTATTAAAATTGATGTTGAAGGTTTTGAATTTAGTGTTCTAAAAGGAATGAAAAATATTCTTCAAAATAATAAACAAATTAAAATTCTTTTTGAATTTATGCCAGAAAATATTTTAGAAGCAGGTTTTAGTCCAATTGAATTACTTGATTATTTATCATCATTTAATTTTAGAATACATTGCATTAATGAAAAAACTGAAGAATTGCTTTATGTTTCAAATAATGAAGAAATTATAAAACTATGTTCATCTACGAGTAATACTCACCGTCGTAACTTATTCTGTCAAAAATAAATTTTCAATAAAGATAGTTTCTCAGTATAGATAGTCAGTGAAATTGATATAGTTGTCTAAAACAGAAAACATATGAAGAGTAATGTAGGTTTTCGAGGCTGGTTTTATTTTAGGATGGGATGGTCAACATATTTCACATTCATTCTTGCAGCAATCAACACTTTGACTATTACATACTTTCTAGCAATTGATAATTATCCAGCATTAAAAGCTATTTTCCCTAGTTTTGAGCAATATGTAGTCATAGTCACTTGTGTAGGAATACCATTACTAATTGCTGTAGGATATGGACATTACAAAAAGTCTCTTGCCTACAAGTCAGAAGCAGATGTACTTGTAGAAAGTAATCCATACACAAGAAGAAATTTAGTTAATACAGAAACTACTCTAAGATTAAATTTAAAATTAACCTCTTTATTGTTAAAAATTTCAAATGGAGAAAAAATTGATGAAATTGAAATGAAAGAAATTGAAAAACTTCATGGTGAAATTTCAAAATTAGTTAGTAAAAGGAATTTTACAAATGATTTTGATATTGATTTTATTAAAAATCAAATGAGAAAAGGAGATTTCTAAATGATAAAAATAAATAATAAAATAAAAAAAGAATACACAAATAAAAGTATACTAATAACAGGTGGAACTGGTTCAATTGGAATTGCTATAGTAAAAAAATTAATTGTGTGCAAACCAAAAGTAATTAAAATTCTAACAAATGATGAAAATTCAATTTTTGATTCACGAAAAGTTTTAGGAGAAAATAAAATAATAAAATATATCTTAGGTGATATTAGAGATAAAGAACGCTGCGAATTATCTCTAAGAAATGTGGATATTGTTTTCCACACAGCAGCAATGAAGCATATAGATATTTGTGAAGAAAATCCATTTGATGCAGTAAAAACAAATGTTTTAGGAACAAGCAACATACTAGAGTCAAGTATTCTTGAAGGAATTTCAAAATTTATTTTCATTAGTACAGATAAAGCAACTAATCCCACTACTACACTAGGTGCAAGTAAAATGCTTGCAGAAAGATTAACATTAGTTGCAGGAACATATAATGAAAATAACAAAACAGTATTTTCAATTGTTAGATTTGGAAATGTGATTGGTTCTAGAGGATCTGTTTTTCAAATATTCTTCCAACAATTAAGAAAAAATTTACCACTAACAGTTACAGATAAACGGATGACAAGATTCATCATGTCAATATCAGATGCAGCATCAATGATACTAAAAATTGGAAACATAGCAAAAGATTCTGAAACTTTTATTTTGAAAATGCCATCAGTAAGAATTGAGGATTTTGCTAAAAGTATGATAGACGTTTATAAACAAAAAACAGGTTTAAGGAAAACTTCAAAGATTAAAATTTCAAAAATTCGAGAATATGAAAGATTTAATGAAATGTTAGTAACTAATGATGAAATGGAATTTTGTCATGATTTAGGCGATATGTATAAGATTTCAAAAAAACAAGTTAAGAAACCACTTTCATTAAAAGAATTTAATTCAGGCACATCAAAGAAAATTTCAAAAAATAATCTTCATAAAGTTATTAGCGAAATATTTGATGAAGTTACTTAAAAAAATAATTGATTAAAATGAAATGGAAAATTCCTCTTTACAGGATTTTTACAGATAAAGAAGATGAAAAATCGATTGCACGTGTACTATCCAGAGGGATGGATTGGGCCATAGGTCCTGAAATTTTAGAATTTGAGAGAAAAATAGCAAATTATGTTGGAATAAAATATTGTGTGACATTTAATTCAGGCACATCAGCAGGCCATGCAGCATTATTAGCGCTGAATATTAATTCAGGAGAGATACTAGTTCCATCATTCACATTTATTGCTACAGCAAATTGGCCACTGATGGTAAACTCAAAACCAAAATTTACAGATATTGATGAAAAACGATTTGGAATGGATCCAAAATCAATAGTTAAGAAAATTTCAAAAAAAACTAAAGCCATAATTCCAATTCATTATGGAGGACTATCGTGTGAAATTAAAGAAATTAAAAAAATATCTTCAAATGCAAATATACCATTGATAGAAGATTGTGCAGAGGCACTTGGAACAAAAATTGATGGAAAGTCAGTTGGGGTATTTGGTAAAATGTCAATCTTTAGTTTTGCACCAAATAAAATTTTAACAACAGGAGAAGGAGGTGCAGTTTGTACAAATTCAAAAAAACTTTTTGAAAAATTACAATTAATTCGTTCACATGGTCGTGAATCAAATAATAATTATTTTAAAACAAATCAACAACCAAATTATGTATCAATTGGATATAATTGGAGAATGTCTAGCATGACTGCAGCATTAGGCAATTCACAATTTAAAAAATTAGATAAAATATTACAATTAAGAAAAAAACATGCAAAAGTTTATGATTCCACATTTAACAAAATTGAAGAAATTATTACGCCTTATACTTCACAAAATGAACAACATGTATATCAATTATACACAATTCGAATAAAAGATAACAAAACAAGGAAGAAATTACAACAATATTTATCTAAAAAAGGAATTATGACGAAGATATTTTTTGATCCAATTCATCTATCTAATTATTATAAAAATTTAGGATATGAAAAAAATCAATTACCAGTAACAGAAAAAATTGGTAATACAATTCTTTCTTTACCTATTTTCCCAGGATTAAAAAAGGAAGAAATTACATATATTTGTGAGTCTGTAAAAGAATTTTTTGAATAATTAATTTTTAGTTATTAAATAATTTTGTAATAATAAATAATCTAAATTACTATTAGAAAATGTGTTAAGTGCATCTTGAGGTGTATTGACTATTGGTTCACCATTTAGATTAAAAGATGTATTTAATAAAATTGGATACTTTGAAATCTTTTCAAATTCGTTTAGAAGATCATAGAAAAGAGGATTATGTTCTTTTTTTACAGTATGTAATCTAGCAGAACCGTCAACGTGCGTTATAGCAGGTAATTTTTCTCTATATGAAATTTTTACAGGTATAACTTTCTCCATGAAAAAACATTCGTATCCTGCTGGAACTTCAAAATATTTATCTGCATCTTCAAATTTAACTGAAGGAGCAAACGGACGATAACTTTCTCTGTATTTAATTACGGAATTGATTTTATCTTTCATATTTTCATCTCGCGGATCAGCTAAAATAGATCGATTCCCTAATGCACGCTCTCCAAATTCAGATTTTCCTTCAAAAATTGCGATAACATTTTTTTCAGATAATAATTTGGCAATAATTTTATTTCGTTCATTAAGTTTTTCAAATGATATATTTTGATCATTCAAAAATTCATGTATGTCATTATCGCTAAATTTTGATCCAAGATAACTTGAGTTAAAAGTAGTATCTCGTTTTTGATTTAAAATAACATGATTTACATATAATGCAGCACCCATACTGTTACCTAAATCATCAGGTGCATATGAAATATAGATATTTTTGAATTTACTATTAGAAGTGATTTTTCCATTTAAAACAGAATTCATAAAAAAACCACCGCTTAAAACTAAATTTTCGGATTTTGTTTTTTCATATAAAAAATTAATTAAATTAAATGTAATTTTTTCTGCAACCTTTTGCATTGCATTAGCAACTTTATAATGCCACTCATCAGGTTCTTCATCTTTTTTACCTACACGGCCACCTAACAAATCTATTAAATTTTTAGAGAGTAAATCAGGAGACGATAAATTTGGACCTTGGTAATAATTTGGGTCTAACTCAAAAAAACCATTATCTTTTAATTGAATCGTAGTCATAATTTTTTCAAAATAATCATCAGCATCAATATCAAAAGCAGATAATGCCATGACTTTCCACTCATCATTATCACGTCTATAACCTAATAATTCAGTAAAAGTAGCATAAAACATTCCTAATGAATGTGGCATTTCATTTACAGAGAATATTTCAATAGTATTCTCATTTCCTTTACCTATAGAAGTTGTTTCAAATTCCCCACGCCAATCACATGTCAATATAGCAGATTCTTTGTAAGGAGATAGAAAAAATGCATTTGCTGCATGTGCTAAATGATGTTTTACAAAATAGACAGGTGGTAAAGGTGAATTTTTTGCTGAATCAAGTAAAAGCCAATCAGGTATGTCACGTGGAATAATTTTAAATAAATTATCAGGTAATGAAAAAAGATAATCTTCTCTTCTCACTCTTGAATCAGATATTGAAGAATAGTTAAAGAATTTCCAATATTCTGCGGGATTCCAACCTTGAGCAATACATTCACAGCGAGTAAGATCTATTTCAGCAGTTTCTAAACAGAAGTTAATTGCATTTTGAGGAAAGACCTTTGTTTTCTTATTTCTAGAAAATCTCTCTTCACCAGAGGCTGCAATAATTTTTGAATTTTTTAATAATGCTGCAGATGAATTAATTTCACCATGATTTAATCCCAAAATATACATTTTATTTTATATGATTTTTCAACACATAAAATGATTTGTTAGAAATTATATCATTATGATGAATTCACTAAAACAAATTATACTAAAATTTTTTTAAAGAGAGAAAAAATGAGATATTATGAATATTCTAGTTTTAGCTGCCCATCCAGATGATGAAGTTATAGGCATGGGTGGAACAATCAAAAAACTATCAAAAAACAACAAAATTCACTTATGCGTAGTATCGGAAGGAGCATCAGCCCAGTATTCAGACAAAAAAATGATTGAAGAACGAAGGAATGCATGTAAAAAATCAGGAAAAATTTTGGGAATTTCTCATTATACATTTTTAGATTTTCCAGATATGAAATTAGATACAATTCCACATTTAGAAATTAATAAAAAACTTGAAAAATTGATAAAGAAAATTAATCCAAAAATTGTTTACACAACACCAAATAATGATCTTAACAAAGATCATCAAAAAGTTTTTGAATCAACATTAGTTGTAACTAGACCACATTCAAGTAATGTAAATCAAGTATTGTCATATGAATTTCCAGGATTAAAAAGTGAAGAAATGATGCCCAATGTTTATGAAGAGGTATCTACAGAATTCAATTTTAAAATTAAAGCATTCAAAATGTATAAAAGTGAAATAAAAAATTTCCCTCATCCACGTTCATTACAATCCATAGAGAGTCTTGCTGTACAACGAGGAGTAGAATCAAATAAAAAAAAGGCAGAGGCATTTAGATTAATTCGTCTTATAAATTAATAATAAAATTAAAAAATGTATTTTGAAAAGTTATACGAATCTTTTATTAATTAAAAAAATTTTGAGAACATTATGTTACTAATATCTCAAAATGCAGAAAATTATGACATAAAGCTACCAAAAGATGCAGTATTTAGAATTAATTTAGCATGGTGTAATAGCCTAGATGAATTAAAAGAAAAATTAGAACGAAATAATGAAGTGAGTTTTTTTATAGATTTACCAGTTGGAAGAATAAAACCACCAAATAATAAATATTCTTTAGATGAAATGATACCAATTCTTAAATCAAATTCTCAAGTAAAATATTTTGCAGTTTCAAATGTTGAAACAAAAGAAGATTTGAAAGAATTTCTAGAAAAAATACCTAACAATATCAATATTGTACCAAAAATTGAAAGTCAGAAAGCAATATTGAATATTGACGAAATATGTAATTCTTTAAAATCTAAGAAAAAAATACTAATGTTAGATCATGATGATTTATTCTCATCAATAATTCGAAATAACGAAAATATAGAAAAATTTCAAAACTATATAAAAAAATTAATTGAATATTGTGAAGAAAATAATATTTCATTATTAAGAACAGTGGGTGTTTTGTTTAGTGATGATGAAAAGAGAACAACTCAATATCAAAAATAATTTATTATGAATAAATTAAATTTTAGAATATTAATAATTGGTAACAAAGATAGATTTATTCATTTAGAACAATTTGCATTAGAATTAAAAAAAAGAGGTGTGGAAACAAAAATTATTCATGACTTGGATTATATCGATAAATATTTTGAATTAAATTTTATGAAGAAAATTCAAAAAAAGAAAAAATTTGAAAAAATTTTGCAAGATTTTGGACCAAATATTGTATTATTAGATAGAATTACAAAGGTTGGACAAAAAGTTTTAGAAAATAATATTCCAATTTTTATTTTATTTAGAGGAAATTATTGGGAAGAAAAAAAATGGGCGGAAAAAACAATTTACAAATCTAAAAAACAGAAAATCGCTGTCCAAAAAAATGAAGAATTAGTGGATTATTGCTTGAAAAATGCAAGTTTGATTTTACCTATATCAAAATATTTAGAAAAAGAAGTAAACAAAAGATATCCTGGCAAAAACATTGATTTTTTTCCAGCAGATGGAAGAAAGCTTGATGATTGGAATGGGGTTCCAGTTCAAAAATTAAAACATCCATGTGTTGGGCTTGTTCAAGGACTAAATGTATGGGGTAAAACAAGGGAATTGTTAACATTAAGAGATGTGCTAAAAAAATTACCTGATGTCACTTTCTATTTAGCAGGAGATGGAATCTACAGAGATGAAATTATTTTAGAATTAGAAAAATTCGACAATTTTGTTTGGATGAAAAATATAGATTATCCTATAGAAATAAAAAAATTTTTTTCAGAGATTGATATTTTTTTGCTATTATCAGGATTAGAGGGATTAGGACAAACAATTATCGAAGCATCATTAATGAAAAAGCCAATTATAGCATCCAATGTAGGAGGAATTCCAGAATTAATTCAAGATGGTGAAAATGGATTATTAGTTGAGAATGGTGATGCAAATAAAATCACAGAATATATTATGAAATTAATAAACGACCCTAATTTTTCAGAAACTATTGCTAAAACAGGATATGAAAGAATAAAACAAGATTTTTCATGGGATAAAATAGCTGAAAAATTTGAATTAATTTTAAAGAAGCATAATTTTCTAAAGGATAATTGAAATTATCAACAAAGTTTATGTTATAGATTATTAGTAGTCCAATGTTGAAATTCAGAAATATTTTTTATTCAGCTATAGCAGTGCTAATGGCAGTAGGTCATTTTTCAATTTCAAATGCATATGCATATCTTGATCCAGGTAGTGGAACCATAATTTTACAAATGCTAGCCGGTGCAGTTATTGGTGCAGGAATTGCCATAAGATTATACTGGCAAAAAATTAAAATGAAATTTCTAAAACAATAGAAGTTTAATTTAAATCAAAAATGATTAAAGACTTTCATTTTCACTAAGATGTTTAATTATACTAGTAGAAGATATGCCAGAAGTGTATTGAATTTCTACAAGAGTTCCATTAATCTCTTGAAGATATTTAATGATTTTTTCTCTTTCGTCTTTTTGAACACCAGATTTCCAATCATCTCCATGAACAACATAATCTGGTTTAATTTTTTTCAAATTTGGAATATAATCTAAAGAATTTTGAGGAATTACAGAAGTTACACCTTTAATATTTTCAATAATTTTTTTTCTCTGTTCAAATGTAAAAATTGGTTTTCTTTTATAACTCTCAGCTGCGTCATCAGTCAGAAGGCCAATTGTAACTTCTCCAAGTTTTCGAGCTTCTTCAATTATGTTAATGTGACCATGATGTAGAAAATCACCAACCATTCCAACGTAAACAATTTTTTTTTCTTTCATTTTTTCAATTGGTTTTTTAAATTTAATATATATTCTACTTCTAATTTTGATGCATTCCCAAGATTATAAATTAATTCTTCTCTAGTTTTTTGAATTTTATTTTTTATATCTTGATCTTTGCATAAAATTTGAATTTTTTCTGGTAAAACATGCATATCAGATAATGACAAAATTTCTCCTATTTTATCTCGAATACTAATTTCGATCGGAATTTCGGATAATTTTTCATAATCAGAATTATGAATTTTTTTTGGTACATCAATGAATAACACAGGTCTTTCAAGTGAAAATGCATATTCAATTGCTGCACCCGACCAATCAGTTATCATAATATCAGATTTTACAAATGAATCAAAATTTGGAATATTTTCTTCAAGAGTAAAATTTGAGTTTGATGAAAATTTGTGACGAAGAATATCTATTTTCTTCTTAGATTTTTTTTGAGTCATAGGATGCGGGCGAAGAATTACTTTAAATCCTGAATTCAATAAGATGCGAATATTTTCTTCTATCGCTGTTTCAAATAATCCATCATTACTCCAAGAAGGTGCAATTAAAACTTGAATGGGATTATTTGTAAGGAGTTGTTTGCTTGTAGAATATTTTTCTATAAGATTATCTAAATGGCTGTATCCAGTTTTGATTAAATTTTTTGTATTTAATTTATAGAGTTTTTCTCTACTTCTAATTTCATCAACTTGAAAATTTCCAATACAGAATATTGAATCATAATTATCAAATGCATTTTTTTTATAAACTAAATGTGTACTTGCAATAGCATGAAACATGTAGACATAATGAACTGGATGAATTTTTGAACGTTTTATGTATGATGTTCCAAAATCTGGCATTGTCATTATTAAAATATCAGCTTTCAAATTCAGAAAAAATTTTGTTCTTATCACTCCCTCACCAATACAAAATGTTTTAATTTTTTCATTATTGGAATTCAAGTTTGGATCATCTTTACTTGAAGTTACATAACAAATTGTAATATCATGATTAATCAATTCTTCAATCAAAGATTTAAAAATAAACATGGAATTTTGATTTTCCGAATAAAAAACAATTTGTTTATCAATATCATCCAAATTTTCAAATTTCTTGAGATCATTTGATTCAGAGTTAAAAGAAAATTTTCCCAAATTCATATTTCTCTAAATAGTATAAAAAATAAATAAGTTCTGAACAAATATGATGAAAAATGATTGAATAGCAATACAGAACAATAAGGAAAAAAGTATAATTATGATTTATTTATTGTCGAATAAGGGATTTGAAAAAAATTCATGAGTAGTTTAACAAAAAAGAATACTAAATCCTTTATCATTCATCCAATTTTATTTTCAATTTATCCAATTATCTTTATTTTTTCTCAAAATATTCATTTGTTACCGGTAACAGAAATATTCGTACCAGCAGCTATTATGATTCTAATAACTGGTTTTACATTATTAATTTTAGGGAAAAAAATTGATAATAGAAATAAAATTGCATTAGTAATTTCATTACTTGTTATAGTATTTTTTTCATATGGACATGTTTACAATATTTTAAATGATTCAGAACTTGAAAGTTCAGAGATTTCAAGACACAGATATCTGTTAATTCCATTTTTTATCACAGCTGTACTAGGTACAATATATTTTCTAAAATCAAAAAAATTATTTAACAATGCAACTACAATTGCTAATGGAATTTCAGCATCAGTTATTGTTATAATTTCAATTAATATTGTAGGAGATGTCTCTAATGGCAATTTTTTTGGTAATCCAGAATTAGTTCAAAATGAAGAATGGTTTGGTCTTGGAGTTCCACAACAAAATTTTATGAATGATATTTTTCCAGGTAATATTGAAGAAACTATAATTAAAAATGAATGGAAAGGAAAAGAAAATGTACCAGATGTCTACTATATCATATTAGATGAATATCCAAATAATGAATCATTAAAAAAATTTTATAATTTTGATAATAATGAATTTCTTACATTTTTAGAAAATTCAGGATTCTATGTTGTTGATAATAGTTTCAGTAATTATCCCACAACTATTCAATCATTATCATCATCATTAAACATGGAATATCTTGATGTGTTAACAACAGAAGTAGATGTTAATTCGCAAAATTATCATTTCTTAAATCAATTATTGAGTGATAATGTCGTAATGCAAAAATTTTCATTATTAAATTATGAAATAATAAACATTGGATCAATTTGGGGTCCAAATGGTGAGTTTAAAAATGCCGGAACTAATTTGTGTGAATTTAAAGAAGTGAACTTTGATTCTTTAATTCGGGAATTATTAGAAAAATCTATGATAAGTTATTTCTATGAAAGACATTTCGAACAATTACGACGAGCACAAATAATGTGTGAATTTAATGAGTTTTCAAATTTTAATACAAATACAGAACAACCAAAATTTGTTTTTGCACACTTCTTGTTACCACATGCACCATACATTTTTGGACCAAATGGAGAACACATAACACCAGGAAATTCATTAAATTCAGAACCATGGAATGAACGAAATGCTCATGTAAATCAAATCAAATTTTTAAACAAAAATTTAATAGAAAAAATAATACCTGAATTACTTAGTTCAGAGAATAAGCCAATAATTATTTTACAAGGAGATACAGGTTCAGGACATTCAATTAATTGGAAAGATCCAACAGATGAGATGATTTTTGAAAGAATGGCTAATCTAAATGTGATTTATTTTCCTGATTCAAATTATGAAAAATTATATGATGATATAACGCCTGTCAACACATTCAAAATCATTTTTAATAAATATTTTAATGAAAAATATGAATTACATGATGACAAAAATTTTTGGAGTGATGGTGAAAATCCATACTACTACAAAGATGTCTCCAAAATATTGAATTAATTAATAAAAATAATATTATAAAAAATAAATAAAAACATAGATAACATTTTATTGTTTGTATAAAATAATTCATTCATGATTGAAATTATTGGCTATATAGATCCTGGTGCTTTTACTGCATTAATGGCGGTCATTATTGGAGGTATTGCAGGAGTTGGAATGACTCTTAAGCTTTATTGGTTTAAAATAAAAACTAAATTTTCAAATAAAGATTAAAAAGTTTTTAAAAAATGAAATTTGATTTTGGTTTAGATTGGAAAGAATTAAGAAGATTTGATAAATTAAAAGATGAAGAACGTTCTATTGTTTTTTATGCTGAAAATAAAGCATCTATGAATCATTTTAGATTATTAATAAAATCATTAACAGAAGAAAAAAATTTACAAATTTGCTATATTACATCAGTGAAAAATGATCCCATGTTATCTATTAAAAATAAAAATATCTTATCATTTTACATAGGAAACGGTACTGCTAGAACAAAATTCTTCATTTTCTTAAAAGCAAAAATTTTGATAATGGATATGCCTAATTTAGATACATTTCATATTAAAAGATCCAAAGTCTATCCAGTTCATTATGTTTACATTTTTCATTCAGTATTTAGCGTTCATTCCTATTTAAAAAAAGGCGCTGTAGATAATTATGATACAATTTTCTGTGTAGGAAAACATCATGAAAATGAGATTAGAGAAATTGAAAGTAAATTTGGATTAAAAGAAAAAAAATTAATCAAATATGGTTTTGGAAGATTGGACACATTAATAGATGAAAAAAAGAATTTGATAAAAAATAGTTCAGACGATAATTTAATTATAATCACACCTACGTATGGTGAGAATAATCTTCTAAAGATTTGTGGTGTTAAACTAATAGAAATTTTATTAGAATCAAATTACAAAGTTTTGATACGTCCACATTTTAGGATTTTTGAAGAATCAAAAGAAGTCATTGATGAAATTAAAAGTAAATTTGGCAAAAATTCTAATTTCATACTTGAAGACGGTGTAATTCCTTCAGAGAAGTTTCATGGTTCAAGATGTTTAATTTCAGATTGGTCAGGAATTTCATTTGAATATGCATTTACTTTTGAAAAGCCAGTAATTTTCATTGATGTTCCAAAGAAAGTTTTGAATTCAGATTCAAATTATATTTCTCTAGAGCCAATTGAAGTTACAAATAGAAATAAAATTGGATATATAATTAATCCAAATGATCTAAACAAAATCATTCAAGTTATAAAAGACATAGATGAAGATGAATCAAAAAAAGAAGAAATTAGGAAAATCCGTTCTGATTTAATTTATAATTTGGGTAATTCTGCAGAAATTGGCACAAATTTTTTACAAAAATTGCTTGATGATTTAAATCAAAAAAATATTGAAGAAATTTAAATTTCAAGTTTCTCATTTGGGTTTAAATCATTACTAAAAAATATTCTATACCATATTTCTAATGCAAGAAGACCAAATAATTTGTTGACATATCTAACATCAAGATCAAGATTTTGAGAATACTTTTTTATCCAAAAAGGATTAATGATTTTATCTTCAATTAATCTTGATTTATCAAAATAAAAATCAAAGATTTCTTTACCATAAGAATTCCACATGTTAATTGTATTAACCGAAAATCCTTGTTTTTTAGAAGAGATTAAATCTGAAATACCAAATTTTTTTATTAAATTACCAAGTAATGGTTTACCAAGATTTGACTCATGATTATATTTTAATGAATTAGGAATTTGACAAGAAAGTTTTATTGATTCTTTATTCAAAATAGGAGAAACATTTTGTATATCAAAATATTCATGAATCGATGAGTATAGTGGTTGCATGTTATGAAGTAATTTTCCATTATAATCTGCCAAAAATACTTGAGTTAAATTTGGTAATGAATTATCAAAATAAGGTTGTAAAATTTTATAAATTTGTTGCCAATTAAATTTAAAATTTTCATCAAAGATTAATTCTTGATCAGGAACCCAATCTCGTTCATGACAATTCAGATATGCAAGAATTTTTTCATTTGTTGTTGAATTTTTATTTGTTGAATCTAAAAATTTTTTATAACGAAATGTATAACCTCCAAATAATTCATCACCCCCATCACCAGAAAGAAAAATATTAGTAAATTTTTTCATTCTTTTCACGAGATAATACCAATGTAAATCCCAGAATGGTTGTTTAACAATGCTAATAGCTTTTGGCAATTCTTCTAAAAAATTATTAATTTCTAATATATGATGATTAGTTTCAAATTTTTCTGAGATTTTTTTTGAAGCTTCAGTTTCATCCACACTTTCACTAAATTTTATTGAAAGTGATTCAATATTATTTTCTGGAAATTCTTTTCTTAGAATTGCTAAAACTAGAGTTGAATCAACTCCAGAACTTAACGAAATTCCAATTTTGCCATCACTTGTTTTAAGTTCACTAAAAATTTTTTGTGAAATTGATTGTTCAAGAATATGTTCTGGATTTTCAATAGTTTTAGATATAAAATTTTCAGGATGTAATTTTATTGAATTATTTTCTAAATTTGTAGAATAACGTAGTGTAAGAATCTGTTTTATATTTTCTATCTGGGTTGAGTTGAGTTTAGATATGTTAACCACGTCCAATTCCTTTGAAAATTATACCTTTGAGTTTAGCATTGTTTGGATTAATCTTTCCAGTACAATCAACAACTATTGGTTTTTTCATAGAATCAGAGAAAATTTGTAGATTCAATTCTTCAAACTCTTTATGACCAGTTACAATTATTGTAACATCACAATCAGTTATTGCATCAGAAATTGTGTTCTCAGTTTTATAGCCAAATACAGTTTCAGATATGTAATATGGATCAAAAATTCTTATTTT
>TARA_B110000014_G_scaffold264483_1_pt1 | contig 27524 bp, 28 predicted proteins | sample TARA_B110000014 | Tara Oceans TARA_B110000014 (sample SAMEA4396468) | marine metagenome | biome: Westerlies Biome; feature: [MES] marine water layer (ENVO:01000295) within the mesopelagic zone...; material: water (ENVO:00002006), including particulate matter (ENVO:01000060) such... | reverse complement strand
AGGAAAAGCGTAAAACCATTGGAGAGCTATTTATTCGAATATTCGAAGATGCTGAAAAGCAAGTTCAAGATGCTGCTTTTCTTGTACAAGGAACGCTTTACCCAGACGTCATTGAATCTGGAACCAAAGATGCCGCAAAAATTAAAAGCCACCACAATGTTGGAGGGCTTCCCGACGACATGGAATTTGAACTAGTTGAACCCCTTAGAGACCTGTTTAAAGATGAAGTCCGATCTTTAGGAAAAGAATTAGGTTTGCCTGATGAAATCGTTTGGAGACAACCTTTCCCTGGCCCAGGGCTTGGGGTCCGAATAATTGGAGAAATAACGCCAGAAAAAGTAGCGACCCTCCAAGCAGCTGACAAAATCGTTCGCGAAGAGTTACGCAATGCAGGGCTCGAGCGTGAAATTTGGCAAGCCTTCGCTGTGCTGCCAGACATACGTTCAGTAGGAGTCATGGGAGATGAACGCACATACGGATACCCCATAATCATTCGAGCAGTAACTAGCGAAGACGCAATGACAGCAGACTGGGCTCGTCTTCCATATGAGTTATTAGAGACTCTTTCTTCACGCATAATCAATGAAGTCTCTGGGGTCAACAGGGTGGCTTATGACATTACTTCTAAACCCCCTGGAACTATTGAGTGGGAGTGAAGAACCGAGATGACTTCTCAGGATGATTATGTAGCGGCGAGCATTATCTTTGGGCAGCAACTCATGGAGTTAGCTGACGATGAGTGGTTCTTCTCAACACCATGTCCGGAATGGGATGTACGCACCATTGTCGCTCACGTAATTCTCGGAGAAGCAATGTTTGTTGATTTACTCAAAGGTGGGGTAATCGAATCATTCACTGACATAGATGTCTCAATTCTGGGCCCTAACCCGATTGCTACTTGGAGGGGAACAGCGGTAGCTGCTATAGATGTGGCATCACAACAAGAAGTGGAAACAAAAAAATATGAACACCCATTAGGAAATATTGATGGAACCACCATTATTGGTTTACGAGTCACGGAGAATCTTGTGCACGCTTCGGACATAGCTCAAGCTTGTGGTCGTCGAATAGAACTACCCAACGAACTTGCTGATCGATGCCTTGATTTTTGGGCACCCTTAACTGACGCGCTTTCAGCAAGTGACATGATTGGTGATCCGGTAATGCCTCCAGAAGACGCATCACCTGGAATCAGATTGTTGTGTCTCATGGGAAGAGAAATAAACTTTCTCCCATGACTGAATCACCGGAGTTCTTATATCAGGTTGACGGAGATTTAGTAATTCCGACTCCACTGACCGGTGGACCGTGGGACCCGGAGATACAACACGGAGGCCCAATTTCAGGGATCCTTGCTCATCTCGTAGAAACAATAAAAACACCTTCCCCGATGCGAACATGCCGACACACAGTGGAACTCATGCGTGGTGTGCCCATACGCCCTCTCCAGTGGACAACTGAAGTAATAAGAGAAGGACGACGACTACAAGTAATCCAAACTTCGCTTCATGATCAAGGTAAAGAAGTGGTTCGCTCTACTTCAGTGAGGTTAAGAGTTACCGAAGAATCAAATCCCGTAGATGAAGAAAGAATGTCCCACGAAGAAGATGAAATACCTCCGTTTCCTAACATCGCCACCCAACTAACCACTCCTGGAGTTGGAATCCCAGCATTCCTTCGGGCAGTCGAGATCCGTTTACCTCGTGAAGCATCTTGGGCGGGAACACCAGGACTCATGTGGATACGTCTAACAAAACCACTAGTAGAAGGAGTTCAAACATCTCCCTTCGTAAGCATGGCGACCGTCAGCGACATGTTAAGCATGGTGGCTCAATATCTAGACCCAAAAGAATGGATGACACCAAACGTAGATTTAACAATCTCCTCCTTCAAAGACCCCGCCGGAGAATGGATCGGTTTACGCGGCGTGCATAAAAACTCAAAAGACGGAATCGGACTTTCTGATGCAGTTCTCTACGACCGTGATGGAAGAGTAGGGCGAGGATTAGCAACAATTCTTATTGATTCAAGACAATAAGAAAGCAAAATGAAACTCTTTCACTTAATCAGTCACAGGACCCCTGTAAGGTGACTTTGATGCCCAACAATGAAACCTCGCTAGATCTAAATGAACTCAATCCAGCGCAGAGAGAGGCTGTAACTCACTCAGAAGGACCCTTACTTGTCGTCGCAGGTGCCGGCTCGGGTAAAACCAGAGTACTTACTCACCGCATCGCTTATTTGATTGAAAATAAAGGCATTTCCCCCTTTGAAATACTTGCAATCACTTTCACAAACAAAGCAGCTGGAGAAATGAAAACCCGAGTAGCAGATTTAGTAGGGTCAGTTGCAGAAAAAATGTGGGTATCAACATTTCATTCCGCATGCGTTCGCATACTTCGTCGAGACGCTGAAAAAATCGGGTACCCAACTCGCTTCAGCATCTATGACCAAGACGATGCAGTTCGACTAGTCAGCTATGTACTTAAAGACCTCAACCTTGACGTGAAACGTTTCCCGCCACGCGGTATTTACGCTTCAATCTCTGCTGCAAAAAATGAAGGCAGAACCGCAAGTCATTACGTAGAAGCAGCCACAGGGCCCTTCGAAGAACGCATAGGAAAAGTCTTTACCGAATATCAAAAAAGGTTAATGGATGCTGGAGCTATGGACTTTGATGACTTATTAGGCAACACCGTTCAGTTGCTGCGTCAACACCCCGAAGTGCTTAATTCTTATCAAGAACGATTCAAACATGTTCTGGTAGACGAATACCAAGACACAAATCTGACACAAAACGCACTCACAATTCTTCTTGCCGAAAGCCACAGCAACATATGTGTAGTAGGAGATAGTGATCAATCGATTTATCAATTCCGTGGTGCTGATGTACGAAACATTCTTGACTTCGAAAAAGCATTTCCAAATACCACCGTCGTGGTTCTAGACCAAAACTATCGATCAACACAGAACATTCTTGATGCTGCAAACGCCGTCATTTCACAAAATGTTGGAAGAGAACCAAAAGAGCTTTGGACAGAAGAAGGTAGCGGAACTCCAATCACTAAATACACCGCAAACGATGAAACAGAAGAAGCCAAATGGATTACCCGACAAATACAAAATTTAAGTAGAGATCATGATCATCCATGGTCTGACCTTGCAGTTCTGTATCGAACCAATGTGCAAAGTAGAGCAATTGAAGAACAACTCGTTCGCCATGGAGTCCCTTACAGAGTTGTAGGTGGCACTCGCTTTTATGACAGAAGAGAAGTAAAAGATGCAATGGCCTATTTACGTTTAGCGGCAAACCCAACAGATGAGATAGCAGCGAAGCGTATCTTAAACGTTCCAAAAAGAGGGATCGGAAACACCTCAGTAGATCGAATAGATCAATGGGCGACTTTCAATGGCACCGGATTCTTAAATGCGTTAACGCATGCTGAAGAAGCTGGAGTCACAGGTCGAGCTTTAACCGGGATCAAGAGTTTCATCGAATTACACGAAACCCTCGTTAAAGAAATCGACAATGGGCCAAGCCCAGTATTGGAAACAGCATTAGATACTTCAGGGTATTTAGAAGAGCTTCGAGCAGAGGGGTCTATTGAAGCAGAAGGCAGAATAGAAAATCTCGCTGAATTAGTTGGAGTCGCTTCTGAATTCAACAATGTAGATGAATTTCTCGAACAAGTAGCTTTAGTTTCAGATACAGACAACTTGCCGGACACGAACAAAGATCAATCTGGTGAAGTTACTTTAATGACTTTGCACTCTGCTAAAGGCCTGGAATACCCAGTGGTTTTTCTTCCCGGTATGGAAGATGGAGTATTTCCGCATATTCGTTCTTTAGGAGATGAACGGCAAGAAGAAGAAGAGCGACGCCTCGCTTATGTTGGGATCACTCGAGCCCGAAAGCATCTTTATATGAGCCATGCATGGAGTCGCATGCTTCATGGCGTCACCCAATACAACCCACCAAGCCGGTTCTTGAAAGAGATTCCAGACAAACTCATTGTTGAAGCAAAAACAAGTCAAAAACGTTTATCACAACAAGATTCTGGCTGGGGTAGTAGCAGCGGAGATAGTTACGACGATGAAAGCTGGCTACATACAGATCATGTCACTGATGACGAACCAGCAGGAACCGTTTATGGGCAAAGAACAAAAAAATCTGGTTCATCTAAAACCACTGGAGCACATTTACTGGATCTTCAACCCGGCGAAGAAGTCCTGCATAAAGCATGGGGCGAAGGTGAAGTAATCAAAGTAAGCGGAGAAGGAGACAGGGCAGAAGCAGTCGTTGAGTTTGAACGCGTAGGTGAGAAACGGCTACTCCTAGCATGGGCTCCTATAGAGCGACCGTAAGTCTAAATACGATCAGGACGCTACGCTAACGATCTATGCCCGTGTAGCTCAGTAGGAAGAGCGGCTCACTCGTAATGAGCAGGTCCGGGGTTCGACTCCCCGCGCGGGCTCAAAGAGTTGCTCCCAGAATCTCAAACTTGTCAAAGAACAATGCGTAAAGCGTAGAAGTTCACAGTTAACCCTCTAAGATTCTTACTATGAACTTGTTCTCAGGCGTTATATGGCATTACTGGTTAGCTGTACCTCTTGCTGGCGGTGGTGTCATTTTTTGCATAGCCACGTTGGTGGGTTACTTCCAGAAAGTTTCTTCTACCCGCTACCGTAAGCGCTGATCGCAGCCCAATGGGGCAATCAATAAGTGTTGACTGGGAATTGGCTGAAAAAGTCGCGGTTCGAGTTTCCGAATATGCGCCTTTTTCGGGAGAACGTCACCAGCAAGGTCTTTTAGAAGAGTTCACTGCACATACAGAAAAAGCTGAAGGATTAGTTGCTGCCACAACTGGGCTAACTTCCACGCAAGGTGTAGCGCGAGCCAGAGTAGTGGACCGTCCAGGATGGATTAAAACTAATCTAAAATCTTTACAACGGCTCCTTAGACCGCTGTTAGAAGGTGAAACCTCGAAAGGGTCAGAATCTCCTGTGACGGCTCGAATCACGGCGGTAGAGATGGGAGCAGTTCTCGGTTGGATGTCAACCAGAGTGTTAGGGCAATACGACTTACTCGTCATAGAAGATGAAGAAGCCGATGAGCAAGACTTGGTTTACTACGTAGGACCAAATGTTGTTGCTTTAGAGCAACGTTACGCTTTCCCCTCTTCAGATTTTCGTCAATGGTTAGCTCTCCATGAAGTAACACACCGCGCTCAATTCACTGGAGTCCCATGGCTAAGAAAACACTACCTAGGTTTAGTTGAAGCACTACTTGATGAAGCAGAACCGGAATCAAATCAAATAATTGAACGCTTACGGGCAATGAAAAGCCAGAACGAAAGGCCTAGCGAAGAAGGACTCATTCCGGCGGTTGCTACTCCACAGCAAAAAGCCGCTCTCGACAACATAGCCGGCCTCATGAGCCTCTTAGAAGGCCATGGAGACGTGACTATGGACAGAGCAGGTATTGGAGTTGTTCAATACGCTAACCGTTACGCAAAAGTGATGAGAGATAGAAGGCAATCCGCTACGGGGCTAACCCGAATGGTTCAAAAAATTATTGGTCTTGAAGCAAAACTTGCGCAATACGCCCAAGGTGAAGAATTTATTGCCGCAGTTGAAAAAGCAGGAGGAGAGGAACTATTTAACCAAGTGTGGATAGAGCCCTCACATCTACCTAACTCTGAAGAAATCAAACAACCCTCTCTTTGGATTAACCGAATGCAGGTAAAAACCAGTGGGTGACTTAAGTATTGCTTCACTCCTTGAACGATGTACCTTCCCGCCAACAAATACAGTTGTGGACTGCGCAGTATCAGGAGGACCAGATTCCCTCGCTCTTCTCGCTTTGGCAGTACATCACGGACTTGATGTCACCGCTTGGCATGTAGATCATGGGCTAAGAGAAGAGTCGGCAGCGGAAGGTCATCGAGTGGCTGAAGCGGCTGCCCTGCTAGGAGCTAAATCGCGGCTAGTGACCGTATCGATTTCTCTTGGATCAAATTTGGAAGCAAGAGCTCGTGATGCTCGACGTGACGCTTTGCCGGCAGAAGTCCTGACTGGGCATACTGCAGACGATCAAGCTGAAACAGTTCTATTAAATCTATTGCGTGGAGCAGGTCTACCCGGGACTGCCGGAATCGGTGATCCTCATCGACGGCCCTTACTTCGTATACGGAAAGAAGAAACACTTTGGGTATGTAATCATTTAGATCTAAACCCCATAAAGGATCCAATGAACGATGATCCAAGATTCACCAGAACCCGTGTTCGAAATGAAGTCATACCATTACTTTCTGAAGTCTTTGAAAGAGACCCAGTTCCTCTCCTTACACGTCATAGTGATCGAGCTCGAGAAGCCGTAGAACTTTTAAATGATCAAATTAAAGACATAGATCCGATAGATACAAGATCTCTGTCAAAATTTCCTGAGCCAATAGTTCGCCTCGTTATTCACCGATGGTTGACCGATCAACGAAATGGAATAGCACCAGAATATGCCGCTGTTGAACGTGTTTTAGAGGTAGTTGACCATGAAGCCCGAGCAACAGATGTTGGTGACGGAGATCGTGTGGAACGAACAAACGGACAACTACGGTTTTCTTCTGCCTCTAATCCGATAAAGTCGGGCTGATGGGCGCCGATCACTCAACAGAACCTGGGATTCCAATTCCTGGCCCTGTCCTAGTTAGTGCCGAAGATCTTGCCAATCGCGTAGTAGAACTCGGGGTGAGAATCACAGAAGATTACGAAGGTAAGTCCCCGCTTTTAGTTGGAGTACTCAAAGGGGCGTTCATGTTTATGAGTGACCTAGCTAGGGCAATTGACTTACCTGTTGAACTTGATTTTATGGCAGTGTCGTCGTACGGTCACTCAACTCGATCCTCCGGAGTAGTCCGAATAGTAAAAGATCTAGATCTAGATTTAGCCGATCGAGACGTAATCGTTGTTGAAGACATCGTCGATAGTGGATTGACACTAAATTATTTGAGAAAAAATTTACTTGGACGCAACCCAGCCAGCCTTGAGGTTTGTGCCTTGTTAGTGCACGAAGACCACAAACTCGATGAAAAAATCCTCAAATATGAAGGATTTCGTATCCCACCAAAATTTGTAGTCGGCTACGGACTAGATGTTGCCCAAAAGTACAGAAATCTTTCAGACATACGTGTAGTAGAAAATTAGAGAGTTAGAGAAACAACATGAATGAAGTATTTGATTCAGATCGTATTGAGTCAGCAGTTCGAGAAATACTAGAAGCCATAGGCGAAGACCCAAACCGAAATGGACTCCAGGAAACCCCTGCACGAGTCGCGCGAATGTATAAAGAGATTTGCAGCGGAATGGCTGAAAATCCAGACATGCATCTCACTAAAACCTTTGATGTGAGCCATGATGAAATGGTTATGGTTCGTGATATTCCTCTCTACTCATTATGTGAACATCACATGCTGCCGTTCGTAGGAATTGCTCATTTGGCTTACATCCCGCATGAAGGTGGAATGATCACTGGTTTATCAAAGCTTGCCCGTCTAGTTGATGGGTATTCCCGACGCCTACAAGTCCAAGAAAGACTTACATCCCAAATCGCGACCGCAATTCAAGAAACTTTAAAACCACAAGGGACATTAGTAGTAGTAGAAGCAGAACACTTCTGCATGTCTATGCGTGGAGTACAGAAACCAGGAACTAGGACAATCACATCTTCTGTTCAAGGAATTTTCAGAGACGATCTTTCAACTCGCCTTGAAGCCATGAGGTTCCTAGAAGCATCACGCAAGTAAAGCGAGAAATCACTTGAAGCAGTTTTATCGTTTTGAGGCTTACTTATGTCTTTAGTAATGGGAATAGTAAATGTCACACCAGACTCTTTTTCTGATGGAGGTCTTTATCTAGAGAAAGATGATGCAATTTACCATGCCCGGAAACTTGTAAACGAGGGTGCAGATGTTATTGATATCGGTGGAGAATCAACACGCCCAGAAGCGACCCCAATAACTATTGAAGAGGAAATTTCAAGAGTTCTTCCAGTGATTTTGGCTCTCACAGATGAAGTTCGAATTTCAATAGACACACGACACGCGGAAGTAGCTCGAGCGGCAGTTCAAGCAGGAGCCACAATTATAAATGACGTAAGTGCCTCGTTAAGCAAAGTAGCAGCAGAACTTCAAGTCGGCTGGGTAGCGATGCACATGCAAGGTAGCCCGCAAACTATGCAAAATAAACCGGAATACGAAGACGTCGTAAACGAGATCTGTTCCTATTTAACTTACAAAGCCGGAGAAGCAGAAAAAGAAGGAGTTCCGGAGATTTGGATAGATCCAGGTATCGGATTCGGTAAGACCACCGATCACAACCTCCAGTTGTTAGCGAACATAGACAAACTCGTTGAAACTGGATATCCAGTTTTAATAGGTGCCAGCCGTAAACGTTTTCTGGGTGAAATTTTGAAGAGAAATGGTGTGAACGAAGATAGTGATAATACAGATAACCGTCTTGAAGGATCTATCGCAATGGCGACTATGGCTTGCTACAAAGGCGCCGCAATGGTTCGAGTTCATGATGTGGCTGCCACTGTTCAGGCCATAAAAGTCACTAAGGTTTGCTGAAAAGGCACCAACAGTGCATGATAAGTAATAACCAAAATTAAGAACTTAAATAAAGCGAAAATCCTGACAAATGCATAGGTGGAGTCAATGAGAGGTAAATGGGCACAAGGCATCGTGCCGCGAAGCTTTTTTTGGATCATTAAAGACCAAATGGCCATCTGTGAACGCCCTGGCGGATATGGGACTAATCACCGAAGAGTACGCCGACAAGAAGAAATAATATGGATTCGTCAAAACGATTTTGATGTAGTGGTTTCTCTTTTAGCGAGTGAACATAATCTGCACAACTACGAAGAACTTGTGGTCCCTTGGGTTCATGAACCATACGGGGGAGCAGGAGAAGGACCTAGAAGATTGCTGCAAGTTGTAGAAAAACTCACAACTCTTACAGCTGATGGAGGTCGCATAATCGTTCATCGAGAAGAATTAAATGATGTTGTGTGTGGTTTGATGGCAGCATATTTACTCTTCAATGGATTAGTAGGAACAGGTCCACAAGCTATTTCGATACTTGAGCAACTGGTTAGCCGACCCTTAGGTTCCCCCGGCCGTCAGATCGTAGATCAAATGATCCAAGTTCAAGAAGAAGTAGCAGAGGAAGAAGAACAAGAGGAAGATTCGTGAGCGGTGACTTTATAGAGATTCGAGAACTTCGTCTATTGGCGCTTTGTGGCTTACTCCCAGAAGAAAGAGATCGGCGCCAGCCTCTTTCGTTTGATCTTGATATACAAGCTGATTTAGCGGCAGCGGCAAGTACTGACGATATTCAAGACACAGTTCATTATGGACTGATATGTGAAATGGTTGCGGACATTATTGCAGAAGAACAGTTTGATCTTCTTGAAAAATGTGCAGAAAGGGTAGCTGAAAGTATTTTTGGATTTAATCGTGTAGACAAAGTGATGGTTTCTGTAAAGAAATTAAGACCACCCGTGCCACAGGATGTAGCTTCCTGTGGGGTGCGTATCTATCGAACCCGATGAAACGAACCGTATATCTCGGTCTTGGTTCAAACTTGGGAAATAAGTGGGCTTACTTGAAACAGGCAGTCTGTAATCTTCCAGACGTTCAAGAAGTTTCACCCGTTTATGAGACAGCTCCAGTAGGAGGCCCCGATCAAGACTCTTATCTAAATTGCGTGGTCCAACTAAACACCGACCTCACAGGACGTCGTTTATTAGAAGAGTGCCAAAAGCAAGAACGGTTCGCTGCTCGGGTAAGAGAAGAGCGATGGGGTCCACGCACTCTTGACGTTGATTTACTGTGGATCGTAGGAGAGGAAATTGAAGATCCAGATCTGATCGTTCCCCACCCTCGTATGAAAGATCGAGGCTTCGTTTTAATACCGTTAAGAGACTTAGATTCAACACTTGTTGATTCATTTAAAGACTCTGAAGAAGTTATAGCCTCTTCAATCAATTCAGTGACCAAGGTTGGGCTTCTCTCAGATGAGAAATTTGATGGGAAATAAGAAAAAAACAGTTCGAATTATTGGACCAGGCAAAGCAGGTTGTTCCCTTGGAACAGCATTGGAACGAAAAGGTTGGATTCTTGAAGATTATTTAGGGAGAGGCGACAACCTTCAAAACGCGGCACAACTAGTTGATTTGTTGGTCATCGCTACTCCTGATGAAATAATTTCTGAGACGGCCAAAAAAGTATTACCGAATCCAGAAACGGTGATTACACATCTCTCAGGAGCTTTAGGTTTGGACGCATTAAGTCCGCATGAATCTTGTATGAGCCTCCATCCACTTGCTTCTCTTCCTGATTCTGATCTTGGCGCAGATTTATTGGGATCAGGGATTTGGTTCGGAATCAGCGAGCATGAGTTAGCAAAAGAAATAGCAATAGAATTAGGTGGCAATTACTTCGTAGTTTCTGATCCTGAACGACCGCTTTATCACGCAGCAGCAGCAGTTGCGTCTAACCATCTCACAGCGGTATTAGGGCAAGTCGCAAGAATAGCTCTCTCCTTAGACATCCCACTAGAAGCCTTTTTAAATCTTGCATCAGGAACCATAAAAAATATTGAAAGCATTGGGCCGATCGACGCACTTACTGGACCAGCAGCCCGAGGTGATAATCAGACAATTATGCGGCACCTTGATGCTCTATCTGAAGAGGAACACCATCTTTATGAGACGCTTTCCAATGAGATTCGCAGATTAGTGAAAGAGAAAAATGACTTCAGTTCAAATAGCGGAAACTGTTGAAGAACTCCAGTCATATCTGGGGAAAGCTCGTGCCGATAACCTGACTATTGGACTTGTTCCAACAATGGGGTTCTTACACGAAGGACACGCATCATTAATTAATGCTTCAACTCAGCAGAGTGACCTAACCGTGGTTTCAATTTACGTAAACCCGTTGCAGTTCAACCTCAATGAGGATTTTGACGTATACCCGAGGGACGTTTCTTCAGACTTAACTCTATGTAAAGATCACGGAGTAAACATAGTTTTCATGCCCTCAGAAGATGAAATGAGACCATTTCTCTCTGAAAAACCGCCCAACCTAGGAGGAATAGTAGAAATCTATGAAGGTGAGAGTCGCCCCACCCATTTTCAAGGGGTAGCGACAGTAGTTAAAGCACTATTTGAGATAGTAGAAGGCAACTATGCATTTTTTGGGGAAAAAGACTTTCAACAGTTAGTGATCGTCAAGCAGCTTGTCAAAGATCATTCACTATCAATCAAAGTGGTCGGTTGTCCGACTGTTAGAGAAACTGATGGCTTAGCTAAGTCGAGTCGAAACGTATATTTGAATCAAAACGAACGAGAGCAATCTGTAGTTATTTATCAATCTTTAATGGCTGGTTCTGAAGCAATATCTAATGGAGAGACCTCAATACAAAATATTGAACTATTAATAAGGGAAGTAATTGAAACTTCTCCTCTTGCAAATATTGATTATGTAGGGATTGTGGATCCTCTTACATTTGGAACTCCAGACAATATAACGAATGAGGTACGTCTTTTAGTGGCATGCAACTTTGGGCAAACTCGACTAATAGATAATTTCTCAGCAAAAAGAGAAGTTGTTAGTAACCAATGAATTAGGCAGGCTACTAATAATGTCGCAATCTCCTGAATCTCTAGAGTCAGCAATCAGAAGTTCTGTTCAGCGCGCTTTAGAAGAAGATTTAGTTCCAGACGGAGACTTGACTGCCGCACTAGTGTCACCGGAACTTCTTACTTCAGGAACATTCACAGCACGTCAAGATGGCATATTGGCAGGTGTTGGCTGTGCAACTGAAACCTTCCGACAAGTAGATCCCACTATAAAAATATCTTGGCACTGCAGTGATGGAGACCGATTTAACGCAGGTGAAGCTCTAGCTACCCTTGAAGGCCCGCTGGCAAAAGTTCTCACAGCGGAAAGAACAGCCCTCAACTTTTTAAGCCATCTTTCTGGAATTGCAACATCAGTTGCACAATGGGTTAACAATACTGATGGTGGAGCAACCATCTGGGATACTCGGAAAACTATTCCAGGATTAAGGTCTGTCGAAAAAGCAGCTGTGCTCGCTGGTGGAGGAGCAAATCATCGACATAATCTCAGTGACTGGGTGATGCTAAAAGATAATCACTTAACGGGGACGACAATCACAGATGCGGTGATGTCGTCAAGACAGAAATGGCCTGGACGCACTGTGCACGTGGAATGCGACTCATTTGATCAAGTTCAAGAAGCCTTAGATGCAGGAGCTGATATTTTACTTTTGGACAACATGACACCAGAAGAAGTGAAGCACTGCGTTTCTGTAGTTGACAAACATGTAAAGAACGGCGCTAAAAGGCCGTTGCTTGAAGCATCTGGAGGAATCACACTTGATATGGTTTCAAGTTATTCCCATACCGGAGTTGATTATATTTCAAGTGGGTCTCTCACGAACTCCGCACCTGCTTTAGACATAGGGCTCGATTTGGTAAATCTTGATTAGGAGTCAGAGTAAGTGATGTACGATTATGAGAGATCAAGAAGAGCAGCATTTTGAACAACAGTAAGGAACGTCAATGTTGTTGACTATCGATGTAGGAAATACTCAGACTGTAATTGGTTTATATGAGGATGAATTTGGATCAGGTAATGGCGCAGGAGAAGGCCTTCTAGATCATTGGCGTATAGCTACTGATGCAGATCGCACAGCAGATGAACATGCGGTCATTGTTCGTGATCTTCTTGAGTCTGCTGGATTTGCTTTTAGTGTTGACAGGGTTGCGGTATGTGCAGGAGTTCCGAGAGTTTTGGCCAGTCTTCGTCAAATGATTCAACGCCATAGCGATATAGAGCCTGTTGTAATCGAACCTGGAGTGCGTACTGGGATGCCAATTCTTTATGACAATCCAAAAGAAGTAGGTGCAGACCGGATAGCGAATGCAGTGGCTGCTTTTGACCTATATGGAGGGCCAACGGTTGTAGTTGATTTTGGAACTGGAAATAATTTTGATGTTATTTCTGAAAAGGGTGAGTTCTTAGGTGGAGCGATTGCTCCAGGAATTGAAATTAGTCTTGAGGCACTTTTCGGGAAAGCTGCTGCTCTTGGGGCTATTGAACTATTAGAGCCTCGTAACGTTATTGGGAAAAGCACTGTTGAGTCCTTGCAGTCTGGAGCGGTGTACGGGTTTACAGCTCAGGTTGATGGCATGGTTGAAAGATTTCGAAAGGAACTTGATTCATGCACCGTGGTAGCAACAGGAGGATTGGCACATCTCATATCTCCGGTATCTGAAACGATTCAACACGTTGAACCCTTCCTTACTTTGCATGGTCTCCGCATCGTTTATCATAGAAATCAGGAGACAACTTTATGACTGGGATGCCTATTCCTTATCGATATGAACCATCTCACACAGTTCAACAAATTCAAGATGCGTATTCTGAAATAGAAGATGGATCAGAAACTGGTACTCAAGTAACAGTTGCTGGGCGACTAATGCTTAAACGCGATCAAGGAAAAATTGTTTTTGGAACACTTCAAGATTCCACAGGTCGTGTTCAACTTTTTGCTCCTGAGAAGACCACCCCAGATTTCAACAAATTTACAGACTTGCATTTAGGAGACTGGCTAGGAGTCACCGGTGAAGTTATAAAAACTCGAAGAGGCGAGCTTTCGGTAAAAATCTCAGAGTGGGTTCGTTTAGCCGAAGCACGCAGACCGTTTCCAGATAAGTGGCATGGAATTTCTGATACAGATATGAGGTATCGCCAAAGGTACGTAGATCTTTGGGTTACTGAAGAGACTCGTCAAACATTTTTAGTGCGAAGCCAGATCATCTCTTTGATACGTCGGTGGCTCGAAAAAACGGGTTTTGTTGAAGTCGAAACACCTGTTTTCCATCCAATACCAGGCGGAGCGTTAGCGCGTCCTTTTACCACTCATCACAATGCATTAGACATAGATCTCTATCTTCGCATTGCCCCTGAACTTTACTTGAAGCGTTTAGTCGTCGGAGGTTTCGAAAAGGTATACGAAATTGCTCGAGTTTTCCGAAATGAGGGATTATCTACAAGACATAATCCTGAATTTACAATGCTTGAGCTTTATCAGGCATATGCCGACTACACCGACATTATGGAAATGGTAGAGAACTTGATGGAACACCTTGCATTAGAAGTCCTAGGAACCACTGTCCTAACTTACGGAGAGCGTTCTTTGGATCTGAAAGCACCTTGGAGGAGAGCAACTATGTTGGAACTTCTCGAAGAATACGCCGACATCAAAGTGACCTTAGATACACCACACTCTGACCTTGTTGACTTATGTAGCAAACATTCAGTTCTGGTAAAAGATCATTATGGACCCGGAAAATTAATTCTTGAACTCTACGAAAAGACCGTTGAACATGAATTATGGGACCCCATTTTTGTAGTTGATTACCCTAAAGAGGTCTCACCGTTATCTCGCGACCATCGAGAAAACCCAGGATGGGTTGAACGCTTCGAAGCCATAGTTGCAGGTAGAGAATTATGTAATGCGTTTACTGAATTAATAGACCCAGATGAACAAAGATTAAGATTCCTTGGCCAAGAAGAAGAAAAAGCCGCAGGGGATGATGAAGCAATGGTCGTTGATGAAGATTATCTCCGCTCTCTCGAATATGGATTACCGCCAACAGCAGGAATAGGGATCGGCATTGACCGACTCGTCATGTTGCTTACAGGAGATACTGCAATCCGCGATGTGATTCTTTTCCCAACTCTTCGACCCGAACAAGGCCTTTCTGAGTAATTATCTAGAAGCAAGATTTGTTTGTTCTAAAAGAAGATCACAAGTCATCTGAAGAGTGCTTGCTGCAGGAGTAGGTGTTAAGCCACTTAAAGCATTTCGCGCCCGATTGGTGTAAGTAATAGCTGTCTCTACAGCAGAAAAAAGAGCGTCGTCACCACGGAGAATACTTATGGCTTGATCCCGAGAGCCTTTATCTAATTGACTATTTAATAGATTACGGAGTTCCTCGCCATTGGATCCAGCAAGCGCACGTATAACAGGAAGAGTATAAACCCCTTCCAAAAGGTCGTTTCCAGCAGGCTTACCGAGCTGTTCATCAGTTGCAATTAAGTCAAGAACGTCGTCGATGATTTGAAAAGCCATCCCGTAATTGTGCCCAAAATCAGTCATGGCTTCAATGAGGTCTCGTGGATGTTCTGCTACTAAAGCTCCAACCCGGGCAGCTGTGGCGAGCAATATAGCGGTTTTCCCAGAAATTGACTGAAAGTAGGAATCCTCTGTTCGATCAATGTTGAAAGTGTTTTGAAGTTCAAGTACTTGACCTTCGCATAGTGAAGCAATCGTACTTGCTAAAAGTCCAGCGACTTCAGTCCCCAAATCTGCTGCGATTCCGGATGCGCGAGCGAGAAGGAAATCTCCTGCGAGGATTGCTTCACGGTTTCCCCATTTGGAATTTACACTTTCAACGTTTCTTCGCGTCTTTGCCCCGTCCATCACGTCATCATGGTAAAGCGAACCCTGATGAACTAGTTCTACCGCAACACCACCTCGGATTACATCATGATCAACTGATGCTGGCTCATTTTCTGAAATCAAGGAAGTGGTGATAGATAAAGCTGGCCGCACTCTTTTCCCGCCAGCATTTATTAAGTGAATAGCCACTTCAGTGAGAAAAGAGTCATCCGACTGAACAGAATTCCTCAACTCTTCATTCACCCGCTCTATATCGTTTGCCATAGCAGGCAAAGTAAGCAGAGGCGAAGAAGACGAACTAGTAATAATTGGCTCTTTTCCCGAGATTGATATTGACGAGGTCACTAGGAGAGGATACCGGCAATCAGTGCTCTTGTTGAAACCATTGATATTTCTACGGCTGTGGGAAGTGTAGACGGACGGTACACTTATATAAATAGGTTTCAGGAGGTAACTGAGTTGTTTGAAAGGTTCACTGATCGGGCACGAAGAGTAGTGGTGCTAGCCCAAGAAGAAGCGCGTCTACTCAACCATAATTACATCGGCACAGAACATATCCTTTTAGGGCTTATCCACGAAGGTGAAGGCATAGCTTCACAAGCTTTGGAGTCGCTTGGAATCTCTCTTGAAGCTGTTCGAGATCAAGTAGAAGAAATAATCGGACAAGGTAGTCAATCACCAAGTGGTCATATTCCCTTTACTCCAAGAGCGAAAAAAGTGCTTGAACTTTCTTTACGAGAAGCCCTGCAATTAGGCCATAACTACATTGGCACAGAGCATATTTTGTTGGGTCTTATCAGAGAAGGTGAAGGAGTAGCCGCTCAAGTATTAGTGAAACTAGGAGCAGAGCTCTCCCGTGTTCGCCAGCAAGTGATTCAATTATTATCTGGGTATCCGGGTGGTGGTGCCGGCACTGGCTCTTCATCTAGTTCACGAGATAAAGCTGGAGCCACTTCAGGTGGCAGAGGGAACGATGCTTCTGCCGGATCAGTAGTTCTTGATCAATTCGGACGAAATTTGACCCAACTTGCACGGGACAAGCAACTTGATCCTGTGATAGGGCGATCAAGAGAATCTGAACGAATAATGCAAATACTGTCCAGACGGACAAAAAATAACCCGGTACTAATTGGGGAACCAGGGGTAGGAAAAACAGCGATCGTAGAAGGTCTTGCACAGATGATCGCAAATGATGAAGTTCCTGAAACTATTCATAATAAACAGGTGTACACACTGGATCTTGGAGCGCTGGTAGCCGGAAGTCGCTATCGGGGAGACTTTGAAGAGCGGCTAAAGAAAGTTCTCAAAGAAATCAACACTCGCGGAGACATCATTTTATTCATAGATGAAATCCATACTCTCGTAGGAGCTGGAGCGGCTGAAGGAGCAATTGATGCTGCCTCAATTTTAAAACCAATGCTTGCACGCGGCGAATTGCAAACTATTGGAGCTACAACGATTGAAGAATATCGCAAGCATTTTGAAAAGGATGCAGCTTTGGAACGCAGGTTCCAACCGGTGAAAGTGGACGAACCTTCCGTTGCTCACACAATAGAAATATTGAAGGGATTAAGAGAACGTTACGAAGAACACCACCGCGTGACTATTACCGACCAAGCTTTAGTAGCAGCAGCAAATCTTGCAGATCGATACATTTCTGACCGCCATTTACCTGATAAAGCGATTGACCTGATTGATGAGGCTGGATCTCGGATGCGGATTAAACGCATGGCCACACCAGAAGATCTTCGTGAGTTAGAAACTTCGCTCACTGAAGTTACTCAACAGAAAAAAGCTGCGGTTGAATCTCAAGACTTTGAAGAAGCGGGTCGTCTTCGCGATAGAGAAAAAGAACTTTTGACTGAAAAAGAAACACGTGAAGGAGAGATTAAAGGCAGCGGCGTAGACCTTTTTGATGAAGTAGATGAAGAAGGAATAGCTGAAGTTCTCTCAGTCTGGACAGGTATTCCGGTCTACAAACTCACAGAAGAAGAAACTCAAAAACTCTTAAAAATGGAAGATGAACTCCATAAGAGAGTAATTGGACAACAAGATGCCATTAAAGCAGTGAGTCAAGCAATCCGACGTACTAGAGCTGGACTAAAAGATCCTAAGAGGCCATCAGGTTCTTTTATTTTTCTTGGACCATCTGGTGTCGGCAAGACAGAGTTGTCAAAAACATTGGCTGAGTTCCTATTTGGTGACGAAGAAGCACTTATCGCTTTAGATATGTCTGAGTACATGGAAAAACATACAGTCAGTCGACTTGTAGGATCTCCTCCTGGATACGTAGGTTATGACGAAGGTGGTCAGTTAACCGAAGCTGTTCGACGGCGACCATTCTCAGTTGTACTATTCGATGAAGTTGAAAAAGCCCACCCCGATGTTTTCAACACCTTGCTTCAAATTCTTGAAGAAGGACGATTAACAGATGCTCAAGGACGTTCAGTAGATTTCCGAAACACAGTGCTTATCATGACTTCAAACTTAGGCACGGGAGATCTTAGAAAAGCAAATCTTGGCTTCACGAAAAATGATGAGACAGTAAGTTACGAACGCATGAAAGCTAAGGTTCAAGATGCGTTGAAAGACCACTTCCGGCCAGAATTCCTAAATCGTATTGATGACACAATTGTTTTCCATGAACTTAGTGTCGAAGAAGTCACACGAATTGTTGATCTAATGATCCGCAGAGTTGCTAAACAACTATCTGGACAAGGCTTAGGGCTTGAATTAACTGATGCCGCTAAAACTTACTTAGCGACACAAGGGTACGATCCAACTCTTGGGGCAAGACCATTACGACGAGCTATTCAACGCATGGTGGAAGACCCACTATCTGAACGTCTATTACATAAAGAATTCCGTGCTGGGGAGATAGTAATAGTTGATGTTGAAGAAGATGAAGAGGCCTCAGGTCAGCAAAGAATTGCTTTCCGAGCAATCGAAGGATTTGAGCCTCCAACAGTTGAGATGGTGACAGAAGGCGCGGAATAACTCACTGCTCCTTCTGTCGGGTCAGTATTAAATCGTGTCAACACAAGAACTCTTTTGTCGCCTAGCGTAAGTAATTATGAAACGTTTGGTGCCGGCATCTCTATCACTAATAATTCTCTTTGGTTTATTGTCTGCTTGCCGAGTAGAAACCACAGTCGTCATTGATGTTGAGCCTGATGGATCGGGAGAAGTAGCAGTAATTGTAGCTTTAGATGAAAAAGCAGTTGCGGCGGTTGAAAATATTGAATCTCTTTCAGAACAATTACGTATTGCCGATTTAGTGGATGCTGGGTGGGAAGCAAGTGAACCAGAACTTTCAGTAAGCGATGGATTAACTCGAATTACAGCCACAAAATCTTTCTCAGTACCAGAACGTCTTCCCGGGGTCTTAAATGACATAGCAGGGCCAGAAGTCTTCATGAACGTTTCACTGGCACGCCAAAGATCTTTTGCGAGGACATCATGGGATTTAAACGGTCAAATAGACTTGTCGTCTGGATTAGCTCTGTTTAGTGACCCAGATTTAGAAGATGCTTTATCTGGATTAGTGCTTGGACGAACTGAAGAAGAAATTAGAGAATTTGCTGGTTGCACTACACCAGAATGTAAACCTACCGATATGTTTCTTTTCAATCTTGAAGTTCCGCTACGCGATGGTGGTAAAGGAAATGGAATTATCGAAAGCAACGTTGCTTCTTGGAGTTTTCTTTTAGGAGAAACCCAAGGTGAATCATTTGATTTGCGCTGGACGGTTGAGGACCAAGCTCCAAGATTGTGGAGAATAGGATCGGTAATCGCAGCTGTTTTATTTATCTTAGTTCTCGGACTTCAAATCATGAGACGACACCAAGGCCCTCAAGCTGGCCCGTCTTTCCCCAAGCCTAAAAAATTAACGCATCGTTCTAGAGAAATTATTCAAGAATCTCCAAGTGAACCCCAGGAAGAAGCTTCACGCAGTCTTGAACTACTTGTCTTAGGTGGAGTGGGAGTTATTTGGGAAGGTGGCAATAATCCGGAAGGACTATTGGTTTCTTACGTTCATGACAAAGGTGGTATTGCTGATACGCAAGAGATCGCAGATCGTTACCGCTCTGCCAGTTTAGGTCACGTATCCCAAGAAGATTTCTGGTCTTCACTTGGAGTTAATGGACTTGTTTCAGAAATCGAAGAGGAATATTTAGATCGTGTAATTGTCCGAACAGATGTGATCCCTTTCTTGGACCGCATGAAAGAACGCGAATTTGAAGTAGCTTGCCTTACCAATGCCGTATTGCCGTGGGCATTACAACTTAGGCAGCGCTTCGGTCTTGATGAATTCATATCTCACTGGGTGATAAGTGGAGAAGTAGGAGCACGTAAACCTAGCCAAGCCATGTTTGAAGCACTACGTCGAACATCTGGAGTCTCTTTCACAAATATGCTCTTAATTGACTCAGAAGTGTCAACTCTTGAAGCAGCCAAAGGTTTAGGTATTTCCACAGTGCTTCTAAAAGGATCCGCCCTGATTCCCGAAGGATTCCCACATCCAGTAATAAATAGTTTCGCTGAACTTTTTAGACCAAGTGATTCTCAACCTGACCCAAAAACCGAATCAGAAATATTGGATCCCAAGAGTGAGTAAATTTTCACTTCTACCTGTTAGCGAATCAATCTCGGATAAGTAATAATTGGATATGAAAATAAATCTTCCTTCTGGTACCAAAGCTGAAGTTGTGCATCCACCCAATGGCAATCCGGAAAGAGGCATGGTGATTATTCCCGATGTCATGGGTTTGAGGCCTCTATTTATTGATTTAGCAAATGAACTAGCTGAAAAAAATCAGTGGTCGGTATGTGTATTTGATCTTTACCCAGGCCAAGAAGATCTAGAAGTGGGGGAGAGACTAGCGGCAGCTGGATTGTTAAAGGATGAAGATGTTCTAGGAGATGCGATCGCTGCAGCCGAAGCAACGAACTGTGACACCACGGGTGTTCTGGGGTTTTGTATGGGAGGCATGTATACCTTGAAAGCAGCGGCTACTCAACGATTCGACCGCCATTGTTCCTTTTATGGAATGATTCGAGTTCCTAACCAGTGGCAAGGATCCGGTCAAGGCGAGCCATTAGAGTTACTGAAATCTGGGGATCCATCGTCAGTTTTAGCCATTATTGGCAGCCAGGATGACTGGACACCTTCAGATCATGTAGAGCTTCTTATTGAGACAGGAGCGAAAGTGATTTGCTACGAAGAAGCAAACCATGGTTTTGTTCATGACGCATCACGTCCTGCTCATCGCCCAGTTGAAGCAGCTGATGCTTGGCGGCAAGCAACACAATGGTTCCAGTTGTAGTTACTGTTCAGGGCTATTTTGATCGAATCGTTAGTTGTTCACGGTTAGTGATTCGGTAAGAACGATCCATCTGTTCTATCCATCCGAGTCGAACAAAGGCGGCAATAGCTTTGTTGACTCGCTCACGAGAAGCCCCAACCATTCCTGCTAACTCTTCCTGGGTAATAGGAAGTGAGAACTCTTCGCTTTCTCCAGCAAGTTCGAGTAGTTTCTTTGCTGTACGTCCAGTGACGTCAAGGAAAACTGAGTCAGCAAGAGCTTCGTCCATATTTCTCAGCCGCCCAGCCAACATTTGAATAACTTGCCATAAGTAAATAGGAGTTTCTTCGTAGAGAGAACGAACCGGCAGGTAGGGAATACAAGTGACGACAGAATCTTCTAGAGCTCTTGCTTGTGCAGAACGTCCTTTCCCATCGAAAAGACCCATCTCCCCAAATAAATCACCTGGTTCCATCAAAGCAACCATTGATTCTCGACCATCTATAGATTTGTTAACAATTGCGATTCTTCCGGATAACACAATGTATAACTCATCTGGCGGGTCATCTTCGCGAAAAATGATGTCGCCGCGCTGAAGATCCCGGTCATCTACTTCATCCACAATGCGTTCAAGGACGTCTTCGGGTAGCTCCCCAAAAAGTAATGTTTCACGAAAGAAAGTAGTGTCTGGCATTTCAATAGACCATGCTAGTTACATGACACACTTAAATGCCTCATCGGCTGAATATAGAATTCCAAATGTGTGGACGGTTATCGTAGCCGCGGGAGGGTCTAGCCGTTTTGGTGCAGATAAGCAGAAAGTAAAAATTGGCCAGAAAACTGTTCTTGAGTGCGCCGTCTCCACGGCCGGAGATGTTGGTCCCGTCGTTGTCGTTGGAAAAGCAGAATTTGTAGCAGAGATAGAAAAAACTTTTTCTTCAAATCAGAGCGTTGAGGCAGTTGTTGCAGGGGGTTCAACACGGACAGCTTCTGTTTCGGCAGGATTATTAGCAGTTCCGAACACAGCAGAGATAATACTTATTCATGATGGGGCTCGCCCTCTAGCGACACAGGTCTTATTTAATCGAGTCATAGATGCAGTTAATGGAGGAGCTGACGCTGTAGTTCCTGGAATAGAAGTCAACGATTCTCTTCGCAGTGTGAGAGGCCATGAAGTCAATCGGTCAGAAGTTGTTGCAGTCCAAACTCCGCAAGGCTTTAAAGCTTCAACATTGCGGACTGCTTACTTGAATCAGGATGAATTCACAGACGATGCCTCAAAAGTAGAGGCGACGGGTGTGAAAGTAGAGATAATTGAAGGTGAGTCAAATAACTTAAAAATTACGCATCCCGTGGACTTATTAGTGGCAAGACAAATATATAAAGAGGTAGAAGAGAATGACTGAGATACGAGTGGGGCATGGATTTGATATCCATCCCTTTAGTGAAGATCCTGATCGTTCTCTGGTTCTAGGAGGAGTAGTTTTTGAAGGTTCAGGTTTAGAGGGGCACAGCGACGCAGATGCAGTGTCCCATGCCTGTATTGATGCTCTTCTTGGGGCAGCGGGATTAGGAAACATAGGTGAGCGCTACCCTGACACAGATGAGAAATTTTTGGGAGCAGACAGCCTTGCTTTACTCGCTGACACAGCAAAGGCAGTAAATGAAGCTTTATGGAAAATAGCGAATGTAGATTGCACAGTTGTTTTAGAAAATCCGAAACTATCTCCTCACCGTGAAGAAATGGAAAACCTTTTAAGTGAGGCTGTGGGCGCTCCAGTGACTGTTAAAGGCCGTCGCCCAGAAGGACTTGGAGCTCTTGGCCGTGAAGAAGGCATAGTCTGCTTTGCAATAGCGTTAGTGAGTAGGTAAATGAATCAGAATTCCCGTAATAGTGGTCCAGGACGCAACCAGAAGAAAAAAGGTACTAAAAATTCAAAGAATATGCAGCGGGGGCAAAGAGGCTCCACTCCAGTTCGCCACCGTCATAACGATTCTAAGAAAGGCTTAGGCGGAGACAGAGTAGAAGGAAGACAGGCTGTACGTGAGCTCTTACTCGCGGGAAATCGCAGAGTTATGGAAGTGGTTTTAGCAGGAGATTTAGATCCTTCACCAATTCTTGACGACATTATTGACCTAGCAGACGAAGCGAAAGTCACGATTAGAGAATTAACAAGGGGAAAGTTTGAGTCAATGGCAAAAACAGAATCCTCTCAAGGAGTGATTGCGAATGCAGCTCCTCTTCGTGATTATGACCTTGAAGACCTTCTCCTTCTTGGCCCGCAAGGGCAGCTTCCTTTTTTACTGGTTTTAGATGGTGTTACTGATCCAGGAAACCTTGGAGCGATCTTGCGTTCAGCTGAGTGCGCTGGCGTTACGGGAGTTATTTTGCCGCAACATCGAGCTGCTCGAGTTACCGCTACTGCCGCTAAATCAGCAGCTGGAGCAATCGAGCATTTGAGGCTGTGTTCGGTTTCAGGGCTTCCTAAGGCACTAACTCGGTTAGCAAAAGCAGGGGTATGGTCAATTGGTTTCGATGCTTCTGGCGATTCTCCAATTGAGAAAGTCCGAGTTGAAGATGGTGGAGTTGCTTTGGTTCTTGGAGCAGAGGGTTCTGGGCTTTCAAGACTGGTTTCTGAACGCTGCGATAGTTTGGCATTCATACCAATGCAAGGCGTTTTATCTTCGATGAATGTTTCTGCAGCGGCGGCAGTAGCGCTATTTAATGTGGCGGGACGAAGACAAAAAGTATGAAATGAGCCCGAGGTCGGATTCGAACCGACGACCTGACGCTTACAAGGCGACTGCTCTGGCCAACTGAGCTACTCGGGCTTGAGATAATAAGCGTAGGCCTTTTAAACATAAACAGAGGGGGTACTTGCGTATTGCTTCTAAAAAGATGAAGATCAAGAGATGGAACTTACCGAAAGAGACCGAGAAATATTAGAGTTTGAAAGATCATGGTGGACAGTTGATGTACCAAAAGATCAACAGATTCAAGAAAAGTTTCAGTTATCTGCCACTCGGTATCATCAAATTCTAGTAGAGCTATTGGATATGCCGGCTGCGGCCATTTATGATCCCCTTGTAATTCGTCGTCTTCAACGGCAGCGAGATCGCCGCAGACAAGCAAGATTGGATGCAGTTTCAGAGGAACGGCCATCCTCGACTGGATCCACAGGAGAAGAGATATGAGCAACGGTAAAAGAGGTAAAAAATCTGGAGTGGGGCTTGGCCCTAGCAATGGTTCGGCAGCGCCAAGAGGAATAATACTTATTGTTGTTGCTTCAGTTCTAGGTATTTTGCTTTTATGGAAAGGCATCGATGGGCCAACTTCAGATATTGCCGAATCCTCAAGCAGTTCGCCAACAACGACCGTAGTGGAAGCCGGTTCTGATAACGGAGAGGGTGGTGAAGGAGAAGGTGGCGAATCTGACCTTTTGGACATAACTGGAGACCCGACAACAACTACAACGACAACACTCTTTCCACCAACTCCACCGGCCGAAGTTCAAGTTTTAGTGGCAAACGGTTCTGGTATTTCAGGTGGTGCCGGAACAGTAACCGACATGCTCATCCCTCAGGGCTATACGACTTTGCCAGCAGCTAACGCAATACTAACTAGCGTCTCTGGCATATATTTCCGAACTGGAATGTCCCAGGAAGCCCGAGTTATCCAAGAGTACTTAGCTCCGGATTACCCCAATGTGCTCATGCAAATACCTGATGACGGATTAGAAGTTCCTGATTCAACAGCTGATCGAGTAGAGCAGGCAGACGTGGTGATTATTCTTGGTAGTGACGGGGTCATCCTCGCTGAGTAATCCATTTTGCACGTAGTAGCCGCACCAGATAAGTTCCGCGGAACAGCATCTGCTCTAGAAGTAGCCACTGCTGTTGAGAGAGCAGTGGCAGAGCATGGAGGAACCACAGCAGTTCTTCCTATGGCTGATGGTGGTGAAGGCACTCTTGAGGCTCTCGGTGGGCCGAATCAAACGTCTCTAGTAACTGGGCCTTTAGGCGGTTTAATTGAAGCTCCTTGGCAGCTAACTGGAACTACAGCGATTATAGAGATGGCTAAAGCTTCAGGTCTGATAACAATAGGCGGCCCAGAATTCAATGAAGTTCTAAATGCAACATCGGCAGGCACTGGGGAGCTTATTTTGAGTGCTGTTGAACATGGTGCAACGAGAATCATCGTTGGGTTGGGAGGCTCAGCTAGTACAGATGGAGGACTTGGAGCGATTGAAGCTATGGGTTCTCCAGCTAGGTACCGCGGGATAGAAATATTGGTTGCTTGTGATGTGAATACACGTTTTGTTGATTCAGCAAAAATATTTTCTCCGCAAAAAGGAGCAACAAAAGCCGAAGTAGAAATGTTAGAGCGTCGGCTTAAACGGCTTGTTCAGATATATGAAGAAAAATTTGGAATAGATGTCTCTTCGTTAAACCATGGAGGCGCAGCGGGAGGGCTTGCTGGCGGACTGGCGGCTTTAGGGGCACGGTTAGTTGACGGATTTGATCTTGTAGCGGACGAGTTGAGACTTGATGAATTTATTGAAAAGACAGATCTTGTGGTCACCGGAGAAGGCCGCATAGATCGATCTTCTTTCGATGGAAAAGTTGTAGGTGGAGTTTTTGCATATGCGTCAGCGATGAGGAAACCTATCTTGGCTGTTGCTGGTCAAGTTGAAATAGAAGTTAAAGGCAGAATCCAAAATATTTCACTTACTGAAGAGTTCGGTGAGTATCTATCGCAAACAGAGGCCGCAAACTGTGTAGAGCAGTCAGTTGCTAGATTTCTAGAAGGTTTTAACTCCGATAACAAAATTTTCTAGAAAAAGTTACGCCTGTTTTGGGTTGTAATTTCAGTAGAATGCTGGTTGGATTAGCACTCGCTCTAAAAGAGTGCCAAAAGTCGAAAATGTTAATTACTACTACCTGTCCCAAGAAAGGCAGTTATTTCAATGGCTAAAATCATAAGTTTTGATGAAGAAGCACGTAGATCACTTGAACGTGGGATGAATCAACTGGCAGACGCAGTACGCGTTACCCTAGGACCGAAGGGACGGAACGTTGTTCTTGATAAAAAATGGGGCGCTCCTACAATCACAAATGATGGAGTTTCTATTGCTAAAGAAATAGAACTTGAAGATCCGTACGAACGAATCGGAGCCGAACTCGTCAAAGAAGTCGCTAAAAAAACAGATGATGTTGCAGGAGATGGAACAACAACAGCAACTGTTTTAGCTTGGGCAATGGTGAGCGAAGGTTTGAGGAATGTAGCAGCTGGGGCAAACCCGATGTCTCTTAAAAAAGGGATAGAAGCAGCTATAGAAGCATGCGTTGAGTCAATCAGAAGTGAAGCAATTGACGTTTCAAGTAACAAAGAACAAATCGCTAACGTCGCAGCAATATCTTCAGCAGACACAGAAATTGGAGAAATGATTTCTGAAGCTATTGAAAAAGTTGGCAAAGATGGTGTGATAACCGTTGAAGAGGGTCAAACCTTTGGGATGGAAATGGACTTAGTAGAAGGCATGCGTTTTGATAAAGGCTACATTTCTCCATACTTTGTTACAGACCCAGAAAGAATGGAAGCGGTTCTAGACAATCCATACATACTGCTTGTTGGATCAAAGATTTCGGCAATTCGTGATTTAGTTCCTGTGCTTGAAAAAGTAATGCAAACATCTAGACCGCTCGTAATAATTGCCGAAGATGTTGAAGGTGAAGCTCTTTCAACATTAGTTGTGAATAAAATCCGAGGAACTTTTACTTCAATAGCAGTGAAAGCCCCTGGATTCGGTGATCGCCGCAAAGCTATGTTGCAAGATATGGCCATTCTTACCGGCGGCCAAGTAATTTCTGAAGAAGTCGGCTTGAAAGTTGATGGAGTCTCTCTAGAGATGTTGGGAGAAGCGAGAAAAATACTTATCACCAAAGACGAGACATTAATCGTTGAAGGCTCTGGAAACGATGAAGATATTGTTGGTCGAATAAATCAAATCAAAGCAGAGGTAGAAAATACTGACTCTGATTATGATCGTGAAAAACTTCAAGAACGCCTAGCGAAACTTTCTGGAGGAGTAGCGGTTCTTAAAGTTGGGGCAGCAACTGAAGTAGAACTTAAAGAAAAAAAGCATCGCATTGAGGATGCAGTAAGTACTACAAAGGCAGCAATCGAAGAAGGCGTAGTAGCTGGTGGAGGAGTAACCCTCGTCCGCGCCCAGAGCGCCGCACAACAAGCTGAAAGCGAACTTAGTCACCACGATGAGGCAACAGGAGCACGCATCGTAGCAAAGGCACTAGAAGGCCCATTACACCAAATTGCAGTCAATGCTGGTTTAGAAGGTGGAGTAGTAGTTGAGAAAGTAAGAAATCTTAAAGGAGCTAATGGTTTGAATGCTTCTACTGGAGAATACGAAGACTTAGTAAAAGCAGGAGTTATAGATGCAGCGAAAGTGACACGTTCTGCTTTGCAAAACGCTGGATCAATTGCTGCATTATTCCTCACTACAGAAGCGGTCATCGCTGATGCACCAGAAGAAAATGGTGAGCCTGGCATGCCTGACATGGGGTTCTAAAGAGAACTAACTAGGTATCTTCTGATGCTGAAATTACTCTTTGGTAAAATTTTCCTTTAAGTTCAGGTGAAGTAAGTTA
>TARA_B110000014_G_scaffold260569_1_pt1 | contig 29330 bp, 31 predicted proteins | sample TARA_B110000014 | Tara Oceans TARA_B110000014 (sample SAMEA4396468) | marine metagenome | biome: Westerlies Biome; feature: [MES] marine water layer (ENVO:01000295) within the mesopelagic zone...; material: water (ENVO:00002006), including particulate matter (ENVO:01000060) such... | reverse complement strand
ATACTTGAGTTTCATTAATTTGATTGACTGAGCTACATTCTTGGGCTCTTTTGGATCTAATTTTCCTTTAGGATTTCCTGTATCAACGGCACAAAATTTACATGCCCTAGTGCATACAGAGCCCATTAACATAAAGGTTGCAGTGCCATGACTCCAACATTCAGATATATTTGGACACATTGCTTCTTCACAGACAGTATGTAAATTATTGTCCTGAACTACACTTTTGGTGGTTAAAAATTCTTGAGTATTGGAAGTAGCTATCCTCAACCATTTTGGTTTTTTGGATGGAGAAATCATAGAATTTTTATTTCGTTTTATTCCGTTCTTGATAGCAATCGTTCCATCTTCCTTGATAGTCTTAGAAGGTATCAAATCTATAGAATATTTCATGCTGCTTTAAGGGGTAAATTTTTTTGTATACTTCGTTTAAAGGCACTTCTAACTTCATCAAATGAAATATGACAATGATCTTTCATTTGAGTAACCTCTAAAGAATCATAACCACATGTATTTATTCGTTTAAATGGTTCCAAATCCATATCTACATTTAGGCTGACACCGTGATAGCTATAACCTCTTTTAATTTTAAGCCCTATAGAAGCTATTTTTTTTCCCTCTACATAAACTCCAGGCTTACCAGGCTCCCTAGTCCCTAGAATATTGAAATCAGATAAAACTTCAATAACAATTTTTTCTAAATTACTTATTAAAGTTTTTGGACCCCAGCCCAACCTCCTAATATTAATAATGAAATAAACTACTAGCTGTCCTGGGCCGTGATAAGTTACTTGGCCACCTCTATCTGATCTAAGAACAGGGATACTCCCTGGATCTAGTATATTTTCCTCAGTAGCGCCCAAGCCCAATGTAAAAATAGACTTATGTTCCAAGAACCAAACCTCATCTATATCTGATTGAGCTCTTGAAAGAACATAATTGATCATAGATGCCCAAGTCTTTTTATAATCTTGAATACCTAACTCTTTAAAAGAAATACTCTTCAATCTAGAGCCCTTGCATCTATGAAAGCTTTTTCTGAGATTGCATGATAGTTAATTACATCTCTTTTAAACTCTCTATAAGATTCATAAACTTTAGAAGCCATTGGATCGTCTGCAACAAACTCCTTCATAACTTGATCTGATAATATTCTTAATTCTCTTAAAACATCGTTTGGAAGTTTTCTTAATTTTACGCCATGCTTATTAACTAAATCAATTAAAGCACTGTTATTCCTTGCCGTGTACTCATCTAACATCTCTTGGTTTACAGCTCTAGCAGCATATTTCATAATAGCTTTGAGATCTGAAGGTAATGAGTCTAAAGCCTCTTTATTTACTATTATCTCAAGAGTTGAGCCTGGCTCGTGCCACCCAGGATAATAATAATAATCCGCTACTTGGTGAAAACCAAAAGTTAGATCATTGTAGGGTCCTACCCATTCTGCAGCATCTATCACTCCTTGTTGTAAAGAAAGAAAAATTTCATTCCCAGCCAGTTGAACAGTCTCAGCTCCCAATCTAGTAAATACTTCTCCTGCTAGTCCTGGTATCCTCATTTTTATACCTTTTATGTCTTCGATAGAATTTATTTCTTTATTAAACCATCCAGCCATTTGAACACCTGTATTTCCTCCAGCTAAAGGAATAATATTGAAAGGGCTATAAGCTTCTTCCCATAATTCTAAACCTCCCCCATGATGCAACCATCCATTCATTTCTTGGGCGGTTAAGCCAAAAGGAACTGCGGTAAAGAATTGAGAAGATTTTACTTTTCCAGTCCAGTAATAAGAAGCTCCATGGCCTAATTCAACATTTCCTTGAGATACAGCATCAAAAACTCCCATTGGAGGTACTAACTCTCCAGCTCCATAAACTTTAATTAATAAGCGGCCATTACTCATTTCTTCAACATATTTAGATAGGTTCTCTGCAGCCATTCCCAGTCCTGGAAAATTCTTTGGCCAAGTTGTCACCATATTCCATTTGTATACTTCAGAAGAATTAGAGTTAAGGGTATCGGTATTTGATTCTTTTCCCTGACCACAGTTAACTAATAATAAAAAAGCTAAAGATAAAACAATATTTTTTTTCATATTTATATTTTAAGGGATTGATTAACTAGTATACAGGAGATAAGTTAGCAAACTCTACCATAAGCCATTTACTAGAACTTTTTCCGAATTTAACTTCAACCCTAGCATTTGCTCCCTGACCTTCATAATTTAAAATTACCCCTTCTCCAAATTTTGTATGTTTCACTCTTTGCCCCAAAGAGAAATCTGTCTCTGGTACTTGTCCTGAATTTACTGGTGAATTCTTTTTCTGATATGTACGTTTTTCTCTTGCTGCTCTTATCTCATTGATAAGCTCCTTGGGTATTTCTTCCAAGAAGCGGGAAGGAGGATTATATGTTTCAGAACCATATAAATTTCGAGTCTCAGCATGAATGAAATGGAGCTTCTTCATAGATCTAGTGATTCCTACATAACAGAGTCTCCTCTCTTCTTCTAATTGCCCAGCTTCTTCTATAGATCTTTGGTGTGGAAAAAGACCTTCTTCAAATCCTGTAATAAATACTAATGGAAACTCCAAGCCCTTTGAAGAATGAAGGGTCATTAATTGGATTGCTGACTCATGCTCTAAGGCTTGCGTCTCTCCTGCATCTAAGGCAGCATGATCTATAAATTTCCTTACAGGGCTAGATTCTTCTTCATCTTCTTCTATAGGTATCATTTCAAATTCTCCTGCAGCTGATACAAGCTCTTCTAGATTATCTACTCTTGTTCTCCCTTTCTCTCCCGGTTCCTTTTTATGAAACTCTATAAGGCCACTCATTTGGACCACATGATCCACTAAATTCCTTAGATTTAAGTCTTTTATTTCTAGCCTCAGATTCTTTACGATAGATAAAAAGCCTTGAACTGATTGAAGGGCTTTAGGTGAAAGGCTATTTGTATCAACCAAATTTTCAGAAGATTTCCATAAAGATAAATTACTATTCTTTGCTTCCAGCCTTATTAACTCTAATGTTTTTTTACCTATTCCTCTAGTTGGAATATTTATAACCCTTTCAAAAGCTGCATCATCTTCGTTACCTGAAGCCAATCTAAGATAAGCCATGGCATTTTTTATTTCAGCTCTCTCATAAAAACGAACGCCTCCGTATATCCTGTAAGGCAAGTCTTCTCTCAAGATTGCAGCTTCCAGAACTCTCGACTGGGCATTAGATCTATATAAAATAGCAGCTTCATCTAAACTTCCTCCTTGAGCTAACCAAGATTTTATTGAAGAAACTACATATTTTGCTTCATCCTCCTCATTAAAGGCTCTATAAACTGATATAGCCTCTCCCTCTTTTGCCTCTGTCCAGAGCTCCTTGCCCATACGGGATGGATTATTCCTAATCACAGTATTAGCAGCATCTAAAATAACTTGAGAGGATCTATAGTTTTGTTCTAACTTTATAGTTTCTGAACCTAAGAATTCCTTGGAAAACCTTATTAAATTTTCACTCTTTGCCCCTCTCCAACCATAAACAGATTGATCATCATCTCCTACAGCCGTTATATTCCCATCTGGTCCTTTAAGTAACTTTAGAAATTGATATTGTATTTCATTAGTGTCCTGAAATTCGTCTACAAGAATATGATTAAAATGTCTTTGATAATGGGAAAGAATATCTGGATTAGATTTTAAAAGAGTTAAAGTCCTAAATAATAATTCACCAAAATCAACTAGACTTTCTCGGTGACAAACTTCTTCATATTGTGTATATATTTTTGTCATCTGCTCATTAAAGTAATCCTTATCAGAGTCTATTTCTGATGGCCTCCTCGCTTCATCTTTTTGTTTATTTATATACCACTGGGCTTGCCTTGGCGGCCACTTATCTTCATCTATCAACATTGATTTACATACTCTTTTAATGACCCTTAGCTGATCTTCGCTATCCAAGATAGAAAAATCTTTTCTTAACCCAGACTCTTCCCAATGTCTCCTTAACAGCCTATGTGAGATTCCATGAAAAGTGCCACACCAAAAATTTCCTAACTGCGCTTCCACTATGTTCTCAATTCTATCTCTCATTTCTCTTGCAGCTTTATTGGTAAAAGTTACGGTTAGAATTGACTGTGGATTTATTTCTAGAATTTCCACCAACCATGCTACTCTGTGGGCTATGACTCTTGTCTTGCCTGACCCTGCCCCTGCAAGAACTAATAAAGAAGCATTCTCAGATGAAACTGCTTTTCTTTGGGCTTCATTTAGATTTTCAAAAATTTTTGATACGTCCATAAGTCTATTTTATAGAAGATAAATATAATTAGCCTAACAACTTCATCTTCTTTTTTTAAATAAATAAAATAAAATGAGAATATAATAATCTTAAGTTATTATATTTAAAAAAGGATAACCAATATGACAGAAGCAAAAGAATTCTTTTCGACTTATTGTGATTTTGTAACTAAAGTAACTAGCGATCCAAGCTTAAATATCGAAGCTTTAAAAAAATCACTAGATAGGATACAAGAAAATTCTCCGATAGATGTGCCTAGGCTATTAACCGGCGCCTTGGGCCTAGGAAGTGAAGGGGGAGAGTTTGTAGAAATAGTTAAAAAAATGATTCTACAAGGAAAGCCAGCTGATGAAGATAATATATTTCATATGAAAAGAGAGCTTGGAGACATAATGTGGTACTGGGTTACAGCTTGTATGTCTCTTGGACTTGACCCGGTTGAAGTAATCTCAGAGAACCAAAAGAAATTAGAAGCTAGATATGGCAAGCAATTTACTATTGACCAAAGTGAAATAAGAGCTGAAGGGGATCTCTAATTAAACTTTAAGTGCAACTTTTCCAATATTAGTTCCCTGAAAAAGTTTTGAATAAGCCTCAACTAAATTCTCTAATCCTTCAGTAATCTCGATAGGTAACTTTAAAAGGCCTTGGTCGTTCCATCTTTCTAAAATGGGATTAATTTCTGATTCTCGATGATAAAAATCAGGAGAAAAGAATCCCTCAAACCTTAACCTTTTCATTAATATAAGATCATAGTTATAAGGTCCCGGCAACCTCTCTGTTGAGCCATAATTTTCCATAAGACCACAAACTGCTATAACTCCAAAATTTGCCATATTCTCTAATACAGCGTCTAAAGTGGATCCAGCTACGTTATCAAAATAAACATTCACGCCTTCAGGGCACAATGATTTGAGTTCTGCCGAAATATCTTCTTTTTTGTAATTGATAGCTCCATCAAAACCATATTCATCAATAATCAAATTGCATTTGTCATCAGACCCAGCAATTCCAATTACTTTGCACCCAGAGATTTTTGCTATTTGTCCTGCCATTAAGCCAGTACATCCCGCAGCTGCAGACACAACAAAAGTATCTCCTGCTTTAACTCTGCCTGTATCTATTACCCCGGTATAGGCTGTCCATCCATTTGCCCCGAAGATGCCTACATAATTTACTAAATCAATCTTAGAATCATCCACTTTACTTGGATACATGGCACTAGGATCTACAACTGAAAAATCTGACCATTGACCATAAGACCTAAGTTTTTCTCCAACTATGAAATCAGGATGATTACTTTCAATAACCTCACCAAGAACAGTTCCCATCAACTTTTCTCCAATAGGTATTGGGGGCTGATATGAGTCTTCTCTGTCTGTCATGTACATACGCGTGCCAGCATCCATAGATATATACAAATTCTTAGTTGCAAAACACCCAGCAGGAACTTCCAAGTTAGACTCTTCTAAAAGCTCTAATGCATCTGAAAAGTTATGCCCAGATGGCCTATCTTTCATTACCCAAAACCTATTCTTTTTTTCTAAAGTACTCATAGTTATCTCCTTACTCCGAACAGTTATCCTTTACACAATTTAATTCCAAATAAGTTCCATCTGGATAGATATAGCGACCTAAGCCATGCCTTAAATCTTCAAAAAATAAACCCTCATAACTTGTACCATCTGCGTAAGTATATTTCCCATAACCTTGCTTCTTGTCTTCTACAAAATTACCTATATAAAGGTCATTTTCCCACTCACCTACTTTGTGTGCGTAAACTCCCTTGCCATGTCTTTTTCCTTTTTGCCATCCGCCAGAATAGATATCCCCATTTTGGTATGAATAAGCTCCTTGTCCATCTGGAAGATCTTCCTTGAACTCTCCTATATATCTATCTCCATTCTGGTAAAAATATACTCCTTCTCCATGAAATAAATTGTCTTTCCAATCGCCTGAATACATTTCTCCACCTTGATATAGGAAAGATCCTGAACAATTGTCCCAAACTACTGTTGGTTCTTCAGGACAGGGTTCCAAGGAAAAAATTTTTAAAGGCAGCAGGACTAAAATTGAAATTATAAAAATATTGGTTATAGCTCTCCAGAAGAAGTGCTTATAAAAAATTATTATATTAACTACAAAATTCATTTATTTGTCTTCAACATCCCAACAATTTATATTTCCAGCTATAGTCCTTCTTTCTCCCTCGCCCCTGAAAGGATAAACTGTATGCTGAACCCAGGAAGGAAAGAAAAGTAGTTTGCCTTCTTTAGGTTCTAGTAAAATGTTATTTTTGGGTCTTAAACGTTCTTTATCTGTAAGAGAAGTACTTCCCCAAGTAAAATTAATAAAGCCATCGCTAGCTCCTGAAGCATTATACATATCGATGCCGTGCGAGCCTATTTGTTCTGGGATTTTAGTCCAGCCCGTAAACGAAATACCCATCGTAGTTTTTGTTAGATGATCATGGAGGGGGTTGTAATCTCCTGCATAGCTATGAACGGACCAAAGAGAATCTATCTCTAATTTCTTAGTTTTTCTGAAGTATTCTTTTGTGTTTTCAGAATATCGTTTGATATATTCTACTCCCAAAGTTAAAACTATTTCAGAAAAGGCCCCAAACGCTTTTTCTTTAGGGTCAAGCCTCAATTGCTCTATCGTTTCTCCCTGACCTATTAATCTGTCAGCATTTGTTAAAGATAAATCAGAATTAATGGCCTTATCTAAATAACTATTAATCTCATCAAGCATCTCTTGGGGCATCTCTGCCTCTAAGATAAATATTGCGGGAATGCTAAGGTACTTATATTGACTCATGTTATTTATTTAAAAAAAAATTGTCAGCGGCCCTCAATAAATACTATAAATTAATATTTATAAAGTGAAACCATCATCAACAATAATATTTTGACCGCAAATAGATTTAGACATATCGGAGCATAAAAACAAAACCGCTCCACTAAGATCTTCAGGGTCTAACATGCCTTTCGTTCTAGAATTTTTTTTGTATCTTTCTAAAAACTTTGGATCTTGGCCATCAAGAATACCTCCTGGGGAAATACAATTAACTCTAAAATTAGAGCCTTTAGTATAGGCAGCAACATATTTTGTAAGATGTTGAATAGCTGGTTTTATAGCTGCATATTCGACTGCAACAGTCATATCTGTTCCTTCATACATATCAAATTTTGGTGCAATTACACCATATACTGAAGAAAAATTAACTAAAGAAAAGGGCAGATCATTTAAAGCAGAAAATTTAGCACATTTTTGCATGAACAAGAAATATCCTCCTAAATGTAAAGAGATATTTTCACAAAAATCTTCATACTCTACGTCAAAAAAATGTCTTCCAAAGTTCTCATTACGTGGGTAAGAAGTATTTATGGCTCCATCTATTTTTCCATACTTTTTTACCCCATAATCAAACAAAGAATCAACTGACGCACCATTTGATACATCTCCCATTTGATAATCATAATCTTTATGCTCCTGATGTTTGTGCTCTTTAGGGTTAGATTCTTGAATATCTAAAGCTATTACAGATGCGCCTTGTTCAAGAAGATCATTAGATAAGGTTTTACCTATTCTTCCTAAAGCCCCTGCTAGGATGATTGTTTTTCCTTTTAAATTTAAGTTATTCTTCATACAGAGTTTTAGTTAGTAAAAAATCAGTTTGGTCATCAATATCCACAGCTCTTTCTCTAGGAATTATAACTGACTTGACTTTTCCATCAAAAATTCCACTACTATTAAGAATAAAAGATGGTTTTGATAAATATGCTGCCGTTGCAACGTCATACACTTCTGGAGCATCCTGCCGTCTATGAACTGGATTGGTTTCAAAGATTAATTTAGAAGTGCCATCTTGTTCTCTAAAAATCATATTAAAGTAAGGATTTCTTTGAGAGGGTGAAGCTGTTATGACGACATCTACATTACCGGCAATTAAATCAAAACACTTCAATACATCTGACTCTTGCCTAAGAGGTGCAGTAGGCGGCAGGCTAAGGAAATAATCAAAATGTCTATTCTTAGACTCTAAATGCTTAACAGCATGTTGCCAAGCCTCCCATTCAGAGCTCTCGTCTAAAGCAAGCGATGATGGTCTATCTATTATTTCTGCACCAAAATCTTTTGAGACGCTTTTTATTTCTTTTGATTCTGTGGATACAAAAACTTCGTCAACTAGATCTATAGACTTAGCAAGATTTATTGAATGGCCTATTAAAGGGATATTGCCTAATTTTTTTAAGTTCTTGCCCGGAAGACCTTTAGAGCCACCTCTGGCAAATATAAAAGCAAAAGTTTTCATTGTCATTAAATTCTCTTTATATCTATTGCGCACCTCTGAAGATGAGATTGCTCTAAACCAGATATAAGATGCATAACATTTAGAGCTTCTTCAAGAGAAATAAGAGGGTTTAACTCACCATTCGCTAAAATAGAAAAGCGAGACAACATATCTAAAAACATTTTATTACGATCCAAATCTGGCTCTTCAAATAATGTTTTTTTCTCATTTTTATTTTCTAAAGATATTGAGTTTTCTAACAGGTTCCATATTAAAACTCCATTTTCGCCTATAACTTTGCAAAACCTAGTAGGTGGTTTTTGTAAAAAGTCCATATGGAGATTAATATTACAACCTCTTGATTTCATTAATATTGCATCAATATTATCTTCAACATCTATATCTAAATTCCCTATACTCAAAATATTACAAAATACTGAATCTGGAATGCCAAATATCCAATTTAAATAATCTAATTCATGGCTGAGTTCTAATAAAACACCACCACCCAAACTCTTATTTGCTGAAACACTTTTCTTATAATCTAGCCCCGGTCGCCACTCAGGTAAATATTGCCCTACGTCTACCATGATGGAATGTTCCTTCCCCAAAATTCTGGAAGAAATTATTTCCTTAAATTTTAAGGCTCCCTCTTGGTATCTTAGGCAATAGCCAAAATCTAAAAGGTTTTTTTTACTGAATAAAAGTCTTTTAAATTTTTTAAATTCCTCCAAGTCTTTACATAAGGGCTTCTCTATTAATGTTGGTATATCATATTGCAAAAATTCTGCCGCATTAGTTAAATGTAAATTAGCCGATGATGCAACTACCACAAATTTGGGCTTAAATTTCCTTGCCTCTTCTGGACTTTGAAATAATTCATCTACCAAGGAGTTTTCTATATTTGAGTTGGAAGACGAACCGGGTAAATTACCTATTTTGCTTTTAGGAAATAATTGCCTCAAATTTTGAGAATGACGACGGGCCATACTTCCACTGCCTATTATAAGAAAATTGTCTACTCTACTCATAGATCTAAAATTGGAGAACTAGGAACATTCACAAGTCTTTCAAAAACCCAAGATGTATTTTCTAGTCTATCTCTTTGGCAATCTTGATAAGGGGGTAAAGAATGGGCAGGATTCCATGAAGGCCTAGTTCTTATATTATTTTTATTTGTTTCTCTAATAAACTTGTCTCTTGATTCAAGATTTTCAGTGATTAAACAATTTAGCCAGTAATTTGGTGAAGTATCTTGTTGCCCTCTATGAAAAACCATTCCTCTTTCTTTTCCCCAATCATAGTAGCAGCTAGCTAAAGATTTTTTACTAACCAAAAATTTATCTAAGGATTCAATTTGTGCCAGTCCAAGAGCTGCATTTAAATTTGGCATCCTATAATTAAAACCCACCTTATCGTGATTGAATTCCCAAGGGTGCTCTACTTTCGCTACTGTAGAGAGGTGTCTTACTTTATTTGATAAATCAAGGTTGTTTGTTAACACCATGCCTCCACCGCCTGTAGTAATTATTTTATTGCCATTAAAACTGAGAGCACATAAAAGTGACTCAGAGCCAGTATGTTTTTTGTGATAAAAACTTCCCAAAGATTCTGCGCAATCTTCAACTAAAGGAATGTTGAATCTAGAACAAATAAGGTTTATTTCTTCAATGGCGGCTGGAAAGCCATATGAGTGCATAGGCAAGCAAGCCGTTATCTCTTTTCCTGATGTTTTATTCCAACATGAGCCGTCATCTCTGACTTCTGCATATTTATCCAAAAATTCTAATAAACTTAATGGCGACATAGACAAAGTTTCTTTATCTATGTCAACAAAAACTGGGCTTGCTCCACAATAATCTATAGCATTACATGTCGCTACAAAAGTTAAAGACTGAGTTATTACTTCAGTATTCTGACTAACTCCTGATACTAATAGAGACAAGTGGAGAGCTGAAGTTCCATTTGAAGTTGCTACAGCATGATCTACGCCCATATAACTTGCAATTTTCTTTTCAAATTCTCCTATTGATTTTCCAACGCTGGAAACAAAAGTAGAACTTATAACTTCAGATAAGTATTCTTTTTCTTTGCCAATGAAGCTTGGTTCATGCAAAGAAATAACATCTGAGGTTTTATATAAATCTCTTACCAGAGTATTGAATTCTTCAATCATTTTAAAAGTCTAAGATCTAGATTGAATGTCTTTAATTTTAGTCAACATATCTTTATTCTATTAAGTCATCCAGATGATAATCTTTTGAAGCTTTAGTTCCTAGTATCTCCTTCCATTTCATAGGAGAAATTCCAAGTGCTGGCCTCTTAGTTGTCACATTGTCTTCTGTAAACAAATCTCCTTTTTTAATAGATTCTTTTGCCACTATTGATCTCCTGACAATTTCAATGTTCTTAAATTCACTAGGTGAAGGCTTTTTAACGAAAGATCCTAAGGATTTTTCTATATTTCTTATAGCTATTACAAAGTTAGATAATTCATTCGGCCCCAAACTAGCTCGATGATCAGGTCCAGGTAGCTCCTTATCTAAGGTGAAATGCTTTTCGATAACCTTTGCGCCCATCGCAACTGCTGCAATAGATACTTCCTGTCCAAGAGTATGATCTGAATAACCCACTGAAAGATTGAATTCATCCCTTAAAGTTAACATAGCATTTAAATTAACATCTTCAATAGGGGTTGGATATTCTGTATTGCAATGTAACAATGTGATCAATTCTTTTGTGAGCCCCGCCTCCAACAGAACATCTATTCCCTGATTTACCTCCACTAAAGTAGACATGCCAGTTGATAAAATGACTGGTTTAGAGATTTTGCCGACAGCGTATAAATATGGGTAATTATTTATTTCACCAGACGGAACCTTAAAAAAATTCTGACCTAAATCTTTTAAGTATTTAAGACTTTTGAGATCAAATGCCGAAGACATAAACTCTATACCGCATGCGTCGCATTCATATTTCAGTGTCTTATAATCAGATAAAGGGAGGTGTATTTCTTTTATCATATCTAATTGAGTCTGCCCATTATCATTTGGATTTTTTTGATACTCTGCTTTAGAAGCAGACCTAGTTACAACATCTTCTGGTACTGCTGTTTGAAATTTTATTGCATCTGCACCCGCATCTTTGGCTATTGATATCATTTCTAATGCTCTTATTAAGTCACCATTATGATTTACCCCTGCCTCTGCTATGACATAGACCTGATTATTTGAGTTAAACATTATCCTAGTGTACTTAAATTTCTAGACAGAAAACAAAATTTGTAATTTTTAATACCTAAATTATTGATCTATTAAATGAGCAAGAGCACCTAGGTAATCTACTTTATTTTCAACTATACCTTTAATTAATTCTTTGTCTTTTGCCCAAGATAAAGCCCTTTTAGCAAAAGGATAAGGCATAAACATATGCTCATCATCTTCAGGAGATAAATTAATAGGGATTATTCCACTTCTTAATGATTCACATAGTGCGGTAGATGACCAACCAAAAGTAAACATTGGAGATTGCTCGACCAGCAATTCATTTGTAGAAATTTCATCATGTTCTAATATATTTAAATCATTTGATAAAGCTTTTAAGGCTTTAATAGATTCAATATCAGTAGCAGGGTGAGGCTTTACAAGGACTTGATAAGACATCCCATTAAAGAAATTTAATAAATCCAAAAGGTCTTTTTTTTTGACATCATCAAAGGTAGACTCATATTGTAAGAAGCCTGTTATTTTTTTTAACTTTGTTTCCACTTTTTGCATTGGATATATTGAAACTTTTGCATTTGGCCAAAACTCTTCAAAAAAATTTGCCTCCTCCTTTGAATAAACATAAATGTGATCATCGTCAGCATAACTAGAATACAAATTATTGATGACAAGGCCGTGTGTTAAATGGGTAGATGAAATTCCCGAATTATTTGCTGCCAGAGCTAATAAATGAGAGCCGCTATGAAAAATATTTATCTTAGGGGTATCTAGCTTTATCTCTTCAAATAAAGCTAAAAAGAAGGAGTAAGGAGCTAAATTTAATAAGGCATTTTCTTTCACCAGTTTACTAATCCTAAGTCCTCTATATTCCTCACAAAACTTATTTATTAACTGATATTGCTTTATAAAATGAAATAGAATTTTAGAAAATTTTAACTTCTTTAGCTTTGCATAACTCTTTCGATTAAAAACTTCAAAAATTCTATAGGGATAAACTTTATTCTTATTTATATGCCTTAAATAATTATGATGCCTATAACTTCTGTCAGATTTTACTACCAAATGTTCGGGAAGAGATTCAAATCCCTCTTTCAAACCGGACCATTTATGTATAAAAAAAGTAACTAAAATATTTAAGAAGCTTAAAAATATGAGAAAGAAAAATTTAATTTTATTTTTATTGTCTTGATTTTTAAAATTATTTTCATTAAGAATCTCCCTTTCTTTGACCCCAATCAATAACCATTTATTTGAAGTATTAATGTTTTTAGAGAGAATACTTATTTCCTGAATCATAATAAAACCACCGAAAATATTGAGTGTAGCTTAAACCAAATAGGCTTTATACAAAGTATTAATTCTTACTCAATAGGAATTTATTGCAAATAAAGAGATGGTCTAAACCAGATAGTTCAAACGTCCTAACAGCATCATTAATATTGTTAACTATTGGTTCACCGTGTAAGTTAAAGCTAGTATTTAGTAGGGCTGGAATCCCTGATATTCGATAGAATTCATCTATTAAACTATGGTAATTTAAGTTTGCATCCTTTCTCACAAATTGAGGTCTTACGGACCTATCATAAGGATGAGTGCCTGCTTGTATAGATTCATATGTACTCTTTTTTGAATCTAAACCAATAGCCATAAATGGCGAGCTAAAATTCTTAGGATTGCTTATATATTCTTCATGCACTTCATCCAATATTGAAAGGGCAAAGGGCATCCAAAAATCTCTATTCTTGATAGCCTCATTAATTCTTTGAACAGAGCCTTTGAGGCTAGGATTTGCTAAAATACTTCTGTTACCTAAAGCTCTAGCTCCAAATTCTGCTTTCCCATCAATCAAGCCTACTATATCTCCATCTTTTAATAGGCTAGCCACTAATTCATTTCCTGGATCACTTATTATTCTAAAATTCTTATCCTTAATTATAGTTTCTAAATTTGAAATATCATCTTCAGCGTCATAGCCTAAATATAAGTGGTCAAGCGGTTTACTTTTTTCAGCATTTATAAAATAACAACCTCCTATAGCTAAGCTCTCATCTCCACCTGATCCGCAAACAAAAAACTCCTCTACTGTGTCTAATTCTCCTAAAACTTTATTCATCTTTATATTCATAGCTATTCCGCCACTAATAACAAACCTTTTAATCCCCGTCTCTTCATATATATTCGTAAATAGTTTGCTTACTATTTCTTCAGTATAAAGTTGGACGGCTCCGGCAATATTATCAAATCTATGAAATTTCCATTCCCTTTCAAGATAAGAGAGAAGATCTGGAGGTCGGTTCTTCGATACTATTTTTAAGCCTTTTACATCTGATATATCTTTTATTACTGATTTGGCTTTTTCTACGTATGATTCCTTTGCATAGGGAGCCATGCCCATGACTTTAAATTCATGCTCATCTGGTCTCATCCCTAATAATAAAGTTGCAAATTTATAAATTCTTCCCAAATCATTTTGATCTGAATCAGCTAATAAATTTAAATCATTGTTTTTTATTTCCCATACAGTTTGATTCCTGCCATCTCCCCATCCGTCTAAAGTAACTGCTATGCAGGCTTTATCACGAAAAGGTGAACCAAAATAAGCATAATTAGCATGACATGTATGGTGATCTGCAAAGACTATTTTTCTGCTTTCTACACCCCATGTTTCAATCAAAAATTCACAGCATTTGTCAGCAAAAAGCTCTTCATCTTTAACTGGATCTGACAGAACCTCATCTGTTAAAAACTTAAAATCTAAATACTCCACATCTTGATTAAATTTTATATCGTCCCTTAACCATTTCTTATAATCGAGAGTATCTTCTCCTTTCATTCTTTTTCCAAAATACTTGGGGCCATAATAGTCATAATAATCCTGCAGATTAAAAGAAGTGCTATTCTTGGACTTAACGTAAATCCCCGAATTATTAACAGTTGTAAAAACAACGTTATCTAAATCTGAACCTAATATTCCTTCTTTTCTAAGGATGTAATCAATTGATTGTTTGGGGAAGCCAATATAATTTTTAGTTTTCGTAAATCTTTCTTCGCAACAAGCACTAACAATCTCTCCACCACGCATTAAAGCTGCTGAAGAATTATGGCTAATACTTATTCCTAAAATATACATGTCTTTCAAAGTCTTATACGAAGTAAAAATGCTTATTTAATAAAAATTCAGTTTTAACCCTTAACAGTCACCTAAAATAAGGATTCACAAGATCAGGATAATTAAAGCTCTTCTTATCTAATATAATGGCTCTCTGTAAAAATTCAGAGGCTACCTCGTCAGTAAAATCCATATTTTTAGTATATCGCACTTCTAAGGAGCGATCTTGTTCAATAGGCTTTATCTCAAATATCTCTTCACTTGATATTCTCTCAATAAGAGACTGATGGGCTATCTTTACCGAATTCATTGTGAACTCGAAAACGCTTTCTCCTTTATATTTAGGCAAGCAGTGATAAAGAATAGGTCCATTGTCTAATCCTTTAGACAATTTGTGGATAGTAGCGCCTACATAGGAAGGGTTTTCATCATATAAAGCCCAAAAATTACATGAAGAACCCCTGTAATAAGGAGAAACCCCCATGTGTATATTTATTGTATTTTTTGAAGTTAAATATTCGGCAAGCCATCCTTTGATATAACTGGCACCAAAAACAATATAAATATCAGACTGGAGGCATTGTGAAAGGGATTCTTTATCTAATAAACTTAAGTCTCCTACCTTGATGGAAAAACTAACTACATTCTTTTGAAGAAAAGAAGGTTTTCCAAATATTTTTTTTTCTGCATTTAATACAGACCCAAAGTACTCTTGCATAATATCTGTCTTTTTATAAAAACCTTCAACAGATCCAGGAAAAATTGTATTACATTCTTGAACACAATAAAGTTCGTCACAAATGTTTGCTAAATTTTCTATCAAGGATATATGGCGGGCTTGATTACTAGTAAAAACAGTAATTCTCATAGATTCATTTCTCTTGCTACATTTGCTTGATCTTCCCTAGGAAGCTCTAGAAGAGAATTAATTTTTGTATCAGCCATGCTAGAAAGAAAACCTACTTTTATTCCCATATCCTTCAAAACTTTTAAAGTATCTTGATTATAGTTTCCGCAAGGATGGGACATGGTTATAATTTTAGTCTCTCCAATAACTTTCTTCAAATGATCATAATTTTCTTTATACTCTAGTTGCTGTTCAGAATACGACAACTTTTGTATTGTCATTGGGTGATTATAAGAATGTAAGCCTAAAATATGACCCTTTGAGTTTAATGCACTAATATGCTCGTCAGTCATCCAAAGCTGAGACATAGCTGCCTCCATATCGAAATCTTTCTTTTCTAGAAGTTTTAACATTATAGCTTGATAACTTTCACTGGTGAGAACTTGATCCCTTATATATCTAAACCATTTATCGTCATTTGAATAAAATTCAAAGGCACTCAAATAGTCCAAGTTATTATATTTTTCCTTTTCTTTGAGAAATTCATTAAAATTTTCTATTTTATAAATAGAAAAGAAATCAGCATAAAATTCATCTATTGTTTCATAGCTAATTGTTCTGAAAAATCTAAAAATTTCTAAGTAATCAACCTGATTATTTAGAGGTGATGAATAGATAAAAAAGAATGCCTTAATGTTTCTTTCTTCTAATACAGGAAATGCCACTTCATATTGACACAACAAAGCATCATCGAAAGAAAGACAGATATCATCTTTCTCTAATGAAGAACTCAAAGCCTTTTTTAAATAATCATCTGCTGAAAGCAAGTTGTAGTTAGATTTTAACCAGTCTAACATTTTATTAAAATTGTTTGAGTCAAGAGAACCCTGGCCTTGTGGATGTATTTCATTGTGAAAGTGATGAAACATTACTGAATGACTTAAATCATGCATACCAAACTATCCTTTCAATGTATTCCTAATATAAAACTACTCAGAGTGTAAAAAAAATTTTAGTAGTTTGTTGTTTTCTTAGGTAAATGGGGCATCACCCACTCTCCATTTACCTTTTCCCAAACATTAGAAATTTCTCTATATTGGTCAATCACTTCCCAGAAAAAATCTTCATCTATATCTATGTAATCTAGGAAAAAAGCAAGATCCCGTTTTGGTATTTCTCCATCATACTTCTCAACCAAAGCCACTCCTTCGTCTCTTGTTATGTGCCCACGCCTTATGTCTGTTTGTGCATCCCTAGAGCCTCTACCCATGCCAAACTTTGCATAACTCTGATACCAGTGAATGCCATCTAATTTATCATCTAAGCTAACATATTGAGTATATGTACCTTCAGACCTACCTTCTGGATTAGGCCTAAAGCCAGTATGTTTATAGGCATAATAATAATTCTCCTGAGGCGTCCACCTTTGATAATAAGAATACCAGTGCATTTCCGCTCCAGATTGTAATACATCTTCTGGATTAGGAGGCTTGTATAGTTGAAAGGTATTTTCTTCGACCTCACTTTTCTCTAAAACTCCTTTTTCTATGCCTTTATTTACAAGATCATCGACGCTTGCACCTTTAAAGTATTCATATTCCCATTCTTCTGGACCCTCTTTGGGTGAATGCTTATATTTTTCTGAACCTCCATATTCAAGTTCTCCATTTTCACCATACATTATTAGTTTAACCCCAAATCTAGTAGCTATATGAAAGGCCCAAGCTTTTTGACCATACGCAAACGGTTCCCATGCATCACCTTTAAGCTCAAACGCTAGCTTAGTTAATTTTCTATGTAATGCTCCATCGGGTTGGCCCAAAATATTGTTAAAACCCGCATTAATAAAATTTTTGATGTTCGTCCACCCCGCATCCGTATATTCAAAAGGAGACCAAGTAACGCATAAAGGATGCATGTTGTATCTATGCTTGAGTTGATGTGCTACAAATGCACTATCTTTACCTCCGCTGCCGGGGACAACTACATCAAAACTTCCATCATTACTTCTAAATTTATCGCAAAGTTCTTCCAGTTCTTTTTCTCTTTGATCCCAATCAATGATTACATCTTTTTCTAAAGCCCAAACGCAAGCAGAGCAAATACCCTCGTCATTAAACTTTGTTCTAGGTCTTTGATTTGAAACTACACAGTTTTTACAAAAAACTACCTCTTTAGGTATCTCGTCCCACTGTTTATCTAGCGTAGTGAATTTTTTTTCAGTCATAATTAATTAAAGTTCAATAAAATTTTTTAATAGTTGAAGTCCGTCTTCTGCACTTTTTTCTGGATGAAATTGAAAACCATAAATATTATTGTCTTCAAACGCTGAACAAAATGTATTCTCTCCATATGAAGTTTCGGCTAAAACTATATCTTTATCTAAAGGATCAACAAAGTAAGAATGTAAAAAATACATATTGGGCTCTTCATTCATTGCGCTTAGGATCTTACTTTTTGATAAATTTGACTTAATATTAAGTTGATTCCACCCAATTTGAGGTATTTTAAACTTGTTGTTTTCAGACTTACTTTCGTCAAACCTTAAAACGTCTCCTTCGACAATATTTAACCCTTCATGATTTCCATTTTCTTCTGACCTGCTCATCATTAATTGCATTCCAACGCAGATACCAAGAATAGGGTTTCCTTTATTTACGAAATTGATAATAGCCTTGTCAAGATTAAGAGATTTAAGGTTGCTTATTCCATCTTCAAAGGCGCCAACACCCGGAAGCACTAGTTTGCTAGAATTTTCTATTATGCTAGGGTCATTTGAAAACTCTACTTCACACCCAAAAGATTCAAGGGCCCTAGTGACACTGAAAGTATTACCCATGTCATAATCTATCAAAGTTATTTTCTGCATTTATACTAGATTTATTGGCTTGTTCTTATTTTTATGCCTTTATCTTGAAGATAATCTTTGGCAGATTTTATAGAAAAGGGATCTACTTGAATGGCATCAAAGCCTCCATATCCTTCCCTAATAAATTCTAAATTCCCTAAGTCTTCCTGTTTCCCCATTCTTAACTCTCCGCCTTCCTCGCCTGCTAAATCATCCATAAATTTATCGAAGTAATGGTAATGAAATGCTGAAGCTGCTGACACGGCATCTGCTTCTCCTTCTTCAATAACCTTATGAAAGTCAACCAAACTTCCAGCCCCACTAGAGGCTATAACTGGGATTGAAGCTTTGGATGAAACCTCATGGATTAAATCTATTTCATACCCTTCTCCCGAGCCATCTTGGTCTACAGACGAAAGATAAATTTCTCCAGCGCCTAAATCCTCTCCACGCTTTGCCCACTCAAAAGCATCTATGCCCGTAGGCTGACGGCCGTAATCAACCCAAGCTTCATATTTTTTTTCTGTTCTTCTTTTTGCCTCTATTGAAAGAACAATGCATTGAGATCCAAATTTTTTGGCTGCTCTTTCTATAAAAGAAGGATCCTTAGTTGCTGCAGTATTAATAGCTACCTTGTCTGCTCCAGCTCTCAACACTTCTCCCACATCGTCTATACTCCTCATTCCTCCAGCAACAGTTATAGGAATTCTAACCTTTTCGGCTGCGAGGCTTATCATATCTAATAAATTATTCCTTTCGTACAAGCTGGCGACTGCATCCTGAAAAAAAAGTTCATCGGCTCCCTCTTTGTAATACAATTCGGCTAATCTATCAGCTTTACCTAACACTCTATAACCGTCAAAACAGAGGCCTTTTACGACATTTGGTCCTTTTATATCTAACCTTGGAATGATTCTTATCATGAATTAATCTTCTTAATTATATTTAAATCCCTATATGGGGCGCGATATTACTATTATTGAATATTAAATAATAGTCTACTCATTGTTTATTTCATTATAGCTTGAGGCTATATTTCAATTAATTTTCTTAATTTTGAAGTATCAAGGATAAACTTTTCTCTTTTTCCTTCTTTTACTAAGTTAACGGAAGAATCCTTATTGCCCTTTGATTTTATCAACCTTGTAGCTAGTTCTAGTAGTGATATATTTTCTTTACCCACATTGTATGTTCCCTCATTAGAGGATGTAAGAAAATATTCAATAACTTTGCAAAGATCTCTAATTTCTATGAAATTTGTCTTTCTCTCTCCCTCGCCAAATACAGTTATTTTATTTTCTTTTTTTAACTCCTTAAGCATGACCGGAATAATTCTATCCGCTCTCATTCCTTCTCCGTATACTTGGGCAATCCTCAGGTTTACCAGTCTGGAGGTTGTTTCTGCTAACGCATTAGACAAAATCATTTCTCCATTCAATTTAGATAACCCATAATAGAAATCTGAATTCTTAAAAGGTTCACATTTAGACTCCTCAGAAAAATTTCCATCTTCATAAGGATAAACAGACATAGAGGAAAGGTTTATGAAAACTGACGGTGATAGCTCTCTAGCTAAATCTGCAACGTGTTCATTGATATGATTATTATTCTTTAAAACTATTCCATCTTTTATTGGATTTTGAGACGCAGGAACTCCAGCGCAGTGAATAATTGTCTGCCAGTCTCTTAAACCATTTCTTTTAATTTGTTTCAGAAAATTTTCTATATCTACTTTATCTAATAAATTAACCTCAAATTCATTCTTAGGGTTAATTTTATTTTTTTTTGAACGTCCTAAACCAAAAACGCTATAATTTTTACCCAAATGATTTGTTAAGCTATTGCCAACAAACCCCTGAGAGCCGGTTATTAGAATATTCAATTTTTGAAAGAATTATATTTTTCCCATTCAACAAATTCACTTTCCATGTATCTAATCACTACCCCAGGTTTTTTTATAAACTCTTGATTATAGTTTTCAAATAAAATGGCTTGTATAGAAGCTTCTACTTCATTAACTCCAAATATTGATCTGATTGGGGTTGTTCCAGAAAACCTTGGATTGATTTCAAAAATGACTGGTCCTTTTTCAGTTAATCTCAATTGAAAATTCGTAGCGCCATGAGGTCTAAGAACTTTGGTTACTTTATTTATGTAATCATCTATTTCTTCATACTCTTCTAAGAAAGCAACATGAGTGTTTCCATTTTTTAAAGTTCTTTTAAGGCTTATAGTGCTTATTATTGATTCTTCTACAAAAACTGTACTACAGGTATATTCTTCATCAGCACTACCGAGATATTCCTGGATAATCGGCCTATCTACTTTATCTAATGCTCGTTTTAATTCTTCAACATTATTGACAATAAAGACATCTTTTGAAGTATGTCCAAAACGAGGTTTAACAATTAAAGGGTAATTATTATCTGACAGAAAATCTTCTCTGTCTTCGGGCAAAGAAGACTCCGGAAAAATTAATCCACTTTCCTTAAGAAATTTATAGGTTTCCCATTTATCATTCCCTATTGTGACTACGTTTTCTGGACTCACAATTACAAAAGATCCGGTATCTTTTTCTATAGCATCTTTATGTTTTGCGAGAATAGGTATCTCAAAATCAAGGCCCGGGATTACTATCTCGATCTCATGAGAGATAATTATTTCTTTTAATGCTTCTAACCAACTATTTTCAGACACTGAATCTTTTAGGATATCTGGCATTAAAAAGGATTTATTTGCCCAATAAAGGCCTATAGCAGAGGAAAAGTAATCAGTTGAATAAAGTTCAAAATCTAAATTAGAGCTTTTTAAGGACTTTATAATCCCCTGCCCTAGCAGTGAGCCAGATCCTGTTACTAATATATTCACTTTCTATCCTTCAATCTGTAATAATCCAAACATTCCTTAGGATAACCTTTTTTGTGCATTTCATTTATTACAGTGTCTACATCATAAAGCATGCTTCTAAAATCAACCGCCCCAGTTTCTCTATCTAAAAGAGCAAAATTTATCTCATTAATAAACTGGCGATTCTGACCCACGCTTCCTGGGTTTATTAACGAATAATTTTTGTACTCTTTTTTAAATTGTTTATGCGAATGACCTATTATGTAATTTTGATCAAGCGGTATTTCCGTATCCTCGAAAATATATTGATCCTCTATCGTATGGATACATTTAAAATCATCTAAATAATAATGATCCAAGTAATTCTCAATAATTTGTTGTTGGGAAAACTCTTCAAAACATACATCAAAGAATTTTCCACACAAATGGCTATTTGCTGTGCAAACTCCATTGATGAAATAATCTTCATGGTTTCCTCTCAATGTAATGCAATCGTCTAAGCTGTCTAGTAATTCAACGCATTCATTCCCCCAAGGGCCATAGTTCACAACATCGCCCATCACGATATAAGAGTCTTCTGTTTTTGTTTCTGATATTACACGTTCAAGAGCAGGAAGATTTCCATGTATGTCAGATAAAAGTACTATTTGCACTATTCTTAACCTTTTTTAGAAAGTAATTCTAGACATTCTTTATTTAATATAAATAAAATCATACTAGCTCAATTTTATTAACTCACATTTTATCATCTAGAAATCTACCTCGCTCATTGTGACTAAAATTTGGCAAGCACGTTTCAAATAATTCTACTAATTCAGGTTTACTCCACTTTTTTTGAGACCTTAATTTATAAATAGTTTTCTCAAAGTTTTCCAATGAGGCTGTATTCAATTCTTCTGAATGCTTGACCACCCCAATACCCTTATATGTTTTTAAATCTAGCTCTTCCCCTTCTGTAAAGAACTCTTCAAAGCCCTTTTCGCCGGTTGTATTACTTTCTTCAAAAAAACAAGGCCAAGTATTTTTTTTCCTGAAACTTTCTATATCTTTACGCGCCTCCTCCTCAGAGGTGCAGATATAGGGGGTGTATCCTCTAAGTTTTAGAAACTTTATAGCTATGTCCGAAAATTTTATTAAATGTAAGCTTTCATCTAATTTTGGAAAAAATATATCCTTACTCTCTCCAAATAAACACGACATCAAACACAGCTCCCCAGATTCTTGAGGCGTTATAAAATATCTAAGAATATCCGATGGAGCAGCAAGAGGTTGCCCCTTTTCCATCCTATATCTAAAGCCGTCTAAAAGAGAGCCATTGGAGAAAGCGACATTTGCAAATCTAGCAGTTGAAATATCCACTAGACGCCCATGCTTCATTAAAAATTTTTCCATTATCCTTTTAGATGCGCCCATCATATTGACGGGATTAGCGGCTTTATCTGTAGAAACACAAAAATATTTTTTAATTGATTTATCCTCCACCAGCTTTAAAGTCTTAATGGTGTTTATAATATTCACTTCTACCATTCTCATTAAGCTAAGAGGATCACTTTCACTTCGCACATGCTTTAAAGCCGAGAGATTTAATATAAAATCATAAGAGTTCATGCTCAATAAGGCCTCGAACTCTTCAGAGCCACAGTCTATGACGAAAGTCTTGAATTCCCCCTTAATGTAGCCAAAGGAACTCCTGATATCGCGAACAAGCTCAACAAGATTGTTTTCATTGATATCTACGCAATGAAGAGAAGCTGGATTTCGTTTAAAAATTTCTTTGGTCACGGCTTCGCCTATGGATCCCGCAGCTCCAATAACTAAAAAGGTAGATGTTTGGATAACTTCTTGTATTCGCTCCTCATGACTTGAAATATCAAGACTAAATAATGCTTGATCTCTACCTATCAAAGATAAAATGTTTTCCATTTTGCTATTCTACTGTTAGAAAGTTGGCGGGAACAGAAATTATTATGAATCTATTGGATTTATAAAAATAAAATATTATCCCTCTTTTAAGTTCCAAAGACCCTGCTCAACTAGCCTTGCTCTTGCCTGGAGATATATGAAGGTATCAGGTTTTATATCTATTGCCTTCTGGTAATTTCTAATAGCCTTGTCATTATCACCTATTTGCTCATAAGCAAGACCCATGTTGAAGAATACAGCTGAAATATCTTTTATGTTGTGAGCCAGAGAACTTTTGTATTTTTCCAAAGCCAAACTAAAGTTTTTTAAGAGATAAAAACTATTGCCTTGATTTAGAATTGCCTCTGGCTTAGCAGCTTCATTTAGCTTTGCTAAATTAAATTCATTTATAGCCTCTTGAGGTCTTAAAGCATTATTATAAATTATCCCAAGATTTACCCTTGTTGCCGCTAATAAATCGTCCGGAACATTCTTGTCTGACAAAACATCTCTGCATATAGACATGGACGCTTTAGATGAAGAACCTGTATCAGCATATCTATAACATATTGCTGCGTCTGAATTACCTATAACAGTAACGGCAGAACTGAGACTATTGGTAAAGATCAATAATAAAAAGAATAATTTATTCTTTAGAATTCTATCTATAAATTTTTGCATTCAGCTCCTTAATATAATTTTATCTCATCTAGATTGTATAGCACCTTCAACTTTTTTTCATTCTGCTCTTTTACCAGTTTAATAATCTAAAAATATAGCCCTCTCAAAAAATCTTGGAAAGTTTTTACCGCTTTTGCAAGGAAAAGAAAAAAGCTGATTTCCTAACAGATGAGATCTGTTCATTTTATAATCTTGTGATAGATAAAATAATAGTTTCAAATATAAACCTCATACAAAAAATTATGGGAAATAAAATGAATAAAACATTAAGTCTTTTCTTGCTTTTAGTCATGATGATGCCTCTAAATGCTGATACGTTTTCAAAAAAGTCTTTATCTCTTGAAACAGCCAGAAAAATGGCAGAAGCCTGTCTCTCGCTTGCGAAAGAAAACAAATGGAAAATAAATATAGCCATTTATGATTCATCAAGAGCTTTAAAATATTACGCTGCCATGGACAACTCATACCCTGCATCTGAGGAAATAGCAAAGTTGAAAGGGAAAACCTCAGCAGGACTTCCTCTAACAACTAAAGATTTAAGTGATAGAGCATTCCAAGGAGAAAAGCTTGGAGCTGGACTAATTACCATCCCTGAAACCATGTTACTGCAAGGAGGAATACCTATCATTTTACAAGATGGCAACCATATTGGGGGGATAGGAGTGTCTGGAGATAGCGGGGTAAATGACGAAGTATGTGCCGAGGCAGCGCTCAATACAATTTTTAAATAATTTGGAATTAAAAAGCAAAAAGGACATTTAAATAATGCCCTTTTTTAAAAAAATGTCCTACATCCTAAGTAAAGCGCAAAGTTTATTCCCCGAAGGATCTCTTAAATAGGCTAGATAGGTTTTAAAACCGCCGCCTTCTCTAATACCAGGAGGCTCTTCGCAGGCAGTGCCTCCGTTCTCTATTCCGGCAGCATGCCAAGCATCTCCTGTCTCAGTATTTTTTACGCTGAATCCTATGGTGCCCCCATTGCCATGAGTCGCCTCATTACCATCTATTGGTTCTGAAATACAAAAAGCCATATTATCTAGAAAATAAAAATAACGTTTTTGACCTGTTGTATTTGGTGATAGAACCCCCGGCTCTCCACCCAAAACCCCTAATAAAGCATCGTAAAAAATTTTTGATTCTTCTATATTATTCGCCCCTAACATCACATGACTAAACATACTTCTCTCCCTATTCAATTCTTATAAAATAAAACTACATCTCTAGATTCAATCTCAAGATCCCAACCCCTTTGAGCGGCAATCACTTCAAAAGTTTCTGTGGCGTAAAAAACCACATGAGTTGGATCTTTTCTATAATACCAATTTTTGAATAATTCGTCTTTCGGTAAAAAAGAAGTCATTATTCCAAGCCATCCTTCTTTCTCTAAAAGGCTATCTAAGAAAATAAACTCTTGAAATGGGTAATAAAAATGCTCAACTACTTCGGTGCAGGTAATAAAGTCATATTTTTTTAAAAGAACATCCTTATCGGGGAAAAAAAATGGGTCATATAGATTCATTCCAAATCCATTAGATTTAAAAATATCTGCTAACGCAGGCCCTTCTCCGCAGCCGTAATCTAAACCTTCACTTTTTTTTGACAACTTTTCTTTCAAAGGATTTGCTAACTTTGATAAAAAATCTCTGTATGCTTTATCTTCTATTCTATTTTCGTGCAATAAATACCTTTCCCTCTCCAAAGCGGGATCTAAATGATGGCCCTTATCTAAAAATCTTGCGGAGCAAAATTTACAGTCCCAATATTTCTTACTATCAAGAATTTTATAAACTGAAACTAAATCACTTTTGCAAACAATACAATTCATTCTGAATAAACTAATGAGGCTAGATAGTGTTGATTAAAAAAATGACCAACTTTGTCATTGACTCGATAACTCCTCATATAAAGAAAAGATTTCATTAGCGGTAATTATATCTCCAGCAGTGCCGCCATAGTAGTAGCCTAAATTAGTATTAGGCGTAGCTACTACATGCCCAGAATTCACAAGAGAATATAAGGCTACTACCCTTTTGCCATTACTTTGTTTTCTTGTTACAGAAGTTTTAATATCACCATCTTTCTCTTCATAAAGAAATGTATCTTCCCTAGCTGGACCAATTAAATTGACCCAATATTTATAAGTATCATCGGAAGACAATACTGCTCCCCTGCTAGCATTTCCCTGAAGTTTTACCACTCCCCCGTCAAAAGGATTTATAGGGTCATTTGTGCCATTAAAAATCATCATGTGAACAGCTAAGCCAGAAGGGGTGCAATCAGAATTTTCTTCCACAGGAAGGTTTGCCACTAGTGGTGCCGCTATAAAAACATCCTCCGGAGCCTCCAAAGCTAATTTATAAACCATATGTCCGCCATTCGATAAGCCTGTAGTTATAATTTTTGTAGGATCTACTTTGAAATCTTTAACTATTAACTTTACTACTTTTTTAAAAAAGCCTAAATCGTCTATATTTTCTAGGTTAGCTAAATAATCAGCGGAAGCCCTGCAATCATTCCAAAAATTTTTATACCCTTGCGGATAGACAACCAAAAAACCTTTTTCTTCAGCTAAATACTCAAAATCGTATCCAGTGATCCATCTCATGTCTTCTGACTTTCCAAAAGAGCCATGAAAGACAAATATAGCAGGAGAGTTAATAGAGAGAGTGCTAGGAACGTAAACATCAAATGACCTTTCAAGGCCATCATGTGCAGTCTTAAAAGATTCAAATGATCCTTGAGAAGGCGGATCTCTGAATACTTTTCCAGTTAAAGAATTTAAATAAGAAAGCGTAAAAAGAAATCCTAAACAAAGGCCAAAAAGAAATGTAATAGAAAGCCCCTTATAACTTATTAAAAAAGATTTAATCATGAAAGGTAAAAAACATAGGCCAAAGAAAGAGCTCCTCCAAAGACCAGCCCAATGATGAATATAAGAAATATCAGCAGGTAGCCTCTAAAGAATGAGTTTTTCCTTTCCAGCATTTTGATTAAAAAACTTTTTTAAAGTCGTAACAAATAAGCTTTAAAGCATCATCCACGCCTGATATTAACTCCATATTTGCAAACCCATGAATATATCCATCAAAAGTAAGATGATGGGTTTCGACACCTGAATTTATTAATGATTCTGCATACCTATCGCCCTCATCACGAAGAGGATCAAAACCTGCGGTCACTACAACAGCGGAGGGGAGTCCTGAAAGGCTTTCGGCAAAGAGGGGAGAAACCAGAGGCTCTTTAATTGACTCCTGGTCAGACAAATATTGATCTCTAAACCATAGCATGGCTTCTTTAGTTAACATAAAACCTTCTGAAAGTTCTTCAATAGATGGGTGAAGAAAATCTAACGCAGTTGCTGGGTATAATAAAAGTTGAGCTTTGGGTAGATATTTTTCTTCTTGATTAAGTTTTAAACATAATGCAGCGGCTAAATTTCCTCCCGCACTATCTCCTCCAACAGATATTCTCTCAGGATTTACTGCCAAAACTTCATGACTCTCTCTTACCCAATTAAATGCTGCTTCACAGTCACAAAGACCTTCGGGATATGGGTTCTCAGGAGCCAAACTATAATCAACAGAAAAAACCTTTGCATTAAGTTCTTTTGCCAAGAAACCAGTAAACCTGTGGTGACTTTCAATATCCAAAAGAGCCCAACCGCCTCCATGAAAATAAACCAAAGAGGCTGCGTTTTCTTTTATGCCTTTCGGCACATACTCTCTTATACGAATTAAATTTCCAGACCTATTTATTTCATGATCCTTAAAAGAAACATCCTTAGAGAAAGGTGGATCAAAAGCACTAAAGGTCTTTGTTTGTTCTGCGGTTTGCTCTCTAATTTTAGAGGCTGGCAAACTAAAATCAGCACCTTCGTCTCCCATGTAATGCAATAATAATTGAAACCCAGGGTCTAGCCTTCTATGACCGTTAGTCATTTGGTCCTTCCCTGAAAGCCACAATAAGAAGCTTCCCGGCAACTTAAAAAAAAGTTTTAAAAATATAAACACTATTCGACGTTATTTAAAAAAAATTTATCCTGTATAGATTGATATTTCTACTTCATCTTCTGCATTTGAGTACTCCAACGAAGTCTTAATATTTGTACTCTCAAATTTTGCATGGTTTCTTACATAGTCTAAATAATTATTTGAATTGCCCTTTTCTCCCACTAAAGCTGATATTAGTTTACCAACGTTATCTGCAAAAATTACAGAGCCTTTTTTTAAAATTCCACTCTCCTCTATAGCTATTAGATCCCTTTTGTAGAGATCCTTCCAGTGATCTATAAATACAAGATCAAATTTATCTTCCAAAGTGGGTATTATTTCTTTAGAGGAGCCTTCTATGATAGTAATTATGTGCTTTAGTCCAGCAAAATCAATTATTTCGCGAGCTACTTTTGCATAATTTATATCAACTTCGATGGATATGATTTTTCCTTTGTCGCCCAAATTTTTTGCCATTAGAATAGCGGAATAACCACAAAAACAGCCAAGTTCTAGAACTACTGGGTTTTCCCTTAATTTAGTTAATTCCTTGATTAAAATTTTACCTTTCACATCTCCTACATTCATTAAAAACCTTTCTTTCTTTGCGTACTGATCCATAACATCTAAAACGCTTTGCGGATTGTTTCTTGATGCATTATTTAGAATATATTCTTTGACGGAATTAGTTAATTCTGGCTTTTTTAGAATTTTATTGGTCAGGTTTTCTTTTATTAACCTCGTAAGAAAGCCTATATTTCTGGGCTTCAATAGAACTAGTTTCATGATAATAAGTTAGTTAATAAATTGATACAGGGCATTATTTCATAAAAGCTATTTATATCCATTGATCATTTTTTTTAGTAAGTTCATTTTTTTTATCCCCTGTATTTATTACCCCTTTTGGTTCAATTAACATAATCTTTGATTCTTCTTCTGCAAAAGGCTTATGTTTTCTTCCTTTGGGCACAACTATCATCTCACCTTCCTTTAGTTGAATAACTTCATCTTCGAATTCAATACTAATTTTTCCTTCTATTACAACAAAAACCTCATCTGTATCTTCGTGGTTATGCCAGATAAAATCGTTTTTAATCTTTACTAATTTAAAATGATAGTCGTTCATTTCTGCAATAATTTTAGGCGACCATATTTCATTAAATTTACTGAACTTAGATTTAAAATTTATCTTTTCCATGAGGCGAATGTTTCTTCTTGCTTAACGTTTATCAAGAATAATAAAAAAGTAACTAATTTTTTCATTCCAAGGGGTCTAAGCGGAGAATT
>TARA_B110000014_G_C20126874_1_pt1 | contig 29629 bp, 28 predicted proteins | sample TARA_B110000014 | Tara Oceans TARA_B110000014 (sample SAMEA4396468) | marine metagenome | biome: Westerlies Biome; feature: [MES] marine water layer (ENVO:01000295) within the mesopelagic zone...; material: water (ENVO:00002006), including particulate matter (ENVO:01000060) such... | reverse complement strand
TTGAAAACATTTTTGCCTAAAAATCCAGATGAGCCCATTAAAAGTATTTTTTTCATAGTTAGTTAATTATATTCCCACTCAAGTTAATAAGGGTAATTCAACAAGAAGTTAATTAATCTAATAATTATGTATTCATAGAAAACAAGTTTTATCTATTTTTTCTATACTTTTATTAAGTTAATAATTTTTGATTATTAACTAAAGAAAAATAATTTCTAAAACTAAAATGTATTTAATGTCTAAATTAACGTCTTGGAACAAATATCCAAAAGTAAAAAACCAAAAAAATATTCTTTTTTGATTGAGATGAAAATATTATTAACTTTTACATTTCAATATTCCCTTAAAACCTGGGAAGATGCAGGAATTCTTAATCGAGAATTAAAATATTATCAAAAATTATCAGAAAAATATAAACTTAGCTATATTTTTTTAACCTACGGAGATAATACAGATAATAAGTTATTGAGTGATTATTCAAATATTGAAGTAATCCCAATCTTTGAATACATAAAACGCACAGATAATAAGTATCTTTTATTTATTAAAACCTTAGTCTTGCCATGGTTAATTCGTAAAAAACTAAAAGATGTTTCGGTAATTAAAACTAATCAATTGAACGGTGCTTGGTTGGCAATATTAATGAAGATTCTAATAAAAAAGCCACTCTTCATAAGAACTGGTTATGATGCATTAATTTTTAGTATTAAAAATAATAAATCTTTGATTAAAAGAATATTATTTTACATTTTAACGCAAATATCTTTAATGACTTCAGATTTATATACTGTATCTAGTAAAGATGATTACAAATTTTTAAATAAGTATTACTTATTTAAAAAATCTAAACTCAAGATTCGGTATAACTGGGTATTAGAAAATTATAAAATTGATTTTGCTTCAAGGAAGTCAAAAAAAATTATTTCCATTGGTCGTTTGGTACCTCAAAAAAACTACAACTACCTTATTAAAAAATTTTCAAACTCTGATCATATTATTGACATTGTTGGAGATGGTCCAGAAAGAGAGGGTCTTCAAAAACTTGCGGCAAAATGTAACACAAACATTAATTTCCTTGGCAATTTGCCACATGAAGATTTGATGAGAATTATGAATCAGTATAGGTATTTTATTTCAGCTTCTTTGTTTGAAGGAAATCCAAAAGCTATATTAGAAGCAATGGCCACTGGGTGTGTTGTTATAGCGGTGGACATACCGAATAACTCAGAAATAATTAAAAATAATGAAACAGGTCTTCTTTATGATTTAGAAAAAGACGACTTATTAGATGTTTTCAACGAGGTCTTATTTGATCATGAACTATCCAATATTTTATCGAAAAATGCGTTAAAGTCTATAGAAGCGAATTTCTCAATAAATAAAATGATTAACGACGAATATGATGACCTAACTGAGTTATCTGAATAAGCTATACAAGAACTCTCTTAAAAAAATAAGTGGCTTATAAATTGAAAAAATCTTAAAAGATAAGAAACCCCTTAAAAGCTGGTTAATTGATAAGCCCCTTTTTTTATGAGTAATGTGATAAGTGCCTACATTAAGTAACCTAAAATTTTCTTGATAGTACTTCGACTTAAAATTTAGAATTCCCCTTGTGTTCCAAGGTTTAGTTTTGCCATAATAGTGTAGAACCAAACTGTTGGGATCAACTAATTGATTACTTTCCAACTCAGTATTAGTATTTAGAGATGTTGGCAATTCTAAGTATTCACCATCAAAGTATGAATTAAAAACATCCTGGTCCCAGTATATTATCTTATCTCTGAGGTCAACAATTGTAGATGTTAATCCGCTAGTAATTTTTCTGTTTAACCATTTGTTAACATCGATAATTAAAAAACCCGCATTAAAATATTTTTCTGATGAAAGATCTAGATTTGAAAACATAATAGCTTCTTCATTAGTTGAAAAATTTTCTGTTTTAGCACCAATAACAAATTCGCTCTGTAAAAGTTTTTCTGAATTATTTCTAATAGTCTCATATGGATTTGAAATACAAATCATATCGCAGTCAATGTAAATTAAGGTATCTATATCTGATATATTATCAATATATTCATCAAAAAATATACGGTAATAAGTTGCTTCCGAGACATGTGAATTTTCAACATTTGGAAACAATGTATGATTACTGTCGAATTTATAAACTTTGAGCTTTTCTAATTTTTTGTGTTGTGTAATTTTTATTGGGAAATTATCACTTGTATTGTCGCTTTTATGAATGACATGTATAATTAACTTTTCATCTGTATTATTTAAAAATGAAAACATAGAAGTATAAGCTTGTAAATTATAGTTTGAATCAAAACAATAAAGTAAATTAATCATGTATGAATTTTAATGTTTTTACAATTATAATTAACTGACTAGTTATGGAAAAAGATACAGTTATAAAAATATGTGGAAAGTATCCAGAAAACTTTTTTCCTGCTTCCATAGGTAGCAATCCTAACTATGTATTTGAAAACGATATTACCTACACTCCAGTACAGCTTTATGATGTTGAGGAAAATACAGTTTTTGTAAATTCATTTTTAGAATGTGAACATTATGTTTCAGGTGGTTGGGATTACTTACCTTATGAAGCTAGAGAACCTTTTTATTATGAAATAATTTCCATCTTGTTAATGTCTGGAATTATTGCTTATTCTCTTTACAAAAAATATAGAATGGCAAATTTAAATGTATAGATTGATAAATTACACAACATTATTCAAAGTAATAGCTATATTTCTTCTTGTGCTTCTTCCTTGGTTTGTGAATAATAGCTCATCAGACATTAGCCCAAGAGAAGTTACTGATGATTTGAGTTTTTACGAAATAAACTCATGTGAATTCTCACTTGCTGAAGTTCTTATAAAAAATCCCAAAATAGCTTACCAGAAACACTTCAAAATTAATCCAAATAACTATTCCTCTATTCAATGTTTTGGCAAAATAACAGGCTTGGACAGGATTGGAAATACTTTCTATCTCTCTGTTGGAACAAATAGTTTCTTAACTCTAATTATAAAATCATCGGCCTTACTTTTAATAATTTCATTTATTACAAAACATGAGCCTATTTATGAGTTCTTAGGATTTAGGTACAACTTAATCTGTTTTATTTCTACATTAATACTCACTTATGGGATATATGCTGAAAAGCGATTCTACTCAAAGAGCTTGTATTATTTAGATTTAGATTTAATAGGTACGTATTTAATTATTTTTATATTTTTGTTTTTTTGTATTTTCTTCTCTATGGAGTTAGTTAATACAAGATATTTAAAATTAATTAACTACTCTCCTTTTCTTTTCTTATTCATAGGTGTTTTACACGGATTTAATTTACATATATACACTTTTTTTCTTGTCTTGTTGGGAGTGATGTCTTTATTTTTCTCAAATATCCATAAAAAGAAGTATCCCTGGATAATAATTTTACTCTCAATAATTTGGATAATTAATTCAAGAAGATATGACTTTACTCTCAAATTAGACAAAATCGTAGGATTTTCTAGTTCTTCTTTCAATGCTAACTCTGTAATCTACTGGTCGATTATATTCCTTCTATTAATTGCTGGAGTGCATTCATTAGTTGAAAAAAGTATCAACAACATAGACTACAAATTAATCAAAAATAATCTTTTGCTTACTTCTTCACTCATTGTTCTGTTTGGACTATTAGGAGCAAATGCTATTTTAATTAATTTTTTTAATTTTTATTATTTCGGTCAAAATAAAATTGGAATGAGAACTTTAAGTGTTGTAGATGGTAATACCTGGAGAGGATTCTTCCCTAGTGCCGAAACTATTGGTCAGTTTTATGGATTAACAATACTTTTTTGTTTAATTTATCACTTACAAAGACGAGATAAATTGAGAATGAGTTCATTTGTCATGTTAGGTTTTACTTTTTTTGGTTTATTTAAAAGCAATAACTTCAGTGTGTTTATGTCTCTTTCTTTAATCTCAATATTTTATTGTATATATGCGTATAAAAAATTGAATATAAAAATAATGGCTTATTTCTTGGGGGCTATGTTGATTGGAATAATTTATTTATACTCAAACAATTATTTATACGCATTAGAGTTTACAAATAATAAATTGTTAGAACAAAGCTTATTATATTCTAATAATTTAGATCCATCTACAGCAATAAAATATTTACAAGATACAGATTCAAAATTAGTTAACTTTACTATTGGAACCCTAAGTTCGATATCTTTTTACATAAATAGATCGACACTTTGGGGAATTTTTATTAGTAGGTATAATCCTACAGAAATAGAATTATTTTTTGGAACTGGTCCCTTCAACTTATCCAAACACTACAGTGAAATAAGTTTGAAAAATCCAACTAATGGATCAACGGATATTTTCATTAAAAATGTAGAATCTTTCCTGCTACCTCATTCTTCATTTCTTAATATGCTTTTATATTTTGGATTGACTGGAATTATTTTAGGAATATATTTAATAGTTAAATTAATATTGAGACGAAGGAAGGTAGAAGATTTAATTTTTTATCCACTAATTTTCTTGCTAGTAAATCTAGTTAAAGATGATTCTATATTGTATTTTCCCTCGATTATCTTATTACTATTTTTTATATTTTTAAGTAATGTTAAAGAAATTACAAATAGACAATAGTTCACAATTTATTGTCATGGATAGTTAAACTATACTCTTGTGAAGGTATTAATTCTAGGAAGTAATGGACTTGTTGGTTCATCTCTAAAAACAATATTAGGTAAGAATGAGAATATTCAGCAGCTAATTTGCTCTACAAGGTCTGACACAGATTTATTTGATTTTGATGAGACAAAAAAATTGATACAAAACAATAGGCCAGATGTGCTTATTAATGCAGCTGCTAAAGTTGGCGGAATTTATGCTAATAATTCAAAAAGAACAGAATTCATTTTAGAAAATTTAAAAATCAATTTAAATATTCTTGAAGCATCAATACCTTTTTCTAATATGTACATTATAAACCTAGGAAGTAGCTGTATATATCCCCTAAATGCAGAGAATCCAATAACTGAAAATAGTATTATGACTGGGAAACTTGAGCCAACTAATTCACCATATGCTATGGCTAAATTGACAGGGATTGAAATTGGCAACTCTCTCACTCAGCAATATGGTCATAAAGTTCTCAACTTAATGCCAACAAATTTATACGGTCCTAACGATAGATTTAATGATAAGGACAGCCATGTGATTCCTGGACTAATAATGCGTATGCATAAAGCTATGGAAAATAATCTAAAAGAATTTAATATTTGGGGTACCGGCAAACCACTTCGAGAATTCTTATATATTGATGATTTAGCACTAGCTTTAGAATTTTTAATTTTCAATCAACCCGGTGAATCAATTTTAAATATTGGAAGCGGAGAAGAAATAAGTATTTACAATCTTGCAAAGAAGTTAAAAAATATAATCGGTTTTGATGGGGAGCTAGTTATTGACGAGTCAATGCCCGATGGAAATCCTAGAAAACTTCTTGATTCAAGAAAAATTAATGAGATGGGATGGAAGCCAACAGTTGGCATAGATAAGGGTTTAGAGTCAACTTATAATTGGTACAAAGAAAATATTAAATAATTATTGGGTTATTGGATTTTCCCAAGTTGGCAATATCAATTTATTTTTAATAAGTATTTTTTCTCTTTCTGCAAGATTTAAATCGTGTTCAACCATCATCTTAACCAATTGATCAAAACTGGTTTTTGGCTTCCAATTTAGACCTTTTTGGGCTTTTGATGAATCTCCTAATAGGTGTTCCACTTCATTTGGTCTAAAGTATTTTTCTGAGATTTCAATAAACTCATCTCCTTCTAAACCAACTACCTTGAAGGCCTTTTTTACAAATTCTCTAACTGTATGTGTCTCTCCTGTAGCTAAAACCCAATCATCAGGCATGTCATTTTGTAACATTAGAGACATACCCTCAACATAGTCTCCAGCAAAACCCCAATCTCTTGAAGCATCTAAATTACCTAAAGTAAGTTTTGACTGAAGTTTATGATAAATCCTTCCAACTGCTCTCGAAATTTTCCGTGTTACAAATGTTTCACCTCTCAAAGGTGACTCATGATTAAAGAGAATTCCATTTACACAAAATAAATCATATGATTCTCTGTAAAGTTTAGTCATATTATGTGCAAAAACTTTGGATGCCGCATAGGGACTTTTTGGAATAAATGGAGAATCTTCATTAAGAATTTTATTATCTATTCCACCAAACATTTCTGAAGAAGAGGCTTGGTAGTACCTAATTTCATGATTGGCGTGCCTCACTGCTTCTAACAAAGCGACAGATCCAAGAGTACCTGTCTGTGTTGTGTATATTGGATTTTTAAAAGAAACAGAAACATGGGATTGTGCAGCAAGGTTAAATATCTGATTAGGTTTAATTTGATTAATTAGTGAATTTAATGATGCTGAGTCAAGTAAGTCGGAATAATGTAGATTAAGTTGTCCATCTTCTTCATACTTTGAAATCAGGGGGTCTATACGATCAGTATTAATCGTAGAAGATCTTCGAATTGTCCCATGAACTTCATGATCATTCTCGAGTAGCATTTTTGATAAATAATAGCCGTCTTGGCCAGTGATTCCTGTTATTAAAATGCTCATTTAATTATATTAATCTAATTCTTCTTTAAATAAACTTCCTAAAAAGAAATAGAATATTATTGGAAAGTGTGCATTTTCCATAGATGCATCAAAACATGAAACCACAAAGAAAGGTAGTGTGTATATAAATATTGATTTATCTTTATTTCTAAAAAATAGAAACCCATATAAACTCATAAAGATCCCTAGTTGAATCAATCCACCACGGGCATAGTTGTTGACTAAGAAATTGTGAACATTTTCGTTCAGTCCATCGTAGCCTTGTCTCTTTAGGTCGTTCATTGCAGGAATAATTTCATCGTACCCTACGCCATATATGTATGACTTATCATCAATTGAATCGAATATAACATCCTGCCAGATTTGAAGTCGCCAATTTGCATTTCCATCATATGAATAAATTCTTCCATCTTCAACGTAAAGCAATAACCATTTAGAACCACTAACTTTCCGATTAGTTACAACGGGAACGACCTCCTCATACGCCCAATCCAAATTAGACCCTCTTACTATCAGAAGCGACGATATGAAGAATAAGATTGCAGAAACCACAAGTACAAGAACATTTCTTTGAAGAGAATCTCTGAAATTATTTCTATTCCTTAACAACTGCATAACAATATAGGCAGACAACGCTAGAAAAGCTCCCCTACTTTTCCAAATTACAAGAGGTAAATAAAATGCTGATGTAAATATAAAAATATCTAAGACCCATCTTTTATGAGCGTACTTTTTTAAGGTAAAATAGGTAGTTATAACAAAAACCATCACGAGATCTGATCCTTTGGGTCTTTCAAATTTATCAGAGTATGTAGTAAAAAAATCTATTAGAAATTCTGGAAGATAAGTAATTAATATGGAATATAAATAAGTAGCTAAAGATATAAAAAATAAAAAAACTAATTGTCTATCTGATAAATCATTATATTTAAATACAAAATAGCCAAAATAAAAATATCCTATGGTCCAAATGTAGGATGATGACTTATAGGTGTAGGTGTTCAATAATGAGGAGTCAGTTAAGACAAGGGTTAATAAAAAACATGTAATTAAAGCAATATTTACAAATACTAAAAAACGAAAATTTTTATAAAAATTTGGTTTTTTAAAAAATATAATAATACCTGACATGGTAAAGAATAAAGAAGCTGCAATAAAATACTCTCCAAGTCTGAAGCCAAAAATATAGATGCCCATAAATGATCTGCCAAATAGTAAAATTAAACTTATCAAGAAGAACAAGATATTAAATAAAAAAGATTTTGTTCTATAAGGAGTCATAAAACTGTCTTTCTTAAAATAAATAACTTATTTTTGAGAATAAAAACTTGCTTATAAATATGTTGACTAATTTTTGATTTGATATTTAGATAATAAACTTTAGTTGAGTTAATAGTAGTTCTTCTAGATATGATTTTTTGTTTATTATCGATTAAATATAAAAATAGGTCAATAAATTCTTTACACATTCTGTCCGAATTATTGTCATAATTTTTTAATTTATTAACATATTTTTCATTATTGTTAAGGAAAATATCTAATTGAGTCTCAAGGTTACCATTTTCAAATACTAAGCCATTTTCTTTGCAGTATTCGGGTATTCCCCCACTGTTAATATAAAGAACTGGTAATCCACACTGCATAGCTTCAATATGATGATTTCCGGAAGGCTCATTTATTGATCCAGTAATATATCCATGAAAAGATTTTAATTTATGCGCAAGATTAAATCCTGAAAGAGGTTTTAAAACTTTTGTATTTCTGAATGTGAACTTTTCTGGGAGATTTCCAATATAGGTGAATGAGATTCTATTTGACCACTTTGGTTTATCTAACAAGTTATCTATTAATTTATAAGTATCAAACCCTTTCATCCAATTTGAACTCCAGTGGTGGCTCACAATTTTAAAAATAGATTTTTTATCCCAGTATTCTTTATTGTTTTGATTAAAAATATTTATGTCTGATCCACTTAGGATAACCTTTGAATAGTCTACACTTAAGCCCTTTCCTTGAAATAAATTAGACATCCACTTGCTTACATAAACTGTAAAGTCTACAAATTGATTTGCATAAATTATTTGACTATTTATGTTGTTTGTATTTTTTCTTTCGTCACATTCATTTACTCTTTGAACAATTATTGCATTGGGATTTATGAATTTTGAGTAATAAAGTGCGTCTAAATGGTCGAAAGTGGCTGACTCTGAATTTTTCAAAGGATTAATAATAAGAACTATATCAATATCTTTATCTTCTAAATCGTAAACAACAGAATTTCCTGTCTTATTTAAATATAATGTTAAATTTTTTACAAATAAGTTTCCTCCTCCATAAGGACCCTCAATTATTTTGGAACCGATACTAACTTTCATTATTTACTTTTTCAAATAAAACTAAAAAGGATTGAAATCCATTTGGAAGAAAGTATTTTTGAGCTTGTTCCCAGGCATAATTAGTATTTATTTTAGCATTTGCAAATCCATCAATCTCATATATTGACTCTGGGTGGAGTACTTCAGGAGCGACTCCAACCCTTGTTGATAAAATTGGGGTTTTAGATGCCGCACATTCTAATATTGCCTGTGGCCCGCCTTCAACTCTTGAAGAAACTATGTACAAATCGAGTAAATTATATAATTCATTTACAACTTTTAAAGGAGCCATTTCAAAATATTTATAAGGAATTTCAAATTTATCTAAACTATTAATAATGTAATTTCTTCTTTTCCCAGAAAGTACTACTTTTAAATTTTTATTACCTTCAAATAGTTTTTTAACAATTTCAAGAAATATATCTGGTCCCTTAACAAGCTTTGGGGAAACTAGATCATGTCCTTCAGTGTCTCTTTGAAAACTCCCTATGAGGAAATCACTATCTTTAAAGTCATACTTATCTCTTAGTAATTTTTTTTCATTTATTTCGAACCATACTTCTTGATTCACCCAAAAAGGTATAGATGTTATTTTTTTATTAGTAAGTGTTTGTAGTTGTTTTTTTGTAAGTTCTGAAACAACGTGATATTCATTTACATATTTGTCAAGTTTAAAAAAATTGTCACGCTCTTTTTGACCAAATTTCTTAAAATCGAAATGATGGTATGTACATACAACTTTTTTACTTTTCAAATGCCTTAACGGAATCTTTTTCCAAACCCATGGTGCGACTATCCAAAGAATATCAGCGTCTTTGATTTTTTCAGTAGAGATATTTTTGTTATGAAGATACCATTCCTCTCGAACTCGGTCTACAATCCAGGACTCGTTTATTTTGTTAAGATAAATTTTCATAATATTATCGATATTGATATTTTGTTATTTGTAGTGTCTTTTATTCATGTTACATGTTTTAAACTACTTATATGAAAAATATTCTGATATCAGACAATTCAAAGCGAGTTAGTATTTTTAACTTCTGAATTACTTAAAAAACAGTAGCGATTGATTTTGAAGAATTAATTAGAATTTGTATCAATTCAAGATTAGATGCTCTGTGGATTAGGTGACGTGTTTGATTGAACACATTTCGCATAATAAGTTTGAGCCTGAGAATAATTTGAAGAAATATTATTTTCAGTATTGAGATGGTAAAGGCATTCATTTATAGTTTTAATATTAAAACCTGCCTTGAATAAATCAGAAAATAATTTATAGTCCTGAGCATAAAGAAATCTTTCATCATAAAAACCTAGTTTTTCAATAACACTTTTTTTAATTAGAAGTGTTCCATGTATAAATGGATTCTTTTTTTTGATTACAAATCTGGCTGGCAGATAATGTGAGAATCTTGGAATTTTTTTATTATTTTTAATTATTAATGCTCTGGTCGTGCAAGCGTCTAAATTATTTCCTTGTAAATATTGAATTTGTTTTTCAATTCTTTTAGTAGTGCTAAGATCATCAGCATCCTGTCTTGCAATCAAGTTACCATTGGCGTGGCTAATCAAAGTATTTAAGGACTTTGTTAGTCCCATATTTTTTAAGTTTTCATAGACTCTTATGCTTGCGTATTCCTTTTCATATCTTTTACAAATTTGATTAGTTGAGTCGCTTGACCCATCATCCATGATTAACAGCTCTAAATTCTTATAAGATTGGTTTAAAATGCTTTCTATTGAGCTACCTAGACTTTCTTCTGCATTATAAGCACTCATAATTACTGAAACTAAATTATTCATTTACTATTCTTTTCAAAATATTAATTGTGCCTATTTTGTTAAAATTTTTGCTAAAAAACTCTTTGCTTTCTCTTCCAATGGAACCTGCGAATTCGGAATTTTCTACCATTAGCAATTTTTTAGTAAGTTCCTCATATTTGAATTGATTAAATGAAAGTGGATAACCCTTAGGGAAAAACTCTTCAATACCTCCAGATTTCGGAAATATTGATGGAATGCTTAATATTGCTGCCTCACATAATAAAGTTGGTTGCCCTTCAAATAATTTAGTTGAAGTTACCACTGCTTTTGAATTTGAAATAATTTTTAAAACTTCACTGTTTTCTATATTGCCTAAAAATAAAATAGAAGGTTCGTCATACTTTTTTCTAAGTTCTTCCAGCAAAGGTCCAGTTCCTATTATCTTTAATTGTTTATCTGAAAATTTACAATTTAAGAAAGCTTGAATTAATTCTTTAACTCCTTTTTCTTGAGAAATTCTTCCAGCATATACAAAATAGTCACTATCTAAAGAATACTTGTTCTCCAAAGAGTTATTTTCTAACAAGTTCGGCATCACATTTATTTTTCCTTTTGCAATTCCTAGATTGACTAGAAAGCTTTTGTGAAACTTTGTTAGAACAACTATTTTTAAATCGTAGTATTTAAGAACCTTAAAATATTTCCTTCCATAAAGATTCACCATAAATGATTTTAAATACGAGTTACTAAAATATTTGTTGAAAATTTTAAATTGAATTTTTTTCTGACCACAAGCATGGCAATATTGATTATTTCCAATATGTTTCTTGTGAAAAAAAGTACTGGTGCAATAATATCTAAAATTATGTAATTTAAGTATTGTCTTAATGTTATATTTTTTCAGGATATCGAAAATGCCTATAGACGCTTCAAACCAAGTATTGTGCACATATGCAATATCAGGATTAAAATCTTCGATAATTTTGCTAATATATACTTCACTTTTTTTGTTTTTACTCGTAAAAAAAAGGGGGGCTCTTATTAAAAAGTTATCCACTTCATTAGAAAAGTAGACTGTTTTCACTTGAAAATGTTTTTTTAAAATTTCTACTTCTCTTTTAACTGCTACGTCTTCACCGCCAGTCTCTCTATAAAGATTGTGAATGAGTAATAATTTTTTCACTATATTTACAAAATTAGAGTCGTTTTATTTTAATTGTCATGAAATTTCTTTAAATAAAGGTAAAGTTATATTTTTTTTCTTAAATATTGTCTTTATGTCAAAAGTTGTAATTAGTCCCATCTTGTGAAGTTTTTCATATTGCCCTATCCATCCATATGTCCAAAAAGAATAATATTTTATATTTGGATTTGTTGATTTAATGTCTTTATAAATTTCATTAACGCCTTCCTCAACATCATACATATTTAAGTCATCAAAATAGTAATAAAAATTATCTGATAAATTACCTTTAATGATGTTTTCGTATTCACTTAAAACACCTTCTTTTGAATGAAGTGCATCAGAAAAAATTATATTAACTTTTTTATCCAAAAGTGTTTTGAAGATATCAGCACCATCTTTACTAAGTACATTATTTTTGAAATAGTAAATATCATTTTTACCTGTTGAGTAATAATAATTTTTTCCTGTATCTTTATTTATTTTTTGTGTCATGTTGTATTTATCTTTTATAGAAGGTATTAATTTATTCATGTCATATCCATACAGAGTTGCGTTTTCTAAATTGTTTTCAACTTGCTGAAAATTTTTAAATACGGAAGTCCCGATTTCCAAATAAATTATATTATTTTCCTTAAACTCACGAAGCAGCAATGTGAGTATATCTGTATATGTTGGGAAAAGATTAATTTCCTTCATTAAGTTATGGTATATGTAGTTTTGAATTCCATAGTTGTTATTTTGAGCATCGTATTCACCTTGCGGTAAGTATTCCTTAATACCTGAAAGAAAAAGTCTATTTTTTTCCATAATTGAAAGAAGCTCTAGGGGAATTTTTTTCTTATATATAAAAGTAACTGCTTTTGTAGCAATGATATAAATTTTTCTCTTCGATTTTGAAAATTGATAATTAATATAATCTAAACTAAAAATTTTCTTAATCATTATTTACAATTTTCTCACTTGTAAGCTCGTCAGTTTTTATATGGTAATCATAACTTTTAAGTTCATCTAGATTGTGAGTTGAATTTATTATTGTAACATTTAAATCTTCAATAATTTTATATATGACCTTTTTAGATTCATAATCAAGATTTGCAGTTGATTCATCTAAAATTAAAATATCTACTCCATAAATAAGAGTTCTAATAAATGCAATTTTCTGCATTTGGCCTGAGGAAAGACTTTTATTCGATACATTACTATCTAGGTTATACCGATCATCATTTTCAAAAGTTTTAAATAATTTAAGATACTTTAGTAGCTCTCCATCATCGATATTTTTATTATTGCCATAAACAAGATTCTCCCTAAGGGAACTATTTAGAATTAGCGGGTTTGCCCCAACATAACCAAATTTATCTGAGATTACTGAAATTTTTCCATTTGTTGGGTATAACACACCTGAAATTAAGCCAAGCAAAGTACTCTTTCCGGAACCATTAGGACCGGTGATAACAGTGTGTTTGTTTTTATGAATATTAATATTTAGGTTTTTAAAAGTACCTTCTTCAGAGTTGAAGTATCTAAATTCTACATTCTCAATTTTTACAGCATAAATTGAATCCTGACATTCATTATTAATAATAAAATTTCTTGAGTTTTCTAATCCTCGATTAGATTCAATCTCAAATAGTTTTTCAATATAAACATGAAAAGCTGTGAGTATGTGTATGTTTTTATTAAAAATACCTAGAGACTGAAATAGCCTAAGAAGTATTCCAATAAAATCAAATGTTACATATTTAAGCCCATTAAAAAAAATAAGTAGGACTGAAAGTCCAAATACTGTAAAAAAATTTGGAAGTATTGCATTCACTGTTCCAGCTTTTATTTCGCTAAACCTCGCTTTTGAGTATTTATCAAGTGTTAACTTGTATGAGTTAATTTCCTTCGATACAAAATTTACAATTTTAATTAAGAATAGATTGTCTAATACTTTCTCGACACCCTTACTAGACTCCTCAAAATAGACATATGCTTCATGGGCATGTTTTCTACCAATCCTAGTAAGGGCTAATGTGGGTATGCTTAAAACTAATGCCCCAATTCCAAAATAAATTACTACAACAGGGTTAGTAAAAATTAAATAAACTGTAAAAATTAGTATTTGTAATAAACTACCTAAAAATAATGCAAGGGTTGAGTAAAAATATCCCACCTGGTTTGAGATAGTATTCACATAAAAATAGGCATCTGAAATTGAATAATTACCTTTTTTAAATATCTCACCAAGTAGATGTATTCTTAAGTTGTTTTCTATATCCAGTTGTAAATTTGTTGTAAGCCAGACCTGAATATAGTTTAAAAAAAACCTAAAAAATACTGCAACTGGAAATAGTAATTCAAAAGACAGAATCAAGTCAATATAAGCATTTGTTATGCCTATTTCCTGAGAAAAAAGTTTTGTAAAAAACAGAATTATTAATATATCAAAGAATATCAATAGATTTAAGACGAGAGCTAAAGCTCCTATTCTTAATTTTTTATTTTTAGTTCTAGTTAATTTAGATACATTTAATAAATCTGAAATAAAGACTTTTAATTTAGCAATCATAATATCCTAATATTTTTCACACCTTATAACACTACATAAATACTGACCTAAATAATAAAGATATTTAAAAATTTCCCTAGATAGTACTTATGCTAAATTCTTTTATAGTTTTGCTGTGAATACAATACGTATAGATAAATATCTGAAGTAGTATTAGACCAAATAAGGTAATTGATAAAAATGAAAAACCTACACATAGATGAACTTAAAGTAATTTCGAAATACATGAAAGATAAATTTAAATCCCAAACTCTTGTTGATATTGGCGCGATGAATGGTGATTGTACTGACTTGTTTCGTGATAGGAATTGGAATTGCTTTACAGTTGAATGTAACTCAAACTTGTTACCAAACCTGTACGAGAAATACTCTAACTATGACAATGTGAAGGTTGTAGCAAAAGCAATAGCTAATCAAAATAAAAAATATAAACTATATAAGAGTGATGAATCTCTTGGCATAACTTCATTACTAAATTTTCACACAACACATGAGTTCAGTGAAGAGGTTGATGCGATTACTTTTTCAGATCTTGTAAACGAGTACTCTATTAACAATATTGATTTTTTAAAAATTGATATAGAGGGTTTTGATTATTATGTTTTAAATGATCAAAAATTTCAGAAGATTAATCCAAAAGTTGTTTTAGTTGAATTTGAGCATAATAAACATAAAAATATCAATTTAGGTGTTGATGACTTAATTAATAAGCTCACTTCTTACAACTACGAGGTGTATATTTTTGAATGGTTTCCTATTGAAAGATACGGCATCAAGCATCGTTTTAAAAAATTTTACAAATATGATGGTAGAGACTTAAATAATAACTCATGGGGGAATATTCTCGCATTTTCTGAAAAACCAAATAACTTTAAGCTAAATTATTTAGTTAAAAAAAATATTAATAAATTTTAAAACTTCCCATTTTGTATTGAACTTTATAAGTCAAATATAATTGCAACGATTAATGATTGAAGTTGTTTACTATTTCTTAATAATGTTTTTACTAATTCTTAATAATTTTTTGTAAACTCTTTGAATAATTTGTATTATTTTTCTTCTGATTATTTTAAAAATTAAAACAGGCATATAGTTAAAACTTGCGTACTCAATATCTCCTTCAACGTACAGCTGAAAATTAAATAAAAGATTAATTTTTTTAAAACTTACTTTTCTATTATGCGAAACGGTAGATGATTCTTGATAAAACTTATTCAACTGCTCATGCATTTTGTCTAAACTAAAATATTCTACAACTGTTTTTTGGATTGTTTCTTTTTTGTCAAGACTTAGGAGTGATATAGATTTAGAAAGTTTATTTGAGTTACTATCAGTAAATACATTGATAAAATTATTTTCTTTTAAGAATTTTATTGTTGTCTGATCTTCAGGTCCAAACCCTATAGGTGATAGGCCATTGTGTAAATACTGATTAAGTTTATTTGAAAAACTATTCAAACTAAATTTTCTTGATTCTTTATCAAAATTATATGTTATTAAACCAAAATTATACCTCCTTAAATTTTTAAAAAATGATTCATACTCAACCTGATCAAAAATATTAGTTTTTTTTAAATTATAAAATTGTTTCTCTAAATTTGATTCTTCAGGATGTTTATAAATATCTAATACCAAATCAGCATCAGAATTATCTAAGGAAATGGCAAAACTAAGTAAAGATTGATAATTAATTTTCCTGTTTACATTACCACTAAATACAATTCTTAATTTGTCGTTCGGTTCTACATCTTGTTTAAAATATGATTTACTTAAAAACCAACTATTTCTAACTTCTATAATATTTTTATTAAATTGGAACTTATCTTTAATTTCGTTGCTTAAGTCTTTTATTTCAGTAATCAATCCGGAAGCATGCTTAAAAAATTCTTGAGTCAAAATTTTGTTTTGTTTTGATAAATTTAAATTAAACCAGGAATCATAAATAATGAGAACATAAGGAGTGTTTGTTGCATTAAAATATCTAATAAATGCGTTCATCAATTGAGGTTGGTCAAAATCTATCCTAAAAATTATTATTTCGGGATTAAATTTTTGTAGCTCTTTATATAAGGCTTTATATGAAAATATTGTTCCCACATTTTCATCAGTTTGCATGATTAAAGATTTTTTAAGCCCTGTAAACTTTGTTGAAACAAATCTATAGTTGTTTTTAGAATCACTAAGAAATAAATTTACTTTAAAATTTCCAGATGCAGAACTATTATTTAGATGAGTTGAGTCAAACGAAACAATTCTCATGAATTAAGTAATTTTTTGTAATGCGGGAATACTTGACACTGTTAAGTTTTTAAATAAAATATCCGTCTCAAAATCTAAAATACTTTGAAGGACTTTATTGTGGTCTTCATTATATTCATTGAAATCAAGTTCAAAAAAACCTGGATGTATATTTTTAATATCATTTAATTCTTTCTGAAATTGATATTTTTCACTGTGCTTCCAATAGTAATCTTTTTTAACATTATTATTTCCATCAAAACCTGCAAAAAATATTTTTTTATAGTTATTCATAGCAAATGGAAGCATTGCTAAAGTTAAAATATTTTGAGTTGCATTTACATGAAACGATTTTTCAAGATTGAAGTTATATTTCTCCTGTTTGATTTCAAAAAAATACATCTTATTAAAAATTTCATTTGGTAAATAATGTTTGTAAATCAAATAATCTCTAGATGGGGTAAATATCTTAATATCTTTTTTTTCGTAATTTCTAATTAAGGTCTTTCTAAAAATTCCTGGATATTTAGCAGGGCCAGAATGAAATATTGGGTCACCAAATACAACATATCTTAAATTATTTAATTCGCTTATATTTTTTGAAATTACAAGTGAATTACAAATCATTATGTCGTAATCTGAATACTTATTAAAGTCAAAATTATCAACAGAGGGACCCGAACCCAATAAAAGAATTTTATCAGATTTATTTTTAGTAACTACATCAGTAATGTATCTAGATTTACTTCCCTCGACAACTTTCTGTTGACTAAAAAAACGATTAGTAAAATTAATCATTTCACTAGTTGCATTTTTGTTGCTGTATACATCTAAGTTGTAGTTAAAACCAAATTTATATTTTCTAGTTGATATGTTTATTAAAGAGAAATTGTTAAATCTTGAACTCGATTTAAATTTATTCAAAAAAGACTCTGAAACTATAACCTCATCTGATAGAAAGCTGTAAGATTTATAATCAAAATTTTTTAAATCTGTTAACTTTTTTTTCGAGAACCCTTTAACTTTTATATAATCTATTTTTTCTAATACTGGGTTTAAATAAAAACTTAAAAAATATATCTGTTTGGTTAAAGAGAGGGACTTGGAGAAATTATGAATTTTTATATTTATTTTTCCTTTTTTGTAAAGCTGTTCTTGAATTAAACGACCAGCTAACCCGGCTAAATATTTTTTTATCACTATAAATTATCCTAATATAATCTAACATAATAAATTTTTTGGATTAGAGAAGTTTAGAAAAATATATGTTTATTTATTTATTTCAACTACGTATAAAATTTCATACTTTTGTAATGTACCTTCGTGAACAAGTTTACTTTTATGTATATTAAAATCATAGCCTTCAAGTAGTTCCAAGACTTTTTTTTCTTCAACAGCTAAAACATCATCGATAAAATTGTGTTTAATATTTATTTGAATTACTGCTTTTCCGTCTTTTCTGAGTAAGGAATATATTTTATCTAGAGCTTTCGAATCAAATTGATAGAAGTATCCAAAAACACCCGCTGAAAAGAAATAATCTACCTTTACAGGTAAAAAGCTTAATGAGCGCCTAAATAATCTAGTGCTAATTTTCAACTTTTGTGCTTTTTCAGATGCTATGTTTAAATTATGTTTCGAGACATCAACCAAGTAAACAACTTTAAACTTTTGAAAAATTTCTAGATATCTTCCTGTTCCGCAACCAAAATCCATCAGAGTTTTATTTGTATCTTGTGAAATTAAGTCTCTAAAAAATTCTTTATACTGGTCATATTCATCTAATTCATCTCTTTTTGCAAGTTTTTCTGCATCTGGTTTCCTGTATGAAATAAGAGAGCGAATAATAGATAAAGATTTAAGGTTTAAATATTCTAGAAGCTTTATTATTATTTTTTTTGTCGAACCACTAAAACTATATTTATTTTCAATATTATTTAATGACCCCAAAGCAAAATAAAATATCAAGGGAAACCTTACTGTTTCCATTGATGAATCAAAACTGGAAACTGCAATAACTGGAAGTATATAAATTAAAAGATCAAAATATTTATTTTGTTTGTTATATTCATAAACCAAATAATAAAAAAGAAGTATTAAAATTGTCAGACCTATTGCACCAAAGTAAGCAAAAAATTGAATAATAAAATTATGAAGATTGTAGTTGTCATATTTTATCGTTTTAAAATATGGATGATTCATAATCGGAATTCGTTCATGAATATGGTTCCCGATTAATAATTGATTATTATTTACCATATCATTTATAGCTGTTTGCCAAATAACTAATCTCCAATTTATAGATTCATCAGGACTGCCTATGATTTCATTGTCAACGTAGAATAGTGAATCAGGAAATATCTTTTTATTCAAGTCGATAGAAAAATTATTTGAAGATATTTTTTCTTCAGAAAGACTAACTTCATCTAAGTTATTTACTCCAAACCCAACAAAAATAACACCAAGTAAAAAGATATAAATAAGATATTTATAAATATTTATTTCATAATGCTTACAAATTGTGTCCATAAAAAATAGAAGAATTAACAATAAATATCCAAAGAAAGCACCTCTACTTTCATTAATAAAAATTGGGACATAAAGAAATGAAAAAAATGCGGTAGAAATATAAAAAAACTTTGCTTCAAAAAGTTTATATGTAAAGAAAGTTGTCGTAGCAAATATTAAAAAAAGATCTGAGGGTTTTGTAAAATCAAATTTATCAGAATTTAATAAGAAAAAGTCTTTTATAAATTCTGGATAATAAACATTATTTAATAAATATAAGGATATAAGTGAAGCAAAGAGGATAAGTGTAATTTTCTTTTTATTTAGATTTATTATTTTTGCAAATGCAATGGTTACAATCACCCAGATTGTAGAACTTAAACGAAATAACAAAAAATCTTCAACACTCGTTATCACTAATAAAAATTTATAATAAAAAAGCAATAGAAAGCTTAAGTGTATATATCTTAAATTACGGTCTTTTCCTTTAAAAAGGTACACGTGTGTAAATAAAAATAGTAAACCTACAATATACTCGCCGAGTCTAAAACTGAATATGTATAAACCTGTTAGGTTTCTACCAAAAGTTAATAATAGGAAGAAAGCAAAGAGAACTAAATTCTCGGTATGTTTAGTTTTTAAATATCTAATTTTTAATTTCACAAATCTATATTATATAACTTTATAGGGTTCGTTTAACTAAATACATGAGCCTAGTATTTAATTTTAGTGAAAATTTTAAACTTTTTTATTCATCTCTGTATAAAAAATAACTAATATTCACAATTTGTTTTAGCAATATTTCCATATTTATCTCTTAAAGTAAAAAAAATAAAAACCTTCGATTCTTGATTAATTTGACTTTCACTAAACCTTAATAACACGGTATTTTGAAATTTTCTATCAAGACTGAAATCACTTCTAGAAAAAGATAGTATATCTATTGATAATCCATCAACAAGCAAACTTATATCGATGTTTTCAATGTAATCTGTTTCAGTATATGCATCTATATAAATGGGTAAATCTTTATTTTCAATGATTTTTTTTGGACATTCAACCTTTATTGAAAGATCAGGAGTAGTTTTTTTATAAAAATTAGATTGATAAAGAGTAAAGAAAACTAATAAAAATAGAGTTGCATATGTAGTTTTTTTGAGTTTCATTTTTTAATATAAACCTTAATCTAAAATTATAGTTTTAAATCAGAAATTATAAATTACTACTATTTATTAATTTTATAAAGAAATTTTATTTTAAATTATACATTGTTAAATTGATTTCATTAAGTAATCTTAAAATAAAAAGTAGGAAATCTATGGTGACTGTAGTAATCGGAATTAAAGAAAAATCTCAAAGAGTCCCAAAAAAGAATTTTAAATTGTTAGATAATAAGCCCTTGTATTCGTGGATACTGGACACGTTAGTTAGTGTTGACGAAATAGTAGAAATTTTTCTCAACATAGAAGGAAAAACTCTAATAGAAAAAATTAAAAGCGATTATAAGAATGTAAAGAAAGTTCGTGTGTTTGAAAGGAATGAGGATCTCATTGGTCATAAAACTCCAATGACTGATATTATTAATTCTACTATTCAATTCTCAAAAACAGATACAATATTAAATACTCATGTCACAAACCCTTTTTTATCAAGAAATAGTATTAGAGGTGCTATAGATTTATTCAATAAAGAAAAGAAGCCTGTTTTTTCTGTTAACTCTCATCAGTCTAGATTTTATGATGAAGACCTAAACCCCCTTAACCACAATATAAACAAATTGATACAAACTCAGGATTTGGAAATTATGTATGAAGAAAACTCATGTTTATATATATTTGAAAAAAAAGAATTCATTTCAAATAAAATAAGAGTTTTTTCAAATAGTATTGTTTATCCAATTAACAAAATTGAAGCTGTAGATATAGACACACAAGAAGATTGGGAGCTGGCAGAAACAATTGCGAGGGGGTTGAGTTGAAAATATTAATTACATGCCCTAGGACAGAGATATCAAAAAGTATTTTTAATGATCTTTTCAGTTTGAAAAATATTGAAGTTGATTATACATTTCCTAAAAATCAGAGCTTTAACTCTAAGGAAATGTCAACAATTTACAATGCCCATGAAATATTAATTGTTGGAGATGATGAGATAAATCAAGATTTTTTAAAAAAGACAAATTCATTAAAGCACATCATCAAATGGGGTAAAGGCACTGATAACATTGATAAAATATTTTGTAGTAACAATAATATCGACGTACATAACTCTCCTGGAAAATTAGCTAAATATGTTGCTGAGCACGGAATGACTTTGATCAACAGTTTGAATAAAAACATTCAATTAAATACTAATTCAATTAAGGATGGCGAATGGTATAAAGATTCCAGTACGACCTTATTTAATAAGACAATAGGTTTCTATGGCTTTGGAAAAATAGCTACTGAATTTGTTAAATTATTAAAACCATACAATGTGAATATAATTTTTCATGATATTAAAACAGTGAATAATGACTTTAAACAACTAAGCGTTGAAGAAGTTTTTATAAATTCAGATGTTCTTGTTGTTTCTTCTGAATTAACAAAAGATAATGAAGGTGAAATTAACAGCACCCTAATCAAAAAGATGAATAAAAATTCAATAATAATAAACATCTCTAGAGGGAAAATTATCAACGAAAAAGACCTACTAAGTTGCCTTATAAATAAATCAATTAGAGGAGCTGGACTTGATGTATTTTATGAAGAACCAATATCAAGCAATCATGAATTTTTAGAGCTTGAAAATGTAGTTATTACATGTCATAATGCTTCAAATACTGATGAGGCTTCCAAGGAAGTTAATGAGGAAATAGTCAAAATGATTGATAAATTACTATGAACATTATAACTGGATCAGCTGGGGGGCTTGGAAAAAGAATCTATGGTCAATTCAAAACGAGTAATAAAGATGTTTTTGGAATAGACAGGGTAGATAGTCCTACTACAGATTTAAAAATTGATTTAGGGAATAAGGAGGAAATTAAAACACTTAACGAAAAAATTTCCTCTAATATAGATTCAATTACCTTCACACATGCAATTGGAAACTCAAAAAAAGATATATCTGACTTTAATGAGGATGAGTACAGATACATAAATGCTGAGTCTAATTTTCAGATTGTAGATTCTTTATCAAGTAATCTTAAATTGCAGGCTTCAATTCTTTTTATCTCTTCAGTTCATAGTCAATTAACAAATGCTGGTAGTTCAAATTATGCTTTATCAAAAGCTTACCTTGAAGCACTTTATAGAAGAATGTGCCTAAATGAAAAATATAGTAAATTCAATAAATTATTAATTTGTCTAGGCGCAATGGATACAATTATGTTGAGAGATAACATTGAAAATTTAGAATCCTTAAAAAGTTCACTTCCTTCCAAAAATATAATTAATCCCGATACGGTTGCCGATTTTATTTATAATTTTCATGAAAAATACAAAATTGATTTTGATTGTTCTATTTTTAGAATTGATAACGGAGTGTCTTATTTATTAGGTACTGATTAAGAAAAGTATTTTTTATAAAGTTTATTTTTAAATTTTGGATTTTGCAGGTTGCTATAATAGTAAAACTTTTCTTTACTGAAATATTCGTAATCTTTAAAACCATTGAAATGTCCTAAGTTTTTTGAAAATCTGTATCTTAGGATTGAAATTATCCCTCTAAAAGCATAATTTTTGTTTTTAAATTTGAAACTAATATCAGATAAAACCTCTTTAAAAAAATTGGCTATAAAATTTAAAATAGAAAATTTGAATGAAAATATCGAATTTAACGCTAACGCTTCTCTAAAGTATCTAAAATAAATAGTTTTAAAGTCCTCAGTATGAAAATGCTGAACAGTTATTTGATCTCCATAAAATAATACAGCTCCATCTTCTAATGCTCTGCAAGCAAATTCAATGTCTTCACAACCTGTTAGGTTTTCGTCAAATTGGTATTTTTCCCATATTTTAAATCTATAGCCACAATTTCCATTATTTGTAAATGGGTTGTTTTTTTTTACTCCATATTTTCCATCGAACCATCTGCTTAAATGAGATGCCTCTGACAACATAGAATCTTTATAACCAATTTGTTTTCCAAAAACTATATCGCAATTATTATTTTCAAATATATTTACATAATTTAGAATAAAGTCTTTGCTTATTGGAAAACAATGAGCAGATAATGAAATCATATAATCTGGTTTATTTGATAAATTCGCACAGATATTTAAGGCCCTACCAAACGAAAATAATTCTTTATCAATTTCATCTGTAATGATCTCAAATTTTGAATTATAATTTTTAACAAACTCTAGTGAATTATCAGTACTTCCAGAGTCTAGAAATATTACTTCAAAATTTTTATAGGTTTGGTCGTTTAGAATTGGAAATAGTATTTTTAATTTCATTTCCTCATTTAAATTTCTGATAAGAATAGAGACTTTTGGAGTGTTGATCATTTTAGGTAAGCTCTACTTCATAGAAACATTTAAAACTCATTGGTCCTCTTAAGGATTTATTTTCAGCAATTGCATCTCTTAAGTTTTTTTTTGAGTTTGAAGCTGGTTCTAAAACTAGTACATTATGATTTTTCCATCCTCCTTGGCTCTGAAATAGCCAAAAATAATCTAAATTTCGATCGCCGTAAGAAAGTTTTAATGAGTTATTCTCACTATCGTTTACTGTTACATTTTTATTTTTCATATTTATATAGACAAAATCATATAATCCTGAATCCTTAGTTAGTGTAAAAAAGTTTAGCTTATTATTTACTATATTTCCAAAATTACTTTCTACTTTGTGTACAGATTTATAATCACAATTTACAACAACTTTTTCTTCTATAGGAATTGCTAGATGTAATTTAAATAGAAAGTGATCTGCAAATTTAATATCACTAAAATATTCACAACGCAATTTATTTTCAAAAATCTCTATAGTTTTTTCGAATTTTGTTCCACTATCAAGTGAGTTAGTTTTCAGGTGTAGTTTGTTATTATCATGATACTCAACATTCCACTCTGTAGACCACAACTCACCATGATCAAATCCTTTTCCCCAATTAAAGTTCTCGATAGCATCATTTGGAAATAATTCTTCCCAACCTCCTTGCCAATTTTCATCATAATTTGAATATTTTGAGACACTACTATTTTGCTTCTCACTGTCTTTCCATACCCACTCTTTGTTACTTGGCTTAAAGATTAAACTATCAATTCTTCCGCCAAGTTTTGGGAGAATGGATGTTTTTAAAAAAGAATTTTCAATATTATAAGACTTCATAATAATTTTATATTTTCGTTTTCTTTAATAATTCTATTTAAAAATTTAAAGTGTTGTTTGTAGTAATTCTTAAAATTTCTATCTTTAAAAAATGAATAACCAAATGCAAAACTTTTTTCATTTTTCTTCACTAACTTTTCATCATATTGCCATAGTTTATCATTATTAGTTTTTGAAGTTGAGACAGCTCCCAAGAAGATACTTTTAGAAATACTCATTGCTATCGGGAGCATATACTGTGTCAAAATATTGTGTGTCTTCTTTGTTACTATATCCAACTCTCCTATAGTAATAAAATTTTTACCTCTATTAGAAGAAGTTACGCCAATAATTTTTGTATTCATATCTAGTTGTTTTAATATTGGCAAAGTGTTAATGGGAACAATTATAAAATCAATATAGTTTTTGTTATCTTTAACTATTTTTAGATAATCTATAGCTGTCTTGTGGGGCGAAAAATGAAACATAGGATCTCCAAATGATAATACAGTAAGTTCTGAATTGATATTTTTAACCTCTTTGACTGAATCATTACAAATAAATAAAGGCCTATTATTAGAAATCTTCATTGACTTTGTGAAGTTTTTATTATTTCCTAAAATAACAATTTCCTTGTTTGATAAGGTTTTTTTTAATTGTAAATAATTTTTCATTGATTCTTTTTTTAATAGGACTCTTTCTTCTTTGTTTAAAATATCAAAAAATCCAATATTAATTAAGACATTTAAGCCAAGATGGCCAAAAAAGTTTATATCAATTATTCTTAAACGCTTTATGGCTTTTAAATTTTTAAAAAATAACTTAAAGTTAAAATCCTGAATTAAAATAAGACAAACACACTTTAATCTAGTTGAAATATCGCATTCATCACAGATTGTTAAATTTTTTTTAAAATAATATTTATTTTCTTCAATCTCATTCTTTTGACTGGTAGTTGAGTATTTTTTATATGTAGTTTCAGAATTTTTTTGAATATAACTTATTATTAAATAAATTGTAATTCTTGATACGTTTTTTATAGTTTTTGATAACTTGTAATACCACATAGTTTTATAAATTTATTTCCAAAGTTGAGCACCAATAGATCCTAGATATTGGTTGATAACATGTTTTGGACTACCACAATCTACAACAACTCCTTTATCAATGAATATAACCTCATCACAAATATTTCCAATTAAAGCCACTGAGTGGGAAACTAAAATAGCAGATCCAGTTTTCTTAATTTCATTTTTTATATAGTTTGAACTAAATGACTTATATAAATCGTCTCCAAAAGAAAAAAACTCATCTAATCCAATAAAGTCTACATTGTCCATAAAGGTCATAGTTAATCCAAATCCAACTTTTGATCTCATACCTTTTGATAGGTTAACTATGGGTTTGTTCAGATCTTCATGATTCAATTGTGTTAAGATTTTGAAAAGTTCTTGTTTATCTTTAAATAAATCTGAATTTAAATTGTATTCATATTCCATCAAATAAAAGGCTTTAAAATTATCAAATGCTGAAAGTTCTTCGTGAAAGAAACCGGAGTTTTCTATTAGCTTTCCATTATTAAAACTTCTGATAATCTTACCTTTACTTGGGTTTAAGAGATTAAATATTAATTGTAATAAAGTAGACTTCCCAGAACCATTTGGACCTATTACTCCATATATATTATTTCTTTTAAGCTCAAGGTTTATATTTTTTAGAACTAAAGGGTTAATTTTTTCTGTAACTTTATTTTTTGACAGTACAAAATTTTTATTTTTATTGTATGCATAATCACAATTTTCAATTTTAACAAGTTCGTTACTAGTCATATATATAATGATTCCATAATTAATTTAGAATATTTTTTATCTCTAAAGCAATATTTAAAACAACAAGAAACCAAAATAATTGGTGAAATAATTGAGAATATTGAAAAATCATAGCTTCTATAAATAATTAGATTTAATATTTCAAATATAAAGTAGAAAGGATTCAATATTTGTAAAATCAAATCAATTATTGTATTACCTGTTTTAGCAATCCAAAGAATAGGACTTAAATAAGTTGTAATCCTAAGAATATGAGGAACTATATCTTTTAAATCAGTTATTCTTTTTGCGAAAATTGAGATTGGGATACTAAGAATTAAACAATATATCATTGTTAAAAATGTTAAAGCTAACAGTTGAGCTAATATTATTAAACTTTCTTGTATGGTAAATTTAAAATCCTGATTAAAAAATAAACGTTGGATAACTATCAGAACGGGGTTTAAATAGAAAATAGGAATAAAATTAAAATACACTTTTGATGCAAAATATAGGTTAAAACCTGATGGCCCGCCAGCAAAATTGTGCAATTTTTTTTCGACCCAATTTGTTGAACTATTTATAGTTGAACTGATTCCAGAAAATAATAGAATTCCCGTTGAAATCATAAAACCCCTAGATCCACTTTGATACAAAATTGAAAATACAAATACGTATACAATAATTAGAATTAGCGGATTCATAAATTTCCAAAAAATTCCAAAAAATTTTTTTCTATGAACTGCTTTATATTCTAAGCTAGACAACATTGAAATAGCTTTGATTTGCCTGAGTAACAACATTTAACTATATTAATCAACAATATTTATTTAATGGCATTAAAATATTTATAAATTAAAGAATGATTAAAAATTTTTCAAAACTTTTGCCTTATATTTATTCATCTCTTTTATATTTTATTATTTACACCCCAACCGTAGTTTATCCGTACAATAAATTAGAAATTACTAATCAATTTTCCCAATTAAAAGTCTCTAGTCTTGATTTTCATATTAATTCTCCTACTTTCTATTTATTAGGTTTTGTAATTGATTTTGGAAAACAATTTAACGCATATGTTGTCACTTTAATAATTATTAATTTTATAATTATAATCCTAATTACTCGATTAACAGACTTTTTGAATAATTATCAATATTTATTTCTAGCATCAGGTTGGTTATTAACTTCAAGTTGGTGGATAGGTTATGTAGACTCAATTTTAGTTTTATCTACAATTCTTATTTTTAAACAATTTAATGAGGAAAAGAAAAATAATACAGTCTTAATTTCTTCGATTTTTTTACTAAGTTTTTCACATTATGTATTGGCTTTTTTCATAATATTAATTTTTATTATTATTTTTGAATTAAAGCGTTTAAATTTATTTAAAATACTAACAGGTTATTTACTAGGCCTAATTTGTAATAAATTACTTCTCGGTTACTTAGACTATCAAGGGGTTTCTAGATCAAGATACTTTATTAATCCTGAGCTGAACTTTTTAGCAAGATCTGTTGAATCTATTTCTAACAATTTTAATATTGTAATCTTTAGTTCTCTTTTTGGTATGTTTCTTTTATTCATAATTTACTTATTTATTTTTCAAGATATAAAGATTATTATGTCTTTTTCTATAGCTATTGCTGTTACTTCACTTAATCCGGATACAACAAGGATAATGAGTATATTGATTGTACCTATCTTACTTAAACTTTTAGCTGATATATCTGACAACAGACTTAAAGAAAAAATCAATGAAAGATTTTTAAGCTATTTACTGTCTTTTTCAATTTTGACTCCATTGATTTTTTCTAATTTTCACGTTTGGGACAATGTAGTTTATACAAACTCTCCCTTTGTTGAAGAATCTAATTTCTTTCAAAGTTTAATTATTCTTGTGAATAAGTTTTTCGGTATTCTTACTTAATAGAAATTCACAAATTATTATTATTTTATAAAATTATCTTCAAGTTTATTCTTTCTTATTAAACTCAATTGAATAAACGCTTCTGGTTTGGTTTTAAATTAATTACTCTTTTTTTAAGATAGTTGTGAATTTTTAAAAAGTCCGACTTTTCTAACCGAACCTTCTGCAACAAGTTTAAATCCTGATCCATAAAGAAAATTTGTGACCTCAACTAATGTAGATTTATTATCCATACCTCTTTCATTTCCATAATCAACAGCAATATATTCGATTTGACCTAGTGTATTTGCTGCACCCTCTAAGACTTCTGGCTCGTATCCTTCCGCATCTATTTTTAAAAGTTTTATCTTTACTAAATTTAAAGAATCTAATGTTACTGTTTCTACCTTATATTCAGTTCTTGAGCCAAAATCTACAAGAGAAGTGTTTGCCCCTTCAGTATCAATGTAGAGATTTTTGTATGCGTTCTCTTTTCCAAGTGCTTTATTTAAAATTTGACTATCTTTTAGATTTATTGATAGGGATTTGAATACTTCATTATCTGGCTCAATTCCAATGTATTCAATATCTAAGTTTTTATCCTCAAAAGAATAGAATAATTCACCGACGTTTGCACCACAATCTATAATAATGTCACCTTTATTAAAGGAAATTTTATCAAGTTGATACCATTCAAATAATCTAGATAAATGTTTTTTATAATCAACCATAACTCTGTGAATTCTCTTATTTGGATAATGAATTTTTTTATTGCCCATTTTTTTTGTATACATACCATTCTCAAAACTTAATTTTCCATTTTTTCGGTATAGTAAATTACAACAAAAACAAAAAAAAGATCCTTTTGTGTATTTAAAAACATATATGAAGTAAATCCCTTTGAAAAACAATTTTAGTTTCTTTAGTTTTGTCAAGTTCTGGATGTCCTTGTCAAAAAAAATAAAGGCAGGTAAATTGAACAGCTCTTTCATAAAGTTAATTATATGTATCTACGTTTATAAATCATTAATATTTATCTAATAAAAAGATCTTAATAGTCCCGTTTTTAGATTTTTCTTAGGTCTGACAATATTTTTTAAAATTTTTATTGATATTTGAGGCCAGAGTTACAATCAAACTGTCGACTCCTTGTTTTTCAGGTATGTGCAAACAATTTGACCTTAACTAATTCTATTTCATTATATACCTGTTAAACGGAGTTTATATGTCGTGGTTAGGATGGATTAAAAATGACTTAAATAACTAGAAAAGTTGTGTGCAAACACAATTAATAGTGAACATATGACAAATAAATAGGATTTAATTTTTATTTTTTTTA
>TARA_B110000014_G_scaffold260455_1_pt1 | contig 30285 bp, 32 predicted proteins | sample TARA_B110000014 | Tara Oceans TARA_B110000014 (sample SAMEA4396468) | marine metagenome | biome: Westerlies Biome; feature: [MES] marine water layer (ENVO:01000295) within the mesopelagic zone...; material: water (ENVO:00002006), including particulate matter (ENVO:01000060) such... | reverse complement strand
AATTTTTAGACAAGAAGATAGAAAAATTTGTTTATTTCTTTCATAAAAAGTATTTTCTTCCTCCCTGTTAATATTGATATGTTCCAATAGTTCATTATTAAATGATGATTTATCTCGGTTTTTAAGTATCTTAAGAAGCTTTAAATTCCATTCCTCCTGGCTTTCTAGATAAATCTCTCTGTTATCTTCAAGGTCATCTAGCTCTTTATATAAGATTTCTTTTTGAGAAGCATTTAGTCTAATAGCCAATCTTTTGAATCCATCTATGGTATTTTCTTTAGTTTCATTGAGATATTCCTCCTTAGAGAGATCTAAAAATTCTTCTTTATTCTTTTTATTTATTTCCTGGAAGTGCGAATAAATACTTTGAACTTGTATATCGCTTAATCCAGATGCCAGCTCAATAAAATTTGGTTGAAAGAAATTATTCACTTCAATGAAGTTCGAATAAATTTTCTCATATAAGAGTTCAATTGACTTAATGTCTCTATATGTTTCTATTTTTTTTAATTCACTTAAGAGCTGTCTATACTTAGGAAGTTCAAATTTTTTATGCCAGTATAAGAATTCTTTAGTTGTATTTTTGACATAAGTTTTTTGTGTTTCAGAGAATTCAGCATATTCAAAAAAGTAACTATTTAAATATTTATCTAGGTTCATGTACCATAAATTTCCTATCAAGGAACATGAAGATATAAGAAAAAAAAATAATGGCCCTAATAAATTTTTTTTTAAAGACAATGAATTTTTTCTAACTATAAACATTATCCTTCATTATACTGCTTGTTTTATTGTAAGGATAAGATGTTAACAAATGAAAAATACCCAGCTTTAGTTTGGCTGGACTTAGAAATGACAGGATTAGACCCTGAATCTGAAAGAATTATAGAGATTGCTACTGTCGTAACTAATTCTGATCTGAACCAATTGATAGAAGGGCCTAATTTAATAATCAATCAACCAGAAGAATTTATAGAGGGTATGGATGCTTGGAATGTAGACCAACATGGAAACTCAGGATTGATCGATAAAGTTAGAATAAGCAAGATGTCAATTAAAGAAGCAGAACAATTAACTCTTCAATTCCTTAAGCAGTACACTGAAGCAGGTAAGTCTCCTTTATGCGGAAATTCTATATCCCATGACAGAAAGTTTTTATCTTTGTATATGCCTGAACTTGAAAATTTTTTCCATTATAGAAATGTAGACGTAAGTTCTATAAAAGAAGTTGCAAAACGTTGGTTCCCTAATTCCTTAGAAAGTTTTAGAAAAGAAGGAGGACATCGTGCAATGGTTGATGTGTTAGAGTCAATTGAAGAGCTGAAATACTATAAAAGAAGCCTTTTTAAGGACTTAAACAAATAGTAATTAATCCTTTTTCTTGAAGCCTCCATCTAAAATATTAGGAATAGATGTTACTTTATCCCCTTTATGCTCAGTGATTTTTGGATTACCTTTCTCATCAACTTCATCTATTCGGATAATTGAACCTATTGGTATATAGCTTCTTTTGACTCCTTTGAATTCGCTTTTTAGTTTTTCTTCACTAGGATCAACGAGGATTTTTGAGTTTTGATCAAAAAGATATTCTTCTATCTCAATAAAGCCATAAAGGTCACTTTGAAAGATAGATTGGGCATATAGTTCATATATTTCCCCAAGTTGAATTAAGAGAATTTTGTAGATTCCTTTTTTAGCCATTACAATCATCACCCATATTATTTATATTTACTATATATGGGCAAAAAACTATTCATCAAGACCCACGGGTGTCAAATGAACGAATATGATTCTAATCGTATGAAAGACCTTTTGCATAATAGTCATGAGTTTAAAATAACCCATAATGAAGAAGAGGCAGATTTAATTTTATTAAATACTTGTTCTATAAGGGAGAAAGCTCAAGAAAAGGTTTTTCATCAATTGGGAAGGTGGAAAAGGCTAAAAAAGAAAAATAAGGATCTCAAAATTGGTGTGGGAGGTTGCGTCGCTAGTCAAGAAGGTTCAGCAATAAAGAAAAGAGCTCCTTATGTAGATATCATTTTTGGACCTCAAACAATTCATAAAGTCCCAGAATTGTATGATGCTTCTAACAAAAATAATAAAACTTCAATAGATATCTCATTTCCAAAAACAGAGAAATTTGATGTCCTGCCTCAGCCAAATGAAGAAGGGCCTTCATCTATGGTGTCCATTATGGAAGGTTGTAATAAATACTGTTCTTTCTGTGTCGTCCCTCATACCCGTGGTAACGAGATAAGCAGAGATATAGAAGGTATTTTGGATGAAGTGCATCACTTAGTTAAAAAGGGTACAACTGAGATAATTTATTTAGGACAGAATGTAAATGCTTATAGAGATAGTTCATCTAAAGTCAAAGGAGAAGGCTTGGCAAATCTTATTAGAGAAACAGCAAAAATTGATGCTGTGACTAGAATTAGATATACGACCTCTCATCCTTTTGAATTTGGGGATGATCTAATTGAGGTATATAGAGAAGAGCCAAAATTAGTTAGTCATATTCATTTACCAGTGCAGAGTGGATCAAATAATATACTTAAGGCAATGAGAAGACGGCACACTAGGGAGCAATATCTAAATTTGATAGATAAGATTCATGCTACTAGGGATAATATTTCAATATCTTCAGACTTTATAGTAGGTTTTCCGGGCGAAACAGATAAGGACTTTAATCAAACCCTGGATTTAGTAACTTCAATAGGCTTTGATGAATCTTATAGCTTTATGTACAGTGAAAGACCTAATACTAAGGCAATAGAAATAAATGATTCTGTGCCCTTAGAAGTCAAAAAAGAGAGATTAGAACTCCTACAGAGTGCCTTAAAGAGGCAAGCCCAAGATATAAGCCGAAAGATGTTAGGTAAAATTGAGAACTGCCTTGTGCTCGGGAGTTCAAAAAAGGACCCTGGTGAGTTTCAAGCTAGAACTGAGAATAACAGAGTGGTGAATTTTCCTGATGAGGGCAAAGAGATTTTTGGGAAAATAATCCCTTTAAAAATTATAGAGGTTTTGCCAAATTGCTTGAGAGGAATAGCTGTCTAATGATATGGAAAATTTAAAATTTCAATTAGAACCAGAAGATCATCAAAGAATTCAGAATCTGTGCGGACCGACAAATCTTTTCTTAAAGCAAATAGAAAAAACTTTAGAGATAAAGATTAGTAATAGAGGATTTAATTTTAAGCTGTCCGGTAAAGAAGGTAATCTAGATATAGGAAAAAAGGTATTGCTTGATTTATATGAACATTTATCTTCTTCAAATGAATTAACGCAATTAGATGTGCACTTACATCTTGCAGAGGCTTTAAATTCTCCTGATATAGATGTTATGCAAGATCAAAATCAAAATCAAAAGAAAATCCACATAGTTACCCCTAAATTAGTAGTTATACCCAAAGGTGATATACAAAAGAAATATGTTCAAACCATTAAGACCAGAGATATAACTTTTGGAATTGGGCCTGCTGGAACAGGTAAAACATTTCTTGCTATAGCGGCCGCTGTAGAGCAGTTGATAAGTGGTCAAGTGCAAAGAATCATGCTGGTAAGGCCAGCTGTGGAAGCTGGAGAAAAATTAGGATTTCTTCCTGGAGATTTATCTCAAAAGATTGATCCTTATTTGAGGCCACTGTATGACGCTTTATTTGAGATGTTAGGTTTTGCCGAAGTTAGTCAGATGATAGATCAAAATATTATTGAAGCGGTGCCATTAGCTTTTATGAGAGGAAGAACATTAGATAATTCATTTATAATTTTGGATGAAAGCCAAAATGCAACTAAAGAACAGATGAAAATGTTTTTAACTAGGTTTGGTTTTGGGTCTAAATCAGTGATTACAGGTGATATAACACAAATTGATCTACCTTCTTCGTCTCAATCAGGCTTGATCCATGCCCAAGAAGTGCTTAAAGATTTAGGAAAAGAAATTGGTTTTATTAATTTTACAGAAAGAGATGTAGTAAGGCATGGGCTTGTAAAAAAAATAGTCCAAGCTTACGAGAATGATAATTTTTAGTCGTAATACTTTTCATGGATATCACATTTCAAAATCATAATAAACAGCTGCCTTTAACTAAAAAACAAATAAAGAATTGTATACAACTCTTATTTACCGAAATAGGAAATAAAGATTTTAATAAAATCAACATGTCCATAGCTTTCTTATCAGTTAAGGATATTAGGGCTCTGAATTTAAAATATAGAGAGGTAGATAAAAGCACTAACATTCTTGCATTTCCAGAGTTATCCCCTATAGATTTCAACTCTAATTCTTACCTAGGAGATTTAGCAATTTGTTTGTCAGTGGTCCAGAAAGAGGCTAATATTAGGTCTTTAAAATTATCTAATCATCTATTTCATATTATTATTCACGGCACTCTACATTTATTAGGTTATGATCATCATAATGAAATTAAAGCTGGTATTATGGAAAACATAGAAATTTCTATATTAGAAAAGTTAAAAATTACTAATCCTTATCAAGAAATAATAGAAGACTAAATGAAAGAAGAGCCTCCAAGTACAAACGCCAAGCCCTATGGGCTTGGTTTTATGAAACGTTTTTTTAGAATTACTAAAAGCTTTTATCAGAAGATTTCTTACAAACCTAAAGATAAGGTTTCCTTTTTAGTTCACCTTAAAGATATTTCTTCTAATGGTGTTATAGAGAAAGGCACTCTAAGCATGCTAGAAGGAGCTTTAAAGGTAAGCACTTCTAAAGTCAGAGATATTATGATTCCAAAGACTCAAATGATAATGGTTGACTCAAAGGAGTCTTTAAAAGATTTTTATGAAAGAATAATAGAATCTGGCCATTCTAGATACCCAATTTTTGATTCCGATATAAACAAAATAATAGGAATTTTACTTGCGAAGGATTTGTTATCAGAGTCCTTGTTAGGAAAGACTGAGACTTCGGATTTTTCAAAAGTAATGAGGCCAGTAGTATTAATTCCCGAAAGCAAGAAGCTGAATACTCTTTTAGATGAATTTAGGATGAATAGGAACCACATGGCTATAGTTATTGATGAGTATGGTGAAGTGACAGGATTGGTTACTATTGAGGATGTATTAGAAGAGATCGTGGGCGAAATTGAAGATGAAACTGACGATCAATTGAATAAAATGATAGAAAGGAATAAAGATGGAAGTTATTTAGTTTCAGCTCTTACTCCCATAGAAGATTTTAATCTTGAATTTAACTCAAATCTTCTGAAGGAAGACTTTGATACTTTGGGTGGTATATTGAGTCATCATTTTGGAAAGATACCTAAAAAGAATGATAGTATTTCAATAGAATCATTACAATTTTTTATAGAATCAACTGAAAAAAGAAGAATTAAGAAAGTAAGAGTTATAAAGTTATCTTAATTTTATTTAAGAAGTTTTTAGTTATTAAATAAAATAATGAAGACTAAATATTTACTTTCAATAATTTCAGGCTCCCTATTCTCTTTGAGCTTTGCACCATTTAATGTATGGCCCCTATTAATTTTTTCTCTTGTTTTATATATCTATTTATTAAATGGATTAACTTATAAACAAAGTTTTAGGGTTGGATATTTATATGGATTAGGTATTTGGAGCGTAGGTATTTCCTGGGTGTATGTGAGTATTCACTATCATGGAAACATAAATATTTATTACTCTATAATTATTACCTTACTTTTTATAGTCCTCTTATCCTTTTATTCTGCTTTGCAGGCAATCATTTATAAATATTTTAATTTTAATAGATTATCAGGCCCTCTTCTTTCATTTTCTTTGTCGTGGGTTTTATTAGAACTAATTAGAGAATCTTTATTTACAGGATTTCCTTGGTTGATTGCAGGTACCTCTATTGCAGGTTCATTAATAGATGGCTGGATACCAATTATAGGCGCAATTGGCATGTCAATTTTAATATCAGTCCTTTCAGGATCAATATATATTTTAATTACACAGTTAAATAATAGAAAATTAGTAACTTTTGCAGTTATTACTATCTTAGTTATAGTCACCCCCGGTTATTTATTGAAAGATATAAATTGGACTCAAAAAAAAGATCAAATAACTATTTCAGTAATTCAGCCTAATTTAACTTTAAAAGAGAAATGGAGTTTATCAGGCATACAAAAAACTAGAAGAATATTTGAAAAAGCTATAAAACAAGCAGACAACAAAGAACTAATTATCTTTCCTGAAACAGCATTAATTCTTAATGAAAGTAAGCAGATAAATTGGTTAAATTCTATGGATAAGTCTGCTCGACTAAAAGAAGTAGGTATCATTACTGGCATTATAGAAAGAAAGGAAACTGATCTTAATTCTGAAGATTCATTAATTTATAACAGAATAAAGGGATTTGGAGATGCACAAGGTTCATATAACAAAATAAAATTAGTCCCTTTTGGAGAATTCATCCCTTTCAATAGATTTAGCGGAAATTTACTAGATCTTATTGGATTAAAACTTACAAATACCATCCCAGGTCAAGATTATAGTTCTATAATATTCAAGGATAATAATATCTCACCTTCAATATGCTATGAAATAGCTTTTAGTAATTTAATTAGAAAATCATCTTTAAATAGCAACTTATTAGTAACAATTAGCAATGATACTTGGTTTGGAGGTTCTATTGGACCAGACCAGCATTTGGAGATAGCTCAAAATAGAGCAATAGAACATCAAAAACCTTTAATAAGGTCTACAAACAGTGGCATAAGTTCTATAATTGATAAAAATGGTAATTTTTTATTAAAACAAGGAAATTTTGAAGATAAATCTATGAAAGCCACAATTAGCAGCTATCAAGGATTAACTCCTTTCGTTAAATATGGGTACTTATTTACTTATATATACTTAATATTAGGTTATTTATGGTTATTTTTTAAAAAAGTAACAAAAGTATCATAATTAATATTTAAAAAATGAACTTATTAAAAAAACTACATATATTGCCAATTATATTCTTTTTAGCTTCTTGTAATGTAACAAATGTTGATTATTTAATTAGTGATCAGCAAAAAATCTTATATTCTATAAAAGAAATAGATGATACATTCTTAAAAAAAGATATTATTTTTATTGATATTACTTCTCAATCACTATATTTTTTAAAAAAGGGACAGGTTTTTAAAAAATACACTATTTCCTCTTCTAAGTATGGTACAGGTAGTAGTGAGGGGAGCTTAAAAACGCCTTTAGGTATTCATTCTATTAAACAAAAAATAGGAAAAGATCTTCCTTTAGGAGCAATTCTAAAGGGAAGGGTCTGGAATGGGGATATAGCTCAAATTATTTCTGAACCTATTGATACTAATTTTGATCATGTAACTTCTAGAGTTTTATGGCTAGAGGGTTTAGAAAATGGTTTAAACAGAGGAAAAGGGATAGACTCTTACAACAGATTTATATATATTCACGGCACAGCAGAAGAAGGATTGATAGGAAGTCCTGCTTCAGATGGCTGCATTAGGATGTATAACGATGATGTTGTAGATTTGTACAATCTATCTGAAATTGATATGCCTGTTTTAATTTTTTAATATAGGAGCTAATTTTGAAAAAATTATTTTTTTTATTTTTTTTAACAATTCCATTTTATTCTTATTCTCAATGTCCTGAAATTTTAGATCATGACATTAGGGTTTTAGCTTCTTCGGAAAGTAGAAGCCTGTGTGACTTTAAAGATAAGGTAATATTAGCTGTAAATGTAGCTAGTCAATGTGGCTATACTTATCAATATGAATCTTTACAAAGTTTATATTCAAAATATAAAAGTAAAGATTTTGTAGTACTTGGTTTTCCCTCTAATGATTTCTTCCAAGAAAGAGCAAAAGATGAAGATGAAGTAAAAGAGTTCTGTAAAACAACATATGGTGTGGATTTTCCAATGTTTAAAAGATCTCATGTAAAAACTGGCGGAGGGATGATCAGAAAATCTTTTAAACCAAATTCTTTTTATGAAGATTTAATTAAAGAAACTGGTATTGAACCAACCTGGAATTTCAATAAATATTTAATTTCAAAGGATGGCAAAGTTCTTCATTTTGACCAGAAGGTTGAACCTGATAGTGAGCAATTACTTACAGCTATATCACTACTTTTATAAGGTTTCTATATTTATTATTTTTATATCTTGATCTGATGCTTCAATAATTACATCAGCTTTTCTTTTAGAAAAAATACCATTTTCTACAATGCCAGGTATATTATTAAGTGTATTTTCCATGTCGTAAGGTACCGGAATTTTTAGATTATGTACGTCTAATATTTGATTACCATTATCTGTAATAAAATTAGTTCTATATACTGGCTTTCCTCCCATTCTCATTACTTCACGCGCTATTGAACTTCTAGCAATTTCTAGCACTTCAATTGGTAAAGGGAATCTGCCTAACAAATCAACGTTTTTAGAATCATCCACAATGCATAAAAATTTCTTTGAGGAGTATGCTAGGATTTTTTCTCTAGTTAGGGCACCTCCTCCACCCTTAATTAATTCAAAGTTAGAATTAAATTCATCAGCACCATCTATATAGAAATCTATTCCGTGCACCTCATTGAGTTCTAGTATATTAATGCCTGAAGTAAGTAATAAATTTTTAGAGGCTTCAGAGCTGCATATAGCTGCTTTAAAAGTGAGCTTACTTTTAATTAATTCATCAATAAAAAAGTTAGTTGTTGAGCCTGTGCCTATTCCTATTACTGAATCTTCATTCAGAAAAGGGAGTATAAATTCAAAAGCTTTTTTAGCAGCTTCTTTCTTTTTGGTGTTTTGATCCATAGAATAAATATGTATAAGGTGATTATTATTTACCTCAAAGTATAATGATCTTTTCCTATTATTTGGGAATTATTAAAATTTAATGAAATTAACTAAAAGTAAGCCATTTTTAAAAAAGATACAATCAAGTAATGTTTATGATGTTGCTATGGTTACACCCTTAACTCAAGCCTCTAAGCTTTCAAAAGAGCTTGATAATAATATCCTTCTTAAAAGGGAAGATCTTCAACCTGTTTTTTCATTTAAATTAAGAGGGGCTTATAACAAATTATCTAGGTTAAAGAAAAAGGGCTCAAATAAGAAGGTTATAGCTGCCTCTGCAGGAAATCACGCACAAGGAGTGGCTTATGCATCCAATAAATTGGGTATTAGATCAACAATCGTAATGCCATTAACTACTCCTTCAATAAAGATAGATTCAGTAAAGAATTATGGAGCAAGAGTCTTACTTTATGGAGATAACTTTGATGAAGCATTTGCTTACGCTAAAAATTTATCTTTAGAAAAAAAAGAAGAATTTATTCACCCTTATGATGATCCTGACGTAATAGCTGGTCAAGGTACGATAGGAATGGAAATTCTTGAAGTGTTGCCAACTCTTGATGCTATTTTTGTACCCGTTGGAGGTGGAGGCCTTATCGCTGGTATAGGGGCATACATAAAAAGTTTGAGACCGGATATAAAAGTTATAGCAGTAGAGCCAGTTGACGCAGCTTGCTTACAATTAGCTCTTTCAGCAAAAAAGCGGTTGGCTTTGAAAGAGGTTGGGCTTTTTGCAGATGGAGTTGCGGTCAGACAAATAGGAAAACTTACATATGGTTTAATAAATGAATGGATAGATGAAGTGGTGACAGTGTCAGTAGACGAAATTTGTGCAGCAGTTCAAGATACTTTCGAAGCTACGAGAACAATCCCAGAACCGGCAGGTGCTTTGTCTTTAGCAGGATTGAAGAAATTGACTTTACAGAGGGGCTGGAAAAATAAATTTTTAGTAGCTATTAACTCAGGAGCAAATATTAATTTTGATAGATTATCTCATATTGTAGAAAGAGTTCAGCTAGGAGAAAAGAAAGAAGCGCTAATAAGTATAAAAATTCCTGAAAAGAGAGGCAGCTTTAGAAGATTCTGTAAAAGTTTAGAAAAAAGAATGATAACGGAGTTTAATTATAGGGCGGACGATGAAGTTTCTGCCAATATATTTGTGGCTTGTAAAATCAATGGTGGTTCTTCTGAAAAGAAATCATTAATTAAAGGCCTTAAATCAAAAGGTTATTCTCCTATAGACCTTTCTGAAAACGAGGTGGCAAAAATACATATAAAACATATGGTAGGTGGAAAGGCTCCTAAACATATAACTGAGTATGGAGAGTTAGTATTTAGAGTTGAGTTCCCTGAAAAGCCTGGAGCTTTGTTAAATTTTTTGAGCACATTAGGCGATGAATGGAATATTACATTATTTCATTATAGGAATCAGGGTGCAGCTTACGGACGTGTTTTAGTAGGTTTTCAAGCAAAAGAGAATGAAAGATATAAATTAATTAAGAAACTAAAAGAAATTAATTTCCCTTTTTGGGATGAGTCTGAAAACAAAGCTTATTTGTCATTTCTGAATTAATCTTGGACCTTTACAAATTTTGTAGGTGTTAAGATGCCGTCCATCTTCAGATCATGATTCTCAGGAAAGCATGTTTCTTGTTCTTGAAAATCATAGGCTAGTCCGAGAAGCGGAGCCAATAGATCTTTCTTTGTACTGAAAGTAATATCATAAAACCCTAATCCCATGCCGACCCTGAAGCCTAAGTTATCAAAAGCAATGAGAGGCAATATTATCAAGTCTAATTCTTCTATTTCTATTTCTTTGGTACCTATAGGTTCTAATATTCCGAAGGAATTTTCTATCATTTTAGAATCATGTATATATTCTTTGAAGATCATTTTGCGCCTTTTTTTATCTATAATTGCAGGCAAATAACAATCATTTCCTTCTTTAAGAATTTTTTTTATGATTCCTAATGTACTTATCTCACTTTTATAAGACCAATAAATTCCTATTTTATTAGCTTCATACTCTTTCTTTATTAATTTATCCCATAATATTATGAGTTTTTTTTCTAAGACATTCTGCTCTTCTTTAGAAATAGCAGATCTTATTTTAAGTATTTTTGTTCTTATTGCAGCCTTGGAATTCATAATAGTGACCGCCCAGATTGCCGGTGTAGGCACATCCTTGAACCGATTTGTTCAAGGCGGTGGTTCTCTAAAGATCTTCAGGCTTCCCTTTAGTAGGGCTTGCACAACAGAGCTTGCAAAAACCTCCTAATTATTTTTTATCGGCTCAAGCGTTTAGTACTTACTGCCAAACAATCTAGGTAGTGATAAAAGTATAACTCAATTTTTTTTTAAAACTAAATGTGTTTATCAGTCTATTTCTTTCAAAGAAATTAATTGTTTTTTTAGTTTATTATTTAAACTATCTATCCTTTGGGACGTAGCATCATCAACTATTAAATTATTTTTAATTTTTAATAATTCCCGAGCAATATTAAGCCCAACTATTATAGCTGCTCTATTTTCATCTAATTGAGAGTTCTGTCGTATCTCTTTGAGTTTGTTATCTAAGAATTCAGCAGATTCTCTTAATTCATCTCTTTCTGAATCTTCGCAAGAAATTTTATAACTCTGTCCCAGAACTTCTATAGATATAATTTTTTTTGGTTCATTCATTACTTATTTATTTTTTATATTAGTAACAATCTCTTTTAATTTATCTTGCGCTTTTGATATCTTAAGTTTTATTTTTGAGTTTTCTATTCTCAGGTTCTTATTCTTATCTAATAAATTCTTATTAACCTGTTTTAGTTCTTCGCTTAAAATAATTAATGCTTGAAGATTCTTTTCTAAACTTTCTAATTCTGTATTTGTCATCATTATATAAATAAGAGTAAAGTGTAACTTCCTAAAATATATCTTTCTAGTTTAGGATAAAAAAAATATGAAAAAAGTAGATATAAATTTTTTAGAGAGAAGAAGAAAAGTCTTTAATTTAGTTCAAGATAATTCTCTTGTAATTATTCATTCTAGTAATTTAGTGGCTAGGAATGCAGATGCTAATTACCCTTTCAGGCAGAATAGCGATTTTTTCTATTTAACTGGTTTTGATGAACCTGAATCTTGCTTAGTTTTAAAAAAGGTATCAGGGGTGGAAGAATTTATTTTATTTTGTAGAGATAGAGATCCCTTAAGGGAGCAATGGGATGGTTTAAGATCAGGTCAAGAAGGAGCCAAAAAAGACTTTGGTGCTGACGATGCATATAGCATTCAAGATTTAGATAAGATTTTACCTAATACTTTAGAGGGTATAAGAACAATTTACTATCCTATGGTAAATTCTAATGGAATAGATATTAGTCTTAATAAGTGGCTAGAAATTACTAGATTAAATGCTCGATCAGGATCTGAAGCTCCTCAAACTATTATTGCTTTAGAATCCATTCTTCATGAAATTAGATTAATAAAATCTAGTGAAGAAGTAGAGGTGATGAAAATTGCTGCAAGTATAACAGCGGAAGCTCATTGCAATGCAATGAAAAAAGTAACCCCAGGAATGTTTGAATACCAACTAGAAGCTGAATATCTTCAAACATTTATGAAACATGGCTCTAGAGCTGCAGCTTATAATTCAATAGTGGGTGGTGGAAATAATGCATGCATTCTCCATTACAATGAAAATAAGGATGAGCTAAAAAATGGAGATTTAGTTTTGATAGATGCTGGTTGTGAATATCAGAACTATGCTTCCGATGTAACAAGAACTTTTCCAGTAGGAGGTAAATTTACAGAAGCTCAAAAGTCTATATATGAAGTTGTTTTGAATGCCCATAGTGAAGCTTTAAAACAGCTTATCCCTGGGAATCCTTGGATAAAAGTCCATGAAGCATCTGTAAATGCCATAACCAAAGGCTTAATTGATTTAGGAATCCTAGATGGTGTTATGGAGGATTTAATTGAACAAGAGAAATTTAGCAGATTCTATATGCATCGGGTAGGTCATTGGCTAGGAATGGATGTCCATGATGTAGGAAATTATAAAGTTGATGGTGAATGGAGGGCCCTAGAAGCAGGGATGGTTCTTACCATAGAGCCAGGAATTTATATTCTAGATTCATTAGAAGGAGTAGATGCTAAATGGCTGGGTATTGGAATAAGAATTGAAGATGATGTTCTTATAACAAAAGATGGTTTTGAGATTCTTACCTCTGAAGTCCCCAGGGAAATAGAAGCTATTGAGGCTTTGATGCATGGCTCCTAACTTGAAATATGATGTAGTAATAATAGGAGCTGGTGTAGTGGGTATGATAATGGCCACACTCCTGTCAAGAAATAACTTAAAAGTTTGTCTTGTAGACAAAAACGAAGGATTCTCATTAAATGAAGAAACACTTTACCTCGGAAGAACTGCGGCACTTAATCTATTTTCTATAAGATTATTGCAAGATATAGGCGTTTGGAAAGATATAGCTCCTTATGCTACTACTTATTCAGAAATTAAAACGTGGGATACTGAAGGAAGTTCAGGGATTTCTTTTCATGCTTCAGAAGTGAATCTTGAGAATCTAGGTGCTGTAGTTTCAAATAATGCCTTAATGTATTTCTTAAATAAATTTAATTTTAAAAATGAAAATATAAATTTTATAAAAGGATCAAGCCTTGAAAATATATCTGAAATGCCTGGAAAGTTGGCCATCAAAATATCTGAAGGCAAAAAGATTTTTACTGAAGTTTTAATAGGTGCCGATGGAGGATTATCAACTGTTAGAAAAAAAGCAAAAATTAGAACAAAAGAATGGAGTTATGAACAAAAAGCCATAGTGGCTGTTTTATCTTCAGAAAAGGACCATTGCTTTATAGCTAGACAGATTTTTACTCCACAGGGCCCAATAGCTCTTCTGCCTTATGATTCTATGAATGAAAGTAGGCTTTCATTAGTATGGTCTATAGATAATAAGTCATTTCAAGAAGTGAGTTCATTAAATAATGAAGATTTTTGTGCTCTACTACAATTAAAAGTAGAAGGAGTTTTAGGAGATTTTAAGCTCCATGGAAAAAGGAATTCTTTTCCGCTGCATCAAATACATGCAAAAAAATATTTTAAAGGTAGAGTAGCTTTAGTGGGTGATGCAGCTCATGTAATTCACCCGTTAGCTGGCCAAGGTTTAAATCTAGGCATTGCAGATGCTGAATCCTTATCAAGGGTAATAATACAGTCAAAAAGAAAATTTATAGATATAGGTTCTGAAGGGGTATTAAGTAAATTTCAAAAAGAAAGATTTCTTACAAATATGAGGATGATGAGCTTAATGGAAGCATTTAAAAGGGGTTTCGAAGTTCAAAGTCCTTGGTTAAAGTACGGAAGGAATCTACTTTTTAAGGCAATAGATAAACCTAATAATTTAAAGAGGAAGTTTATAAAAGAAGCTACAGGTATTTAAAAGAATTTTATTTTATTTTCTCTTCTTTATAGATTACATGCTTTCTGACCACAGGGTCGAATTTCTTTATTTCCATCTTATCAGGCATAGATGATTTATTTTTGTCAGTAGTATAGAAGTGGCCAGTTCCTGCCGAAGAGACTAATCTTATTTTTTCACGCATTCTAATTTCCTCTAGCCTTTATATCTTGTAGAACTTTATCTATTCCCACTTTATCTATTATACGCATTCCTTTTGCAGATACAGTTAAACTTACAAATCTCTTTTGTGATTCAACCCAGAATTTATGCTTGTGAAGATTGAGATTAAATCTACGTTTTGTAGAATTCTTTGCAAAAGAGACATTATTTCCAAACATTGCTCTTTTTCCTGTTACCTGACAAATTTTTGACATTTTTAATATAATTTAACTTCAGAATTCGGTTTTATACCAGAACGAATTACTACTAGCAACAGGAAGTGGATATAATTAGTATTTAATTTTTCATAAAATATTTAAAAGTCATGAAATCTCTTATAAATAAAAAAATCCTTTTAGGCATAACCGGAGGCATAGCTGCATATAAATCTGCAGAAATAGTAAGATCTCTTAAGAAGATTGGATCGGAAGTAAGAGTGGTCATGACAAGATCTGCTCAAGAATTTATGACACCATTAACTATGCAAGCTTTATCAGGAAATCCAGTGTCTTCTGAACTTTTAGATCATAATGCGGAAGCAGGTATGGGGCACATAGAGCTAGCTAAATGGGCGGATGCTGTTCTTATAGCTCCTTGTACTGCAGAATGTATATCTAAACTAAGTATGGGCAGAGGGGATGATTTACTGACCACTTTATCTCTAGTCCATGAGGGAAATCTAGCTATTGCTCCGGCAATGAATCAAGCTATGTGGGCTGATGTAAGAACACAAGATAATATAAGAACACTTAAAGAAAACGGAACTCAAATCTTTGGCCCTGGATCAGGTGATTTAGCTTGTGGAGATATTGGATTAGGCAGAATGCTTGAACCTGAAGAAATAATATTTAAATTATCTCAACTTTTTTCTACTGGATTGTTGGCAGGTAAAGAGATTCTAATTACAGCTGGGCCCACTCAAGAGATGATTGATCCAGTGAGATTTATTTCTAATAAAAGTTCAGGGAAAATGGGATATGCTATAGCTACATCAGCCCAAGAGGCTGGCGCAAAAGTAACTCTTATAAGTGGACCTGTTAAATTAAGTCCACCAGATAATGTTCTATTTGAGTCAGTAACTTCAGCTGATGAAATGTATAAATCCGTTATGCATCATGCACGAAAATCAGATATTTTTATTTCTACAGCGGCAGTTTCAGATTTTAAACCTAGAGATTTGTCTCAAAATAAGATTAAAAAGAAAAATAAAGATGGAATGACCATTGAATTAGAACAAAATAAAGATATTTTGAGTTCAATAACTGAGAAATTTGATTCTATCTATACCGTAGGATTTGCAGCAGAAACAGAAAAAATTGAAGAGTATGCTAAAAAGAAATTAATAGAAAAAAAATTAAAATTAATAGTAGCCAATGATGTTTCAGATAAAGATATAGGTTTTGATTCAGATGAGAACGAAGTAACTATATTTAGTCTAAATGCAAAATTAGTTATAAAGAAGGAAGATAAGTATAAAGTCGCTAGGAAGTTAATCGAGTTTATTGCAAAGGATTTGTAGGTTATTTCGTCTCTTTGTCTGAAGCTTCAACTGGAGCTTCTTCAACCTCCGATACTTCTGGAGTTTCAACTGGAGCTTCTTCTAATGGAACTTTTGGAGAGGATGTCTTTTTCCCAAATCTCTTTTCAAATTTATCTATCCTTCCCCCAGTGTCTACTAGTTTCTGCTTTCCTGTATAAAATGGATGGCATTCAGAACAAACATCTAGTTGGAGAGGTTCCGCAAGAGTAGATTTCATATTAATTATATTGCCACAACTGCATGTAGCTTTTATATCATGGTATTCTGGATGTGTATTTTGTTTCATTATTAAATATCTATTCTTGCAATATTTAGAGGGCGCATAATAACAGACCTATAAAAGTAGGCAAATACTTAACACTTTTATTATTATATTTTAATGTGAATAATCAAATTATAGAAATAATATTACCAGTACCTATTCAAGGAACTTTTTCTTATCTAGTACCTAATTCTTTGACAAAGGCAGAATTAAAAGTAGGTTGTAGAGTGTTAGTACCTTTTGGTACCAGAAAACTTGTAGGAATTATTTTAAAACATTCGAACATAATTAAAGATAAAAGCATTAACTACAAATCAATAACTAGTTTGTTAGATGATAACCCTTTAATTGATAAGAAATTATTATTATTAGCTGATTGGGCTTCTCGTTATTATCATCACCCTATAGGAGATGTATTAAGTTATTTTATGACTCCCTCGCTAAGAAAAGGTGAAGAGGCCTCTTTTGCTTATTCTGATAGTTGGCACATTACAACTGAAGGTGACTTTATTCTTCCTGAGTCATTGAAAAGTTCTCCTAAACAAAAAGAGGCAATAAGAATCTTTAAAGACACAAAGAATTTAAATAGAGTTGCTGCAAAAGCATATGGAATTACATCTTCTACTATTAAATCTTTAGAAGATAAAGATTTAATAAAGAAGTCTAAAATTGAGGTAATACCTCAATTCGAGAATTTGGAAACAGCATTTCAAAGAAGAACTCTTAATTCAGAACAAAGTAAGGCTGTAGAGGAATTAAAAAGAGGGAAAAAAGATTCTACTTATCTTTTGTATGGTGTTACAGGCAGCGGGAAAACAGAAGTTTATATTGAAGCTATCTCAGATGTTATAGATCAAGGAAAGCAGGCGTTAGTTTTGATACCAGAAATAGGACTCACCCCTCAAACAGAAGAGCGGTTCAAAAAGAATTTTGGATCTAGAGTGGTATCTATGCATTCTGCTAAGAATGATAGGGAGAGATTAGATGCGTGGTTGTGCGCCAAAAGGGGAATGGTAGATGTAGTAATAGGAACAAGATCATCAGTTTTTACACCTTTTAAGGATCTAGGAATTATAGTTGTAGACGAAGAGCATGATCTATCATATAAGCAAACTGATCGTTTTAGATACTCTGCAAGGGATATAGCTATCTATAGGTCTAAATTATTAAAGATACCTTTGATATTAGCTTCGGCAACACCTTCATTAGAATCATTGAAGAATGCTGAAGATGACAAATATACTCTATTAAAACTTAATAAAAGAGCTTCGGGCGTAGAGATGCCGATATTTAAATCCTTGGATATTAGGGGTGAACGTTTAACTAATGGTTTTTCAGAAAATTTATTAGAAGAAATAACTTCAGAATTACAAAATAATAATCAGGTATTAATTTTTATAAATAGACGTGGTTTTGCACCTTCATTGGTGTGTGAAGCTTGTGGCTGGATTGCAACTTGTAAAAGTTGCGATGCAAGTATGATAATTCATACCAAGCCTCTAAGAATGAGATGTCATCATTGTTCAGCTGATCAAAAACCTCTAGAAATATGTGGAAATTGCAGAGATCCAAATCTTAATTATTTAGGTGTCGGCACACAAAAGGCCGAACAATTTCTTGAGGAAAGGTTTTCAAAATATCCTGTTATTAGGATAGATAGAGACTCAACAAGAACTAAGAAATCAATGGATAACTATCTAAATGAAATAATGACCGGCAAACCATTGATTTTAGTTGGTACTCAAATTCTTGCAAAAGGTCACCATTTTCCTAATGTAACTTTAGTTGGCATTTTAGACTCAGATAGTGGTTTATTTAGTGCTGACTTTAGGGGTAGCGAGAGAGTTGCCCAACTCATTACCCAAGTTTCTGGTAGAGCTGGACGTGCTAATAAGAAGGGAAAAGTATTATTGCAAACTTATTGTCCTGATCATCCTCAAATAGAAGAATTGACTTCTGGAAATTATGAGAATTTTTCTAAAAAAATTCTCATAGAAAGAATGCAATCTAGTATGCCTCCTTATACTTATCAAGCTAGATTCCAGGCAGAGTCTTCTCAAGGAGAATTTGCAATGAGATTTTTAGACGATCTGAAACAAGAAATTTCTGAGGGTAAATTAAGAATTGTAGGCCCTATTCCTTCAATCATGGAACGTAAAGCAGGAGTCTATAGATGGGAATTAAGTCTCTATGCAGAAAGTAGACTTATTTTGCATAGAAAATTAAAAGAAATGGTTAATTTTCTTTACAATAAAAAAAGAATTTCTAATGTAAGATGGTCTTTGGATGTAGACCCCCTAGGGGTTTGGTAACTTAAAATTTAATTCCAGTTAAATCTTCGGTTAATTTCCATAATTTAGCAGCGGTTTCATCATTCGAAGCAGCAGAAGTTAATTTACCTATTTTGCAGTCATAAAAATATTCCCCTGAAATTTCTTCAACTTCATTTGATGAACAAAGATATATTGAAGAAGAGGCACCTTGGAAACTTTTTCTAGCAAAAGGAGTAGCAATCTTCATAGCAAGACGTCCCCAAAAAGAATCATTTTGAGTACCAAAATTTGTGGCTACAAATCCAGGATGTAAACAATTAACTGTAATTCCTTTTTCAAAAACCTTTCTACTTAACTCTCTGGTAAAAAGAATATTTGCTAATTTTGACTTTCCATAAACATTCATAGCTTTGAATGTTTCTTTTGACTGCAAGTCATCAAGGTCTATATCTTTTACAAAAGCGTGAGCTGCTGAAGAAACATTTACAATCCTACTAGGACTAGATTCTTCCAATTTTTGTAATAGAAGTAAGCTAAGAGAGTGGTAAGCAAGATGATTTACAGAAAAAACTTCTTCAAATTCATCCACTGTTTCTTTTCTTTCTAGATTAATTATTCCAGCATTATTAAGCAATACATGTAACGGAATATTCAATTTCAGAAATTCAGACGCTGCTTCCTTTATTTGATCTTGACTAGAGAGATCAGCTATAAAGTAAACACTTTCTTTGCCCGTTTCTTTATATATAGTCTCTTTAAGAAATTCTGCTTTTTTCTTGTTTCTAGCGATAAAAAAAATATTAGCACCTTGTTTTGCTAGTTCAAGTGAAGTTGCTTCACCAATACCGCTTGTAGCGCCAGTTATTAGACAATTCTTGTTTTTCACTTATAAGTTATATCCAATATAAATCAAACTCAAAACACATATTAGTAAAGATATAATGCTAAGCACAAATCCAACTTGCCTGAAAATATTTGGATCCTGCTCTTGATTAAGTCCAAATCCATGGCTAGCTCGAGCTATAAAAGAGAGAATTCCTATCGTATGGATTAACCAAAGAGGTCCTTCTGCCAATGAAATTAATAATAAGGATATGATGTAAGCAGGCGCATATTCAGCCCAATTTCCATGTGACCTCATTCCTTTCAACATTTCAGTATTTCCACCATCTCCTAATAAAATCTCTGTCTTAAACCTTAATTTAACAGCATTGATTGATAGTAAAAACCCTATTAAAAGCTGGAAACCGCTATATATAAGAACTAGTTGCATAGATTCATTCATATTATTTCTCTCCAAGTTAATTGAATGTGATAACTTTACATTAACTTTCTAGATATTTTGAGGTTTCTATGAAAATTTATGAGAAATATGTGTTACCCAAACTTTTAAATTTTACTTGTGGTTTAAAACCAATGCGTCATCAACGTGAAAAAGTAGTGCCACTAGCTAAAGGAGAAATACTTGAAATAGGCATTGGATCAGGACTTAATATACCTTTCTACAAAACTTCTGGAGTTAAAAGAATTTGGGGACTTGATCCTTCAGAAGAGTTGAATGTAATGGCTAAGAAAGTTGCAGATCAATCTGATCTAGAAGTAAAATTCTTATTATCAGGAGCTGAGCAGATACCCCTTCCTTCTAATTCCATTGATACTATTTTGATTACCTATACTTTATGTACGATTCCAGAAGTAGAAGCTGCGGTGAAAGAAATGAATAGAGTTCTCAGGCCAGAAGGGGAATTAATTTTTTGTGAGCATGGCAGGTCTCCAGATGAGAATATACTCAAATGGCAGGATAAAATAAATCCTTATTGGAATGTCATAGGAGGAGGTTGTAATGTAAATAGAGATATTCCAAGATTAATAGAATCAGCAGGATTTTCAATAAGGCAAATGGAGTCAATGTATCTTCCAGGAACCCCAAAAGTCTTAGGTTTTAATTATTGGGGTTCAGCAAGACTTTTATAATTTTAATGAAAAGTAGATTTATAATCCTAGCCTTAATTATGACAAGTATGTATGGAAATGGTTACGATAGAATAACTGGAGAGAACTTTGCTAGTAGATCTGAAGTTTTAGGACAGAATGGGATGATAGCCACTAGTCATCCTCTAGCTACACAAATTGGCTTAGATATCTTAAAAAAAGGGGGCACTGCTATAGATGCTGCGATAGCAGCTAATATTGCATTAGGTCTTATGGAGCCAACAGGCAATGGCATAGGCGGAGATTTATTTGCAATAGTTTGGGATTCTAAAGAAGAAAAACTCCATGGATTAAATGCTAGTGGCCCATCTCCTAAATCACTTAATTTAAAATTTTTTAAGGAAAGAGGGTTAACAAAAATTCCTCCTTATGGCCCCTTGCCAGTGACTGTTCCGGGAGCTGTAGATGGATGGATTAAACTTCATGAGAGATTTGGGAATCAAGAGTTTGAATCTTTATTTGAGCCTACTATTGAATATGCTAGAAAAGGATTTCCAGTGACGGAAACGATTGCGTATTATCTTGAATCTTCAAAAGATAGATATTCCCAATACCCAAATTTTTCAGACATTTGGCTAAAAAAAGGAAAAACTCCAGCAAAAGGAGACATATTTAAGAACCCTGCTCTGGCATTGACTTTAGAAAGTATAGCCAAAAAAGGGCGTTTAGGTTTTTATGAAGGTAAGATAGCAAGAAAAATTGCAGATTTTATTCAATCTCAAGGGGGAGTTCTCACTTATGAAGATTTATCAGAGTTTCATTCTGAATGGGTAGAGCCAGTTTCAACAAATTACAGAGGATATGACGTTTGGGAAATGCCACCCAACGGACAAGGGATAGCAGCGTTACAAATACTAAACATCTTAGAAAATTTTGATATTAAGAAGTTAGGTCTTTTGAGTGCTGAATATATCCATTTATTTATAGAAGCAAAGAAATTAGCCTTTGCAGATAGAGCTCAATATTATGCTGACCCAGATTTTGCAAAAATCCCTTTGAAAGAACTTATCTCAAAATCCTATGCTAAAAAGAGGGCTTCATTAATAGATCTACAAGAGCCTTCTTTAACAGATACACCGGGCGTACTAGAAAATGGTGACACTATTTATCTAACAGCGGCAGATAAATATGGAAACATGATTTCATTAATTCAGAGTAATTATAGAGGGATGGGTTCAGGCATGATGCCGACTGGCTTAGGTTTTATGTTGCAAGATAGAGGGGAATCATTTAGCCTTCAGGAAGGGCATTCTAATGTTATAGAAGGGGGTAAAAGACCTTTTCATACAATTATCCCTGCTTTCATAACTAAAGATGGAAAACCTTACATTAGTTTTGGAGTTATGGGTGGTGCTACGCAACCTCAGGCACATGCTCAAATAGTTATTAATATAGTTGATTTTGGCTTAAACCTTCAGGAAGCTGGAGATGCGCCTAGAATAGTTCATAGCGGATCCTCTCAGCCTACAGGGCAGATTATGCATAATGGTGGAACTTTAAGTATTGAGAAAGGCTTTGGCTTAGGATTAGAAGAAGCTTTAAAAAAGATGGGGCATAATTTGAAATATGAAAAGGGAATTTTTGGAGGTTATCAGGCTATAAAGCTAGAAAATGGTGTTTATTATGGAGCATCAGAGAGCAGGAAAGATGGACAAGCTTCAGGATTTTAAGACTGATTTACTCTCTGTTAATAAGGCTGCATAAATCTACTTCTTAAATAAAAAATAATCAAGCAGAGCCCTCATAATCCATTGGTTAGAATTAAAGAAGCTTTCTTAATTTCTCTAATTTCTCTTTGAATTTTATATCTATATAGCGCCAGTCTATATGATTTTTATCATGATTGAGCTTAATATCAATGCAAGGTAAAGGTATTATTGAGCCGGCATTTTCTGGCCATTCAAAAATACTTATTGCATTTTTTTGTTGGAGGTAGTCATGAATTCCTATTTCAAGAAGCTCTTTAACAGAATCAAGTCGATAAAGGTCAAAGTGAAATATAGTTATGTTATTTGTTTCATAAATTTCAACTAATGCGAAGGTAGGACTTTTAACCAGACCATTAAAGCCAATTCCTTCCATTATTCCTTTTGAAATAGTTGTTTTTCCAGTTCCTAGATCTCCTTGAAGATGAATTGTTTTTATTTCTTTTTGGTTATATCTAATGAACTCTCCAAGTTCTTTGCCAAGTTTTTTAGTTTCAACATCATTTTGAGTTTTCACAAAAGAATCAAAATGCTAGGTTTAATCTAATAGTTTTAATTACATCACTAGCTAACAGACCTAATTCACCTAAGTCTTGTGATGCTATGTCTGCACTTGCTGAATGGATTTCCACTGCGGTTTCAGTTGCTTCTGAAAGGTTTAAACCTTGAGCAATGAAGCTTCCAATTAAACCAGAAAGAATATCTCCCATCCCTCCAGAAGCCATACCAGGATTTCCAGATTCACACACACCTAGTTTTAATTTATTAAAATTTGAACATACTATTGTTCCTGACCCTTTTAGAACGGTAATTGAATTGAACTTTTTTGTAAGTTCTTCTGCTGACTTGAATCTATCTTCTTCTATTTTTAGTACATCTTTTTTTAATAAAAGAGCTGCTTCTCCAGGATGTGGAGTTATCACTAATTTTTTTGGGGTCATAACTTTTAATTTTATGGATGTCAGCATATTTAAAGCATCTGCATCCATAACTAATGGAAGATTGCGTTTTTTACATTCTATGAATGCCTTCTGCATCATTTGTTCTCCCCAAGCGCTCTTCCCTAGCCCAGGCCCTATGACAATGACATCAGGAGAACCTAAAAAGTCATCTAAATCCTGCCCAGAATTCACTCCTTTTGCCATAACTTCCGGACAAGAAGTTAGTGCTGCTCCTATGTGTTCAGGTCTTGTTGCAAGACTTACAAGACCGCAACCAGACATAGCTGCACACTTAGAGGCTAAAATAGCTGCGCCTCCAAAGCCTCTATCTCCTCCTATTATCATTAGGTGGCCATAATGACCTTTGTGGGCATTTAAATCTCTATCAATCAATTTATTTAGAGAATTTTCAGAATCAAGGAGATAAGAATTAGACTTAACTTTAGATCTTAATGAAGATTTAATATCCAATTGGTTAAGAAGTATCTCTCCGGCATAAGATCTGCCTTCAGATGTGTATAACCCTCTTTTTAAACCAATAAAAGTTAGTGTGAGATCTGCTTTTACCGCTATGCCAAGAATTTTTCCAGTATCTGCACATATACCTGAAGGCACATCCAAAGCTATTATTGGATAACTTTTTCCTAGAGCATTAATATTTTGGACGGCTGAGTGCATCTTCCCATTTAATCTTCCTCTAATTCCAATACCTATCAAGGCATCAACAATTACGGTGTCTTTTTTCGATAATTTTAATTTATTAAATTGTTTTATGCCGAGTATTTTAATTCTCATTGATTTAGCTAAAGATAAAGCTTGAGATGCAGCTGAAGAAAATTTCTTAGTAGGTTCTGGACAAACAATAGTGACTTCAATACCTGAGTCTTTTGCTAATGAAGCTAAAAGGTAGCCATCTCCTGCATTATTCCCTTTTCCACAAAAGATAATCATATTTTTCATTTCCGGCCATCTATTGCGGATTATTTGGAAAGAAAATTTTGCAGCTTTTTCCATCAAAGAAAAAGAGGTAATATTTCTCTCTTTAATAGCTAAACCGTCTATTCTTTTTGTTTCTGACGTCGTGTAAAGTTCCATAAGAATATGTTTATCTCAATAATATTAGAAATTATAGACTTTAAAAATAAAGTCCACTACTAATCAAAATATGGAAAAAGAAATATCTGAGAGAGAGTTAACTAGTCTTGTTCTTGAAATTAAGTCTTTTGCAAAAAATTTAGGCTTCAACCAAGTAGGTATTTCTGACATAGATTTAAAAAATCATGAACAATATCTTGACGCTTGGTTGGAGAATAATTATCAAGGAGACATGGATTATATGAAGAGGCATGGAACTAAAAGAAGCCGTCCCGAAGAATTGATTGAAGGTACTAAAAAGGTTATTTCTGTATCTATGGACTATCTGCACAAAGATTATAAAGGAATGGAGCTCATAGAAAATAAAGACAAAGCCTTTATTGCTGGATATGCCTTGGGCAGAGATTACCACAAGGTAATGAAGAAGAAGTTACAAAAACTAGTTGATTTTATAAAGTTAAAAGTTTCTTCTGAAGCAAGAGTCTTTGTAGATAGTGCGCCAGTATTAGAGAAAGCTTTAGCTGAAAAATCTGGTTTAGGTTGGATAGGTAAGAATACTCTTCTTTTAAATAAACAAAGAGGATCATTCTTTTTTTTAGGAGAGATATACACAAATTTGAATTTACCAATAGATGCTGCTGAGGAAATTAATCATTGTGGATCTTGTAAGGCTTGCATTGATATTTGTCCTACTAAAGCCATTGTGGGGCCAAAGCAACTAGATGCTAGAAAGTGTATTTCTTATTTAACTATTGAGTACAAAGGCTCGATAGATGTAAAACTTAGACCAATGATGGGCAATAGAGTTTTTGGTTGTGATGATTGTCAGTTAGTTTGTCCTTGGAATAAGTTTGCACAATTTACCGAAGAAGAAGATTTTAAACCTAGGCACAATTTAAATAACTCTAGTCTTTCTGAACTCTTCAAATGGACAAAAGAAGAGTTTCAAAAGAAAACCAATGGATCACCCATCAGAAGAGCAGGTTATGAAAGTTGGTCGAGGAATATAGCAATTGCGTTAGGAAACGCTGATACAAATAAAGAGGTATATGAATCTTTGGTCTCTAGAAAGAATGACTCTTCGGGTATAGTAAGAGAGCATGTAAAGTGGGCTTTAGATCAACATAAAGGAAAAGCATCATGAAAGAAGAATATATTGTTAAGTTAGATCCTGAAGATGAGTATACTCATACTCCTGATGAGTCTTCAAATTATAATGAGAGCATGTATTTCAATGTATTTGATCATAAAAAAAAGATAGGGGGTTGGTTTAGATTAGGAAATAGGCCTAATGAAGGCTACTCTGAAATGTCATGTTGTTTATATCTACCAGACGGTAAAGTAGGTTTTATGTTTGGAAAGCCATCGATTTCTGATAATAATTCTTTTAATGCTGGCGGGATGTCTTTTGAAGTTTTAGAACCATTTAAAAGATTACATATAGAATACAAAGGAAAGATTTTATTATTGAGCGATCCACAGCAAATGATGAATCCTGGAAAAGCATTTAAATCTAATCCGACTGTAGATTGTCAGGTAAGTCTTGGAATATTAGGTGAATCTCCAATGTATGGCGGAGAAACTTTGAAAAAAGATGGTTCTGCATTAGATGTAGATCCAGAAAAAAGTTTTTCAAAGGCGCACTATGAACAACATATATCTGGAAAGGGATTAATGAAGATAGGCGAGAAAGAATTCTCTATAAAAGGCCTGGGCCTAAGAGATAAGAGTTGGGGGCCTAGATATTGGCAAGCGCTGGAGTGGTATAGATGGTTAACTATTAACATCAATAAGGATATAGGCTTTATGTTTAGTATTGTTCATCAAGGAGATGGCATTGAGCGAAGAGGCGGACTGGTATTTATAGATAATAAATACCACAATATTCAGGAATGTAAGATTCAAACTAAATATGATGAAAATTTCTGTCAAACCTCTCTCAAAGCTTGGGCAAAAACCAAAGTAGGAGAGTATGAAGTTGAGGGAAATATCCTATCTTTAATACCTTTGAGAAATAGGCGCACTTCGCCAGATGGGAAGGTATTAACTACTAGAATTACTGAAGGTATGACTGAGTATACATATCAAGGAATGAAGGGGTATGGGATGTCAGAATATTTAGATCAGATTATTGATGGAAAACCGATAGGCGTTTAATTTATGAAAATTAGTGCGGTTGATCAATCTCCTATTTTTTCTAATTCAAATGCGAACTCGGCTCTTCAAGAATCTGTGGAACTAGCTAAAGAATGTGATCTTATAGGGTTAACTAGATTTTGGGTTGCAGAGCATCATGGTTCAAACTCATTTGCAGGTTGTTCACCTGAAGTTTTAATTCCTAAAATTGCAGCAGAAACTGAATCTTTGCGCATAGGGTCTGGAGGAGTAATGTTAATGCATTATAGTCCCTATAAAGTAGCTGAGAATTTTAGATTATTAGAATCATTATTTCCTGGGAGGATAGATTTAGGCTTAGGAAGGGCACCAGGTAGCGATCCTCATCAGGCAGGAGCTTTAGCATACGGATCAAAGACGACTGGCCCAGAATTCTTTCCAACAAAAATGAAAGACCTCACATCTTTTTTGGTTGGAGATCAGCCAACTTCACTAGCTTTTGAGAATGTTAGCGTCACGCCAGGCCTTGGAAATATACCAGAAATATGGCTACTAGTTTCTTCTCAACAAGGAGCAGAATATGCGGCGCATTTTGGATTACCTATATCACTTGCATATTTTATTAATCAAGATTGTTTAGACTTAGCTGATTACTATCGACAGAATTTTAAACCTTCTGTCTTTAGTAAAGTTCCTATAGTCAGCTTAGGAATATTTGCTATATGTGCTGAAAAAGATGATGAAGCAGAAAGGTTATCGGCTAGTGCTGCATTATGGAGAATGAATTTACAGAGAGGTCGTTTTGAACCTTTTAAAACTACTGAAGAGTCTCTAGCAATTATTGATCAAGATAAAATTGATATCTCAGATAGTAGAACTTTTATTGGATCTCCAGAAACAATCTATAAAAAGCTGATGCCTCTTTTAGAGATAACAAAACCAGACGAACTGAAAGTTGTAACAATTTGTGAGCCCTTATCAAAAAGGGCAAAGTCCTACAAATTACTAAAAGAATTTTTTGATTCTAAATAATCTTTCTTTGGATTGAGGAAATAAAATTCTTTTAATAAATTTATGAAATATAATTATGTTTAATCTATTTAAAAGGAATTAGGTGTCTAGTTTAAATATACCAGCATATTCTCAAACAAGGGTTCTAAGCTCAGCTTCGCCATGGCATTTATTTTGCTTAAGTATGCTTTATCTAGCCCAAGGTTTACCTAATGGTTTTTTAGGCCTTGCTTTGCCTACCTATTTGGCAACTCAAGGAGCTTCAGTAGCAGATATTGGTCTTTTATTATCCATTACGATGTTACCTTGGACAATAAAGTTTTTATATGGTCCTTTTGTAGATAGTTTCTCTTTATTAAAATTTGGTAGAAGAAGATTTTGGATATTATTAAGTCAATCTTTGATGATTATTTCTCTTGTGCCTTTAGTTGTTATTGGAGTTGATAATTTAAGTATAACTAACTTAGTAATCATCTTAGTTATTCATAATATTTTTATGGCTTTTCAGGATATTTCTACTGATGCATTGGCTGCAGATAGTTTGCCGGAGAAGGCATTGAGTAAAGGAAATGGCATAATGTGGGGAAGTAAAGTATTCGGTAAAGGCTTAGGAATGGCTATAGCTACCTCCATATATTTTACTTATGGAACAACTTTAGGTATCAGTGTCCTTATGATTCTAATAGCTCTAATCATGTTAGTTCCTATGTTTTCAAAAGAGCTTAATTATAAAGTTGGCCTAGAAAAAGAAGTCTATGAAGTTGCAAAAAAGTTAAATGTTAAAGATTTATTAACTGGAATTTTTAATGGGTTTAATTCCTCAAGAGTTTTTTTTGCCATTATTTTTATTTGTTTTGCAAATTTAAGTATGGGAGTTTATGAAGTTTTATATAATAAGTTTTATATAGATGAATTGAACTGGACAGGTCAAATGATTGGGGATGCAAGACCTTGGGGATTTTGGATTGGAGGTTTAGTAGGTCTTGGAGCAGGATTATTAGGCTCCTTCATAAGTCGTACAATTTTATTGAGAATCTTTATTTTTTGTGAGCTTATATTGTTTTTTCTTTTGAGTACCTATTCAGCATTTTTTTCACAAACATTAGGGTATATTATTCTTTTAGGCATAGAGGTTTTCGATGCAGGAATGACCGTACTTCTTTTTGCGATTTTAATGAGCCTATGTACAACCAAGACTAGTGCTACAAATTTTGGAATCTTTATGGCTATTTCAAATATGTCTTTATTTGCAGGCGACATTATTGCTGCCCCAATTTTGATCTTAGTAGATTATTCCGGAGCTTTTCTTTTCTGCGGTATTTCGTTGATACCCTGCTTCTATTTAGCTTCCAGATTAGAAATTAAGAGAGGATAATCTTTTAAGGTTAATCTAAATTTTCTAAGAAATTACTCAAAGCTTCCCCTATCTGATGAGGAGAAATCTCTTGAATAAAATGACCACCTTCTACTGTCACTTCTTTTTGATTAGGCCATTTTCTGGCAATTTCTCTTTGATTGCCGACCAATATAGATCCAGGTTCTGCATTTATAAATAACTTAGGAATTTTAGTTTCACTCATAAACTTTGTATAATCTTGGCAAATTTTTACAATATTTTCAGGCTCTCCATCAATAGGAATCTGCCGAGGCCAGGTGAGAGTGGGTCTTCTTGATTCGCCAGATTCTTTAAAAGGTTTTCTATAATTATTCATTTCTTCTTCAGAAAGTCCTCGATAAACATCACCCGCTAGAACCCTTTCTACAAAAAAGTTTTTTTCTAAAATTAATTCTTCTCCAGCATCACTTCTAAAAGCTTGAAATATATTTCTAGCTGCTTCTGGCCAATCTTCCCAACTGTCAATAGGGCTTGTTATGGCTTCCATATAAATAATGGCTTTAACCTTTTCAGGATTTAAGTTAGCCCAATGAAAACCTAATGCAGAACCCCAGTCATGAATAACAAAAGTAATATTATCTAAGTTTAACTCTTCAAAGAGTTTATAGAGATATTTAGAATGATCTGCAAAGGAGTAACTATTAGGACCTGAATTATCTAATTTATCTGAATCTCCCATACCAATTAGATCTGGTGCTATGATGCGCCCATGCTTCTCTGCATAAGGCATTATATTTCTCCATAAATAAGAAGATGTAGGGTTACCATGTTGAAAAACAATAGGATCACCTTTGCCTTTATCTACATAGGCCATCTTTTTTCCAAATATTTCTTTGAAAGATTTTTGGTAAGGGAATTCGCTTGAGATAATTTTAGTCATTTTTATTTAATCTTTATCAAATTTTAGCAATAAAGCAGGGAAATAAAATAGGTCTAATATAAGAGCAACAAAAAAAGCTAGGGCAGAGAAAAGAGCAAATCCGTGCATTGGAACAAAATACGCTGAGAGAAGAACCATGAATCCACAGATTAATATAAACGTCATAATAATTAGTGCAAATCCTACGGTTTCAAAGCCGTAAATAATTGCTTCTTCTTTACTTAAACCTAATGTATTTCTAGCGTGTATATATTTACTTAATAGATGGACTGTAAAGTCTACGACAATACCAAGAGTTGTTCCCATACCTAGGGCTGTTAAGAAACTGACTTCAGAAACTAATAAACCCCATATACCAAAGGCTACTCCTATTGGTAGTATATTAGGAATAGTAGTGAGCATGCCTAGTCGTAATGATCTAAAAAATATTATAATTGTTAGAGTGATCATTACTAGACCCGCTGATAGAGCATAAGATAGGTTTTCTAGAATTACTTCACCCATATACACAAAGATGGCTCTTTGTCCTGTACCTTCTGAGACCATGTTTTTGGGCATATTATTGACAATGTACTTGTCTACTCTAATAGCAAAGTCTTTATACTCCAATGAAC
>TARA_B110000014_G_scaffold264486_1_pt1 | contig 31239 bp, 40 predicted proteins | sample TARA_B110000014 | Tara Oceans TARA_B110000014 (sample SAMEA4396468) | marine metagenome | biome: Westerlies Biome; feature: [MES] marine water layer (ENVO:01000295) within the mesopelagic zone...; material: water (ENVO:00002006), including particulate matter (ENVO:01000060) such... | reverse complement strand
CTAAGGCTCTTGGATAGTCAAAGGCTGTAGGGTCACCCTCAACTGCCAGAGCATCAATAGCCGGCCCACCAGGATATTCCAAACCTAAATATCGGGCGACCTTATCGAAAGCTTCACCTGCGGCATCATCAAGAGTTGAACCTAAGAGTCTGTAGCGGCCGTGTCCTTCCATTAAGACCAGCATCGTATGGCCACCAGAGACAAGCAGAACCACCAACGGAAAATCTAGATCTGGTTCTTCTAAAAAAGATGCGTAAAGGTGGGCCTCAAGATGATTCACTGACACGAAGGGAACGTCCCATACTAGGGAGAGAGATTTTGCTGCCGTTACGCCAACAAGGAGCGAACCTACAAGGCCAGGACCTGTAGTGGCAGCTACCGCATCAACTTCATTTCCTTCTACTCCAGCAGACACTAGTGACTCTGCAACAACTGGGATCATTAAATCAAGATGAGCTCGGCTAGCTACCTCAGGAACGACACCACCAAATCGTGCATGTAAATCGATTTGGCTACTAACAACTGAGGATCGGACGGTTCTTGCAGAATCAACTACAGCCGCTGCCGTTTCATCACATGAGGTTTCAATTCCTAAAATTAGACCGCTCATAAGTCACCTTTTATGCGTTGTTTGCTTTTTACTTTCATCAAGAATTCTGGGTCATCTATATCGTGAATCCACATGATAAGTGCATCTTCTCCTGTGTCACTGTAATAGTTGGTGCGAAATCCAACCGGAGAGAAGCCAAATTTTTTGTACAAACTAATTGCAGATTCATTACTTTTTCTTACTTCTAAGGTCATTGACTTCAGTCCCATGTCCACGGCGTGATGACATAAAACACTCAACATCGATACACCTATTCCTTTTTTCTGATGTAAAGGGTGCACGACAAGAGAAATAATATGAGCTTCATCAGCGACTTTCATTAGCGCTCCATGCCCCACAATCTTCTTTTCAAGTTCAAAAACAATATTGACTCTTGAGTCTGTTTGACGGAGTTGCTGTTTAAAGAAACTCACCGACCAAACAGTTGGATAGACCAACTCGTTGATTTCCATCACTTCGATTAAGTCATTTTCCTTCATTAACCGAAAGGCTGGAGCAGTTTCTTTTAGTTTCAAGAGTCTTCTTTCCTAGTTTTCCAATTTATTTCAGCATCTGGCTGCCGGAGATAAATTGGTTTTATATCCCGTGAAGGCACAAACTCTTCCCGAAGAGCCTGTGCGTGAGCGAGTTGCACCAACGATCGTGCGCTTGGGTTAGCTAGACCTTGTTCTGCCATCTCGACTCTACGAATTGAGGAAAAGATTTCTTGATAACGCAAAGCCCCATCTCCTACTAAAAGGGCGGGTTCTTCAATTGTCATTAACTCCGCTAGCAATTCTTGAGGGGTATTGACCTGTGGATCGCGAATACGTTGTATCCCACCAGGGACCTTACGAAAAAGTGCGGTGAATAGCTCTCCTCTCCTAGCATCAAGAGCGGTAACAATTAGCCTGCTTGTCCATCGCGCTGGGAAGGCAAGTAAATCTAAGCTAGAAATACCGATCATCGGTATACCCAGTGCATGAGCAATGGTTGTTGCTGAAGAAATACCCACTCTTAATCCGGTGTATAACCCAGGACCGATATCTACTGCCACTACTCCAAGTTCAGAAAACTCTATGCCGGCTTGTCGACGAACAAAATCTATTTGAGGTGCCAGAGACTCAGCGTGTTGACGTCCTTTCCCCGTATGGGCAGAAGCCAAGACACCTTCATGCCCTCCAATAGCGCAACCAACTTGTGATCCAGCACTTTCTATCCCAAGGATTAGCACAATCTCTCCTTAATCGCTTCTATTGCGTCAAGTCGATCATTCCAATCAGATCCAGAAAATTGAATATTAATATCTCGATCATCACTAGTTTCACCTAAGTTAAAGCGAATTTCTATATAGCCGCCGGGTAACGCTCCAATAATCACATCACCCCATTCAATTAACGTAACTGAATGGTCATCCACTAGTTCATGCAAACCCAGGTCGCGAGTCTCTTCAATGTGTGTTAAACGGTAGACATCTAAATGATTAATTATCAAGTTCCCTTCATAACAATTTGCGAGAGTAAAAGTGGGAGATGTGATCGGACTAGTGACACCTAGAGCTAATCCAAAGCCCTGAGTGAAAGATGTTTTACCTGCTCCCAGATCCCCGCATAAAAGAATAAGGTCACCGGCACGCGCTATTCCTGCTAATTCGGCTCCAAACTTTTTTGTTTCTTCGACTGATTTTGTTGATATTTGTATCATTTTGAAATTCCAGAAACTATTGAATGCGCGAGTTGAAAATCTAGCCTCATGTTCTTCATTGCGTCCGGATTCCCTCTCAAAGCGGCGGCTGGATGAAATGTAGGAACCAAGTCATGATCTTTATAAGAGTAGCTTTTACCTCGCAATGTAGTGATCCCATCTTTTGTGTTTAAAAGCAGCCTTGAGGCGAAATTACCAAGTGTGATAATTACTGCTGGATTAACAAGTTTAATTTGTTCATTTAAGTATGGTTGACAAGCTGATATTTCAGCAGATTTTGGATTTCTATTGTCTGGTGGCCGGCATTTGACAACATTTGCGATGTAACACAATGATCTGTCAATACACAATTCTTCTTCGATGAGTCGATTCAATAATTTTCCGGAGCGACCGATAAAAGGCTCACCTTCGATATCTTCTTTAGCCCCCGGTCCTTCACCTATAAAAAAATAGTCTGCTCGCGGGTGGCCTGTTCCGAAAACTACTTGAGTTCTGCTAGCTGACAATTCACAGTTAACACAATTAGCAACTTGACGCGAAAGGTCATTTAAAGTCCTCATCGTTAATGAGACTATCTTGGAGGTTCAGCAAGACTGTTGAATAGCTTGTTCAACAGCAGCCACAGTAAGGGCCCGGACAATGTCCAAAGACGGAGCAGAAACTTGACCCGTGGCCGCCGCTACTACTGCATCCCCGTCTGAAGAGAGATGAGGAGGAAATAATGCACGCGCCAAACCATCGTGTCCTGATTGCGATAATAAGAAACAGTCCATTTTTGAGAGTTTGGCGTTGGTTATTACAGAGATCAAAGTGGTATTGGTTTCTGAGGAAAAGGGGGATCTAGATGGATGCTCTGGCCAATTCATGAACGTTCCGTTCAGAACCGACTTGCTTGCTGTTCCGTCATCAGGTTCCCCTAAAGCGTTTACCGCAGCTATTGCTACCACTTTAATTTCTTCTTTTTCAGCAACTCCTAATCCGATTCCACCTGAGCGACGGTGTTCACGACTTCGCCATTTACCGACTGTGGCTCCTGTTCCTGCACCAACTTGACCAACCTGTATTTCTGAACTGGCTTCACGAACTGCCATTCTTCCATGTTCTGAATTGGGTCGAACTGTCGCATCGCCTTCCATTAAGTCATACAAACTCATAGCTACCACAATGGGTACAGGTCCGGCCGGAGTTGGAAACCCTATTCCATCTTCTTCTAGGCAACTAACAACTCCGTCAGCTGCTGCCAAACCGAATGCTGAACCACCAGTTAGTAATAACCCATGAATATTTTCTACCGTTCTTTCTGGAGAAAGAAGAGCGAACTCTCTTGTCGCTGGTGCGCCTCCTCGTACTTCTCCTGAGGCAACTGTTTTTGGTGGGAACAGAATAACGGTACAACCGGTTTTACCCACAGGATCTGTCCAATGGCCTACACGCACCCCATCTATATGTGGACTCATAAGTTATGACCGTACTCGTTTATTACTGATTCAATTAATGAGTCGTAAGTATCAATCATTACTGACCAATCATATTTCTGCATTTCTTGTGCTAACCCTTCGGTAGTGGAACTCCATGTATCTAAGTTAAGTAAAACATCTCTCAGTCGGTCAACTAATTCTCCTGGTGTATACAAAGCTGACGTATGCCATGGCTCTGGAATTATTTCAGGGTAACTCTGATGATTTGGTAAAACCGGAATTGCTCCTGCTGCTAAAGCCTCTACAACGGAAATACCGAAGAATTCGTGCTTAGCTGCACTAATCACTACATCAGCCTTGTTTAATAGCCTCAGATAGTCGTCGCGGGGAAGAAATCCAAACTCAACAACTCTCTCCCCTAGTTGATCCCGCACTTCGAGTAATTCGTGAGGATTATTTCTTACGTTTTCACCAACTAAGGCAATGTTGAAGTCAATTTTTTCATCCGCGAGTTGAAGAATTGAAGAAGCAATTTCTTCGGGATTTTTATCATAATCCCATCTTTGATTCCAGAGGATTAGTGGAATTTCTTCCTTTCGTTTGCTTCCCTGCAGATCTTGAAGCTCAACTCCTACTGGAACTACACGAGTTCGTTTTTTAACCTCGGTGATGAGATACTCATGGGAAAAGTCTGGAGCTTTATGAAGTAAAGACGGCAAGGCTTGAAATAGGGCTTGTCTCTGAAAATCGGAATTAAACCAAATTTCATCTGCCGCTAACAAGCTTCGCCAGTTTGTTATAGCAAACTCATCATTTATTTTCTCACCTGGCTTAACCGGGTAATTAAGCTGATTTTCATGTAAGTAAAGAACCGTCGGAATATCTTTCAATGTTTTTCGGGTTAGACCTAACCATGCGGACAGATCAACCATGCTCGACACTAAAGCTAAATCAATTTTCCCAACAGTTGTTACCGCTGCTTTGGTTTCCTCCGCTAACGTGACTGCTCCCCCACGAAGCCTCCAACGCCAATAAGAATCTGGATGAGTAACACAAGTTATTTTGTGTTTTGAATGCTTCTTTATGCCGTCAACCCAAGAAGCGTGAGAGCCGCCATAGTATGGCTCTACCAAAAGCACTGATCTCAAAGTGCTTCACCTTTCTTCCTTTGACGTCTGAATCTTTCAGATACTTGGGCCACAATTACATCGGCTGCTATTAATAGAACTATAAGTAGTCCCAAGTGATGAACTGAGCGTCCCCAACTTGGCCATGAGAACGCAGGTTCATACTCCCACTTGATTTGTAAGAAAATTATGTATGCCACCCCAACGCAATAACCCAACACAGGCAACAAAGTAAGGAGAATTCTTTTTCTAAAGTTACGAGCAGAAATCCAAGTTAAGCAAGCGACTAAAGCTCCGACCAGTGGGTTAGATACGAAAGCGCCAAAAAGTCCGAGAAGAAGAGAGGTCATTAGAGCTTCTTTGTGAGATAGTTCATACAAAGACGCTCTTGGATTGTGGAGAGTTGGGGTGTCTAAACAAAGTTTTAAAGATTTTTGTCGACGTTCTCTGTAAATCAAATAGAGGCATATCAAAATTCCAACTAATGAGATCGATAAAGCGACCCAGATATTTTTCTGTGGTTCCCATTTAAAGGAGACTTCTAGAGTTCCAGTTTCCAAGGAATCGACAAACCATCCATTGGCAAACCCATCAACGAGTTGTGGAGAACCCATATCTCTTCCATTAATGGACACTACCCAACCTTCATTAAAACTCTGCCCAAGTACCAGCCAAAAAGGTGATTCCTGACCAGAGATTTCTGCTTCTAAAGATGTTCGGCCACTAGAGATCACTTCTACTTTTGCCCCTATAGGATCTGCAATTTCTGACCAACTCTCAGCCGCTTCACCTCCTTTGGCAGAAACCATGACTACTCGATCAATATTGAAGCCAGTGAAACGGCCGTCTGTGGTTTCTACTAGATGCTGGCCTTCTGAAAGGCTTACGGATTCCTCACATAAGCTGCCTATTAGACCACGCCCATCTAGAGCGTCATCAGTTAGACCTTGAATACGTATTGGTATTGGGTTCCCATCAACCTGAATTAAATCATCTCGACACCCTGAATCCAGCATCTCAGGAATTGGTGGAGCTTCAAGCCCTCTGATTCCTAATTCAACTAACGCGATGGGTGTAACAATGTCTTGGCCTGTGTACCAATTGTTTGTTTGTACCTCTTCTACCTCTGACACAATGAGTGTTATCTCGCTTCCTTCAAGCACGTCAGGTAAGTCGATAGATACAGTCTGGGAATACCCAATTTCGGAACGTTGTCCGATTTCAGGAACATTGAGGTATACCTCTTCCTCATCAACAATAAGAATTAATTCAGTTGGGATACTGTGCCTTGTGTCAGCCATGATTTGAAGTTCGAGTTTGTCAACTTTGATATTGGCGGGAAGAGTATAGGAAATCCATTGCCCTTCTTGTTCAAGAAACTCTGGACTCCAATGAGTTGACGGATCTCCATCAATTGCAGCAAGTGCTCTTGACCTGAGATCTCCAGACAATCTGTCACTAGATCTTGCAGTAATTTGACCCTCATTGGCGGTCGTGATTCCCAACACATTGTCTAAAATTTCATCAGAAGCCCAGTCCGCTAGACGTACCGTAGTTTCTAAGGACCAATTACGTTCAGAGGGTGTGTTGAACTCGCGAATAATTGTGCGTTCAGGGTCTGGACGGACTCGCTCAGCTGGATTAGTTCGATGCCGATTTAGAAGAACCGCTACGTCGTGATTTAAGTCATTGGTTTGTTCAAGAAGCTCAGTTGGGACTTGTAATACTTCTTTAATGGTTATTCCTAAATCAATCTCAGCGAATCCTGCAAGATCAGGTGGCCCAAGCCCATCAACAAAAGAAAAAGAGACCTGTTGAAATTCTTGTTCTTCTATTGCAAACGTTTGACCTCCTTCAACATAGGACTCGGCGTCCAAAGTAAAGAGAATTTCTGGTTCTTGGTCGAAACTTACTGCGAGTGTTCTTACTCGACGATTTTGTGGCCCAACTAGCGGTTGAGTAAAAGTTATTTCACTAGTTGAAACAGGCGTCTCAAGCACTAGCTCTAAACGTGGCGAGACTGGTTCTCCGTACTCATAAATTCTCCATGAGGTAAGTGGGTCTCCATCAAATGCATTAACGGGTCTGAATTCTGGGTTTAAAAAAATCCGATTTCCATATCCTGTGGCTTGGACTTTAGCTGAACCTAGATTTTCACCTGACTGGTTAAATACGTAATATTCTGCGATCGTCGCGGGAGCATCAGCAACAGGGCGAATTCTTGTATCACTCGCATCTGGGTAAAGAGAAACATGGTTCGCTGTCTCGGTTAGACCTACATTTGCATGCATTCCATACCAGCGTTCGGCTCGTTCTCTATTCGTGTCGGTAACTACCAGTCGATCAGTGGCTTCTACACTTTCTATAGATCCGGCATAACGAATAAGGCCGTCTTGAACGTCAAGTAAGCCAGTTGCGGCGAGTGAGACTACCCCTTCTCCATCTCCAGAAATGATTAAGGATGAGTCGCTTGGGCGAACTCTTATCATATTGAGAGGTGATTCAACGGAGAACACTGAAACTGGTGGTGGATGCGCTGAATCAAGTGGTATGCCTAACTCTATTTCATCAACCATTGAGTTCGCTTCTGGAGGAATATTAGGAACTGGATCTCCAAATTGTTTGGGCGCTGATAAACCATTGGGAGGGTCGTCCAAAAGCCCCCAAAGTGGCTGAGGTCGAGCAGTTCGGTAACGCTCATATTCAAGATCGCTTCTTAGTATCACATCCCCTGCACCAAATATTCGAGCAATCTCTGGCAGAGATTCGGGTTCAAACCATCCTTCTTGCAGGCTTCGGTCAAACGCTACAAGTAAATTGGCTCCCGATTCATCTCCGTGCGGTAATAACTCTCTTGCTATAAAAGGACGTGCAATAAGTCCGGGGGTGATTGGGTCTAACGTATGACCCCACCTATATGAAGCAAAATCTATACCAGGTATTTCCATGACTCGAGTATTTGATGAATCATTGTTAAGCATTTCTGCCGCTTCAGTCCAATAATTTGGAATTTCTTCACGATGGAAACGCTCAGCAATTAGTGATCCAGACCATAGAGGGTAAAGGTTAATGATGATGGCAAGGACAACTAGAACATTGGCTGTGATTGCAATATTTTTTTGTTTTGTCCAAGCCGCTTGAATCGCCGCAGCTACTAAAGCAGCTAGTCCCAGTACAACAAGAGGAGTTGCTCTCTGAGTATTACGAAGACTGAAAATTAAGTCAGAAGAATCTGCTGCTTTTTTGAAAAGAGAACCATATAAAGATCTTCCGGCATAGTGAAAAGATCCTATTGAAATCACTAATCCGACCAAAGTGATTACAACGAAATACATTCGATGACGCCAACGCACCACCGTCATTGCCAATAAACCAACACCAGTCACCCCAAAGGAAATCAGTAATAGCCATATTTTTTCCATGTAAGGGTCTGCAAGTCCTGCGAGCCACAGACCCCCAGTGTCTCGGCCGTAAAAGAACCAGTATCCGAGTGATCTTAAAATCTCAAAAGAGCTCGTCGTGCTATTCGTAGAAAACAATGTTTCTGTTAATGAGAGAATCGGAAGCCCATGCCATCCGCCGACTGCTAAAGCAATCATCCACCAGAGTTGTGTCAAAATAGTGAGCAGTCCGGTTCGTGTGACCGCTTTAAACGCATCTTTCCATGAGATTTCCTCTTCACAGATAACTGCTATAGGGGCCCACAGGACTGCTCCAATAATCACGAAGAAAATTGAGCTGCCATTTATAGAACCGGCGATTGTTACGAGTAATGCAAAGATGGCGGGCCATCGCCACCCTTGTTTAGTGACTGCGGCAGCTATTGAAAGAACGAGCCAAGGAAAAATAGCAAATGGAAGCAATAGGGCTGACTGTCCTGTTATATGTCCAAGCACAAAAGGACTGAGCATATAAAAGAGAACCCCTGTCAAATGGCTTGGGTGTTCAGGAGCAATTCGTCGTAATAACGAAAGGACGCCCAAACCTGCTAATGCAAAGATTGATCCGTACCAAAGTCTTTGAATAACCCAATCCTCTAATCCGAGAGTTTGACCAAACCAGAAAAATGGACCTGAAGGAAATAAGTACCCAATGTTTTGATGAGTTACTGTCCCTAAACCAAAATCAGGATTCCAAAGTTGTGGTGCGCTAGCTAAGAGGGATCCTGCATCTAGGTGAAGATACTGCTTAATATCAGCATTTAATAGACCAGGCCGTATTACTAATATTGGAATGTATGCCGTCAATAGCGTGACGATTTCTTTCCATCGTTTCTTCAACAAATTCATTTACGACTTTCTGCGTCATCGCATAGTGCATTCAAAATAATTGCCGCCGTATGGTCCCATTGAAAATTTTTCGCATGCTTAACTGCGTTTATTTCCATTTCGGATCTCTGATTATCGTCTAAAAGGGTGGCAATGACTGCTTCTCCCATTTCAATGTCATCTTCTACTAATAATCCAGTTTCTTGATCTATAACTGCATCTAAATGTCCTGGGATTTTGGTAGCAACAGAGGACGTCCCACAAGCAGCCGCCTCGGTAATGGTCATATTCCATCCTTCTCGCCGTGAAGGAGCTACAAGCAAATTGGCATGTTGATAAAGCTGAATCTGATCTTTTCTTTCAATAAATCCGGGTAAATCAATCCAATCTTCGGCTGCATATTTCCGAATCTCCGATTCAATAGTCGATCTTTCAGGCCCATCCCCAAAAATGACGACTTTAAGTGAAGGAATCTTCTCTTTCACGAGAGAAAGGATTGCTGGAAGTCGATCAAACCCTTTCGGTGGCATGAACCGCCCGCCAGCAACTACTAAAGGTATGAAATTTTTTTTGGTGGAAATAGATGTAGTGAAATCTGAAGAAATACCTACTGGTCCAACTCTTAATTGTTGTGGACTTACTTTCATACATTTAACGATCTCAGCTGCAGAAGAAGAAGAAAGTGTAACTAATGGAGTTGATTGATAAACCTTCCGGATTACAAACCTTTCAATGAGATAACCAAATTGAGCTAACCCTATAGGAGCTAAATCACTCCAAGTTCCCATGTGGCAATGATGTATCAAACCAACACGTGGACGACGTGTCCAAAGTGGTGACAAAAAAGGCATCCCTTGAAATACGTCTACGATCCCGTCGGCTGCTCCTAAACCACCGCGCAATGTCTGAAAAGCAGCTCCCGGAAATATAGACACCCTTCCCCCACGTCTTGTGATTTTTGATCCGTTACGTTCTACCTCTGAGGGTAAACCTTTAACCGCTGCTGTTCTAATATTCGTTGACAAACCAACCTGAGCCCAACAACGTGCAACTTGGGTCAGATGCTCTTCTGAACCACCTGAATCAGGTGCTTCAAGATCTCTCCAAGCAATAATCGCCAAATCTTTGAGGCCTAAACGTTCCGCTCTAGAAGCCGTTTCGTTGAGGTCTATATGTCCATCATTGAATCCTATTTTTGAATCCATTAATAATAAGTTACTCAGTCCACAGCCTTATGTTTGGTGTCCTCCATGGTAAGTCTCAATAAATATGAATAAGGAGAGTATTGTTAAGCATTGATGACCACAAAGAATGCCCCAAATGGAACTGGAATCAAGCGAATTCGCCTCTTGTGGTCTCTTTTTTTAAAAGAACGTTCAGAACCTGAACCCTTCTACCAAGCTCTGGGGGCCGAAGCAGCTTTTGATCTTGAAAAACGTTACGGGATTCAAGGACATCGTATTCTTGATGTCGGATGCGGTCCGGGCTGGTACGCAGAAGCAATGCGCAAATATGGAGCAACCGTATTAGGGATCGATGGCGACATGGGAGTTCTTACCCGCGCTCGATTCCCTATCTCAGGATTAATGTTAGGAGATGCCACTCTGATGGCTTTCCCAGACAACTCCTTTGATGGCGTATTCTGTTCAAACATGCTGGAACATACCAGTAATCCTTCAATGGTTATTGACGAAATAATACGAGTTCTAAAACCTGGTGGATGGGGTTACCTGTCATGGACAAATTGGTACTCTCCGAACGGGGGGCACAACATGAATCCTTATCAATATCTCGGACCAAAATGGGGTCCAAGGCTTTATGAAAAACGCCACGGCCCTCCACCAGACAATCGATATGGAGAAGGACTATTTGCCGTTCATATTGGGCCTACTCTGCGTATGATTCGTCAACGAACTGATATTTCCATAACTCGTATTGAACCTAGATACTGGCCTTGGGCTCGCTTTATCATCGCTATACCGGGCCTACGAGAGTTTTTTACTTGGAACTGTGTAATACGTTTTAATCGAGGGAATTAATTTTCGTAGATTCTAGGAACTCTTTTACCTACGCTGGCAAGAATCTCATAACTAATTGTCTCGGTTGCCTGCGCTATTTCTCCAGCAGTAATCACTTCTCCATCTTGCTCTCCGAACAAAATAGCTTTGTCTCCTACCGCAACTTTGGCACCAACTTCCACCATTAGTTGATCCATGGTGATAACGCCCCGAATAGGACATCTCTGTCCATTAATTATTACGCACCCTTTCTCCCACCAACTTCTTGGCATTCCGTCTCCATAACCGACAGGCAAAGTTGCGAGAAGTGTGTCATGAGGAGCAGTCCATCGACGCCCATAAGAAACAGTTTCACCTGATTTAATTTCATGAATATGCCTAACTTCAGTTTCAAACTGGGCTGTGGGCTTCAAACCGATTTGGTCACATCTGTCCCTTAGGTCAACAGATGGTTCTGCTCCATAAATTGCTATCCCTGGTCTGACCATAGACCGATGACTCGCTGGAAAGTTAATAGCAGCAGCAGAGTTCGCCATATGAATAATTGTGGGCTGATACCCATTATCATCTAGCTCTTTGATGACTTGATCAAAAAGAACTGACTGTTCTACAGGAAAAGAACTTTCAGGCTCATCTGCTGAAGCGAAGTGAGTGAAAACTCCTTCCAAAATCAATCCAGAGTTAGTTATTTGGTTTGCTAAAAGAACAGAATTTTTTTCAGAAGCACCAACACGGTTCATACCAGTTTCTATTTTCAGATGGACGGGTATTTTAGGCGCAATAGAAGCAACCTCCTCAATGCCTTCGGATGTATAGACAGTTGGACGAACACCTTCTAGATTTTTAAGCTCTTTTATTTCATTTGGGTGTGGCTGTGATAAAACCAAGATGGGTGCTGTTAGCCCTGCCTCGCGCAGTTCTTTAGCCTCCTGCATTAAGGCGACAGCCAACCAGTCGGCCCCTGCTTCAATCGCTGCTTCACCAACTCTTACTGCTCCCTGACCATAAGCATCAGCTTTAATGACTGCACAAAAAAGAGAGTTTGGAGCAAGGGAACGGAGCACAGAAACATTATTCCTTACCGCCTGTAATGATATTTTTAGTTGAGTAGGCCTACTCATTAATTTCCCTCTGACTATCTAAGCCAAATCTTTCTAACAGCCTAGGTAGAGGTTCATCGAGGTCACCTGCCACTACTCCTGTCATAGGAAGTTTAGAAAGTAACTTTCCATGTATAAAAGCTCCTGCACATGCAGCATTAAAGCCTGTTGCGCCTCTTGCTAGAAAAGCTCCGATAATCCCGGAGAGAACGTCACCACTTCCTGCGGTTGCTAAGCGTTGATCGCCTGCTTTTATTTTCTCTATTTGACCTTGAGGACTCGCCACCACTGTGGTTGGCCCCTTAAGTAGAACCACAGCTCCTGTTTCTTTAGATAACTGCACCGCCGATCGCTCTCGATCTTTAGTTACTTTAATTCCAGTAATTGATTCGAATTCACCGTCATGTGGCGTCAATACAGTAGAAACGGATATTTCTTCCTTGAAAGAAAAATTTCTCAGTGCTTTCAGACCATCTCCATCAACGACAATAGGCTTTCTTATTTTCTGAAGTAACCCTCGAACTCCTTCCATAATCGCAGAATCGGTTCCGATGCCAGGCCCAACGACTAAGGAGGCAAATCGATCTATATCTTCTAGTTCTAAATTCTTTTCAATTTTAGTAACAACAACTTCTAAAGGTGCTTCAACAGATTCAGCATTAGGCACACTTAGCCGGACATATCCTGCTCCAGAACGTTGAGCTGCTCGAGCAGCCAAGATTGCGGCTCCTTCCATTCCAGGGCTACCCGCAATTACCCAGCAAGCACTCTGCCACTTATGCGCATCCAGTGGCCGTGACGGTATGAATTGAAGTAATTCTGATTGATCTAGCATCACAAAGCCACAGCAACTGCTGCCGCTGTTCTCTGTGTATGAGTAAGAGTCAACAGCCATTTTTCCACACCTGCTTCAGAAGCAATCTCTATTGCTTTGTGGTGAAGCCGCAGCGAAGGCTCTCCCGAAACGCCATGAACTACTTCAATATCATGAAAAGAAATTGAGCCCAAACCTAATCCGAGTGCCTTAAGGACTGCTTCTTTAGCCGCAAAGCGTGCCGCATAACGTTCAGTTGGATCTGATTGAAGTTCAGCATACTTCTGCTCTTCAGGGCAAAATAATCTTTCTTTAAGTTTAGGAGTTCGCAATAACGAGTTTCTGAACCTATCTACGTCAACCAAATCTATGCCTATTCCAATCATGACTTGGAACGCAACCTATCTGCAATAAGTCCAACAGGATCAACTAAGAGATCAACTACCCGGATTTTAGATAACGAAGTTTCATCTAATTCTGGCTCCGTTTCACAAACTGCATCACGAATAAAGTCATAACGGTTGTGGTAGCCACCCAATACCCCCCGTAATCCATCAACATCCAAATTTTCAACTAGTTCAACATGGAGCAAAGAAAGACCGATTGTTTCTGCTTCTTTCACCTCTGGAATAATAATTAGTGTCCTATCATCTCTAGCCCCACGAGTAACTAAGACCTCTCGTTCACTCGCTACTCTATGTTTTGTTCCGCGAAGAACAGGATCGTCTTCAGTTCGCGATTGAATTTCAGTTGAAACCCCTCCACGATCGACAATGGCTATTGTTGGATTCTCAGTATCTAATCCCTGAACTTCGTACCTAGTGAAACCTTGCAAAGTAGAAACTGCAGGGTCAAGAGAAGAAAGAAGTCTTAGAGTCCGATAACTAAGTTGTCCTCGGGGAGAACCAGAGTCAAGAACAAACTTTGTTAAACGCGTCTCAAGAAGTGTTTCATCAGTTCTAGAAATTCCAACGGTAACTGTTTTAGCTTGATGCTTAATCGCATCTATGGGGCGTGTAAGTTGTTCAATCGCTTGAACAAGTGATTCAGCTAATCGATCAAGCACAAGTCCTGGGGTTCCAACTTGACCATATTCACGCTGATAAGACTCAAGAGGTACTTCACCGAGAGCGTAACGGAAAAGTCCCGCTAAGCGAGAAGCGGTGGATGCCTCTAAATGTCCATCAAGGGCGTTGGATCTAAGATCATGCGTAAATCTACTTTCAGCTCTTGAGAGATTTTCACGAAGATCTTCCATCAAATCTTCACGAGATTGGCCTTCAGATAAACTAATAGCCATCCCTTCAATCGCAGCATGGGCTTCTCGTAATGGATCTGCTTGAGCGTCAATAGCTTTCGCTGCTTCATAGCCAAATAAGTGACCCGCCATTGTTGAAAGAATGAATGCAAGTCTTGGGTGCACTACTGGGATTCTTATTTGATCAGGATTTTCTCCATATTGATGATCGTCAACACCACAAACGACAATTGGCACTGCCTTATGAGCTTTATATATGGCTATTTCTTTCGCTACATCATCTGCAGTGGATCCAACTAAACCAGTGGCACAAACAAGAATTAGTGGCTCCGAAGAAAGGTCTATATGTTTCTTATCTTCAGTTGAGTCACAAGAAATAGATTTATAGCAAAGTTCAGACAATTTAATCCGAATTTCTCGAGCAGCAATAAGGTTCAAACCATTTCCAACTATTGCCCAATAACGACGAGAAGGGGCATGACGCTTTGCAATCTCTGAAATGTGAGTCTTGTTAAGAAGCATCTGGTCCATAACCTGTGGCAATTCTTGTAGTCCCTCAAGAAGATCTAGATAACCGGAACTTTTCTTATTTGAAAGAGCCTTCGATAGAGAAACCGCAAGAAGGAACCCTGCTGTTACCTGTGCATAAAACGCTTTAGTTGACGCAACACTCATCTCTATGTCCCGTCCGTCTGAAGTATAAAAAACTCCATCCGCTCTGTCGGCAAGATCACTGTTCCTACGATTTACGATCGCTACAACATGTGCTCCTCGAGCTTGAACTAAGTCCACTGTGCGGTTCGTGTCAGTCGTAGTTCCAGACTGACTAATTGCGATAACGCAGGTATCTGACATATCTGAGCGAAGACCAAATCCCGACAGTTCTGTCGCTAATTGTGAATCAACTCTTATTTCACTGCTCAAAATCTGCTCATCTATTGCTGCTGCGACAGCTTGAGCGGCTATAGCTGCAGTTCCTTGACCCATAACAGTGATTCTGCAAACTTTTCCTGACGAAACTTTCTTTATTAACTCTTCACTTAAGACCGAGGTTCCTAATTTGACATCCAAATCACCATTAGTGTCTTTAACTAAGTATCCGCGCAGAGTTGAACGAACTGAATCAGAGGATTCGCTAATCTCTTTGAGAAGGTAGTGCGGGTAGCCGTCTCGATCTATATCTCGTGTAGTAATTTCAGCTCTTTTTATTTCTTGGTCATCAATTGGCAGAACCCGTCCATCAAATGAATACCTTGTGATCCCCTCTGAAAGACCAGACTTATCGCTATCTACTTCAACGATTTGACCCCGACTTGTTACTGCGTTGTTTAAGTCCGCTGGAATCTCTCCATCCATGCGTAAATAATTAGGAGTCACCTCTACAACTCCATAAAGCTCACTTGCAACAACTGTAACGTCTTCCCCTAAGCCGATATATAGTCCCTGCCCGCTTCCTCTCAAGGACAAGTAAAGATTGCTAGGTTTATCTGCTATTGATGTCGCTATCGCTAGAGATCCTTCAAAGGATTGAACTGCCTTGCGAAAAGCATCACTTGGCGCATCACCATATCTCAGGTAAGAAGAGCAAAGAGCAGGCATTACTTTTGCATCACTAGTGATGTCTGATGATATAGATAAAGATTTATCTTGAATAACTTCTAAATAGTTGTCTATGTCACCATTTTGAACTGACGTAACAAGTGGTGTTTGTTCTCCATCTGCTCTAATTGAGTCCAATGGATGCGCATTTGCTTCAGATACAACGCCGATACTTGCCCATCGGGTGTGTCCCAATATCGAACCTCTAACTTTTTCTTGAGTAAGAATTTCAGCGAGGTTGGCGTCTTCTGAAATTCTCTTTCTTAGAACTGCCGTGTTGTCTCCAAGTTCTCCAATTTCCGCGGCAGTTTTGACTACAAACTGTAATAATCTCCCTTTGACATGATGCGTGGCTCCAGAACGGTACAAAGGGTCTTCGCTGTGACCTATATTTTGTTCTTTGTCAGGCGCATAGCCCCAAAGAGTGATTTGGATACCGGCTGAGTCTCTTCCTCTTACCTCCATCCGATCGATCGCATTTAAAGCTTGTTGGATAGAAAGGAGAACTGCATATCCGGCACGACTAGGAGTATGAGACTTGGATGCTAAATTCATTACTCCTTTAAATGTTTCAATTCGGTCATGCAAAATTGCCCAAATTGAATCACGCAAGCCAACAATCAATTCATTTGCTTCTTCAGGATCTATATCCACCTCATGAAGTGTTTGTTCTATACTTGGAACAACTTTTGTATATAAAGTCTCTAACTTTTCTTTTAAGTCTCTGCTCAAATTTGCGTTGTCAATGAGGGCATACAACCCGGATGTGCCTTGAAGAAGTTGATTTACTTGCTCTAAGTAATTTTTTGCCTCTGATACTGCAGCAATTTTTTCTCCCGCTAAAAGTCCTACTGCCTTTTCAATAAGGTCAAGAAGGTCTACTGGATTAGGGGCGACTCGTGATTCTGGTTTTCGTACAATTGCAATAATTCCACACATATCACGCCTCCTTATCAGTAGTTGAATTTAAAAGTTGTAAAAGAATTCTATGTGATTGAACTCAAGGGGTGTTGTCGAGAGCGCTAATGCTTGCCTCTAGTGAATTTGCGACTTGCTGAGCAGCAAGTTCATCTAAAGCTTCTACCATAATTCTAACCAAAGGTTCCGTTCCTGAAGGACGCACCACTATGCGTCCATTGTCACCCAGCTCTTGTTTCATTTCTTCTATTAAGTCAGATGCTTGCTCAACCAAGCCAGCTCCTGATTTAGTAACAGGCAAGTTAACTAAAACTTGAGGAGATTTCTCAACTAGCTCTTTTGCCCATAGTCCAATCTCTCTCTCCCGTTTTCGCGCAGCAGCAAGTGTCTGGACTGCAGTTAAAAGACCATCCCCTGTTGTCGCAAATTCTGATATCACTATGTGGCCAGACTGTTCTCCACCCACATCCCAATTGTTGCTTTCTAAAGCTTCTAGGACATACCGATCACCTACAGGCGTTTCAAAGGTTTTGATACCTTTCGCACTCAAAACTCTCCGAAGACCGAGGTTCGCCATTACCGTAATGGCAACTGTGTCATCAGTTAATTTTCCATCTTCAAATCGGTCTACAGAAATGAGCGCTAATAAGTGATCACCATCTAAAATCTGTCCTTCCGAAGAAACTGCGATGACACGATCCCCATCCCCATCAAACGCAAATCCGACTTCGGCTGCGTTGTCTATTACCGCCTTCTGCAAAGAAGTTAGATGGGTAGCACCACATTCTTGGTTAATATTTTTCCCATCGGGATTGTTATGGATAACAACAACTTCAGCCCCTAGGTTGCGCATAACTTCTGGGGCGAATTCTGACATAGCCCCATTTGCGCAATCAAGAACCATTTTGATCCCATCGAAAATCAAATGTGTAGTTGAATCCAATACGGAATTAGTCCATGAGTCTAAAGAAATCGAAGTAAACGATTCTATTCTTGGAACGCTCGTAGAAAGGTTCTCATGCCAACTGGTTTCTATTTGTAGCTGTGTAGCATCGTCCAACTTATGCCCGCCTGATGAAAATAATTTTATTCCGTTATCCCACCATGGATTATGAGAGGCAGAAACCATGGCTCCAGCTACTTCACTAATATTTGCAAGATGAGCAACTGCTGGTGTAGGAGCTACTCCGAGTAAGAGGGGCTCGATACCTCCAGCTTTAAAACCTTGTGCAAGTGCTTTTTCAAAAGAAGGGCTTGATTCGCGTGTATCTCGCCCAATTATTACCTGGTCTGAACCCAAATATGACGCGGCAGATAACCCAAGCGTTTTTACCATTTCCTCAGTGAGTTCTGATCCTGCTCTGCCTCTTACTCCGTCGGTTCCAAAAGTTAGAGATAAATTCGTCATAGTTAATAATATGAGTGCTACTTGATTTAACTCAAGTAGTAAGAACTAGCGTTTGCTGTACTGAGGAGCTTTGCGAGCTTTCTTGAGGCCATATTTTTTAGATTCTTTCTTCCGGTCATCTCGAGTCAATAGCCCAGCTTTTTTGAGTGCTGATCGCCGCTCCGGATCAAGTTCCTCTAATGCTCGAGCAATACCGAGTCTCAAAGCTCCAGCCTGACCAGAAATACCGCCTCCATGCAAAGTTGCATCAATGTCATACGAACCTTCGGTACCCGTTATTCGTAATGGTTCTAAAAACAAAAGACGGTGACTTTCAGAAGGAAAGTAGTCTTCCATATCTCTTCCATTTACAGTAACGGATGGTTCCCCTGCTACTTCTCTAAGACGAACACGCGCTACCGCGTCTTTTCGTCTTCCGGTTGTTTGGATTAGGGGCTTAACCATAATTACTCCTCGCTCAGACCGTTTTTGCCCGAGCATGTTCAATAATTAGTTCTTCAGGTCGTTGTGCCTCATGTGGATGCTTTGAACCTTTATAAACTTTGAGTTTTTTCAACATTTGGCGTCCAAGACGATTCTTTGGCAACATGCCCTGAATTGTTCGTCTCACTGCCTCTTCTGGCTTTTCAACCAGCATGTCACCATAGTTTCTAGTAGTCAGTCCACCTGGGAAACCTGAATGATCATAAACTTTTTTATCTTCATTTTTCGCTCCAGTTAAAACAACTTTGTCTGCATTAATAACTACAACATGATCACCTGTATCAAGGTGAGGTGTGAAAATTGGTTTATGTTTTCCTCGAAGGATAGAGGCTACTTCTGTTGCTAACCGTCCAAGAACTAGGCCGTCCGCGTCAACGACATGCCATTTACGTTCAATTTCATTAGCTTTTGGAGTGTAAGTAGACACTTAATTACCTTTTCATTTTGGAGCTGTAACGAAATAATCGCTTAGCATTCAAACAGCGAACTTAGAGCCTGTTTCAAGCTCAGAGCCACCACATAAGGCTACGGCGCTGACTCACCCTCAGCAACCCGGTTAAGATCTTCAGCCACACTTGGATATCGGACTGACCATAAAATAAGTCCATGAGGAGGCGCTGGTGAACCCACGCCCTGTCGGTCCTGCGCTTCAAGTATCATCGGAATTTTCTTCTCAGAAATCTGACCTTTACCAACTCGAACTAAGGCTCCTACGATTGAACGGACCATTTGATGACAGAAAGAAGAAGCAACGATTTCGAACTCAAGAATATTGTTATCTTTTTCTGACCATGTAGCAGACTCAACAGTTCGAATAAGACTGCGCTCTCGGTAACCGTCTTGCGGTGGAGTACGCTTACAAAACGAAGAGAAGTCAAGTGTTCCAATAAAATGATTACTTGCTTTTTTCATTTTCTCTACGTTCAAATCAACTGGGATATGCCACGTTGTTGAAGTGAGAAATGGATTTGGGGTCTTTTGGTTTAATATGCGGTACCGGTAAGTACGTCCACTTGCTGAAAATCTTGCATCAAATTCTGACGAAGTTTCATTGAATTCAGTTACTACAATCCAGGGACGACAAATTCGATTTACTGAATGTTGCAACTTTGAAAGATCTGTTCCTTCTGGAACATCAAAACTAATTACCTGTCCCTGTGCATGAACTCCACGATCTGTCCGCCCTGCACAAGTTGTAATAATTTCAGTTCCTAGGATCTGACTAAAAGCAGAATCCAGTTCCCCAGCTACTGTTTTGACATCCTGATTGACTGCATATCCATGGAATGAAGATCCGTCATAACTTACGGTTCCCTTGACCCGCATAACGGGATTTTTCAGACTAACTCGATGCGAGCCATTGGAGCGTTGTCTCCACTGCGAGGTCCGATTTTGAGTATGCGTGTGTAGCCACCTGAGCGATCAGCATATCGAGGACCAATATCTTCAAAAAGTTTTGCCGCCATTTCTTTGTCACGCAGGAAAGCCACGACTTGGCGGTGGTTATGTAGCCCGCCTTTCTTTGCTTTTGTAATCATTTTCTCGGCAATTGGGCGTAAAGCTTTTGCTTTAGCTTCTGTTGTGGTGATTGCTTCAGCCGCAATCAAAGACGCTACGAGATTAGCCATCATTGATTTATGATGGGCTGAACTTCCACCAAAACGGCGTCCTTTTTTAGGGGTAGCTGGCATGACTAAACCTTTACTATTCCACTATCGCCGAAGCGCTAAAGAGAGACCTCGTTCGTCGAGTTTCTCAATCACTTCGTCCAATGACTTCTGTCCGAAATTCGTAATGGCTAGCAAGTCATCATAGGTCTTTTCCAGCAACTGTCCTATAGTGTCAACCTGCCCACGTTTGAGACAGTTTCTCGGTCTCTCAGATAAATCAAGGTCTTCGATTGGAAGATCCATGTCTGGAGAGGCTCCTCCGACTGGTCCTGATTCACCTAATTCTAGACCTTGCGGCTCATCGCTCATTTCTTCCACAAGTTGTACAAGTGCTCGTAGTGTTCCACCTGCAGAAGCAAGAGCTTCACGTGGAGATAATGAGCCATCTGTCTCAATTTCAAGGACGAGGCGATCATGATCTATAGCTTGATCTACTTGCATAGGGTCAACAACAAAGCTGACACGGCGAACTGGTGAGAAGAGAGCGTCTACAGGGATAATCCCAATAACTCCACTTTCTAAGGTTCTTTTTGATGTGAGGAAACCTCTTCCTCTCTCAATTGTCACTTCAAGAGCAAGCCGGCCATTTTTATTCAAAGTAGCTAACTCTAAATCAGGATTAAGGATTTCAATATCTGCATGCTTGTCCTGAAGAGTAGCTGCTGTTACTACACCGGGCCCTCGTTCTTCTATCCGCAAAGTAACAGGTTCATCACTATGGCTGACTACAACTACGTCTTTCAAATTCAGAACAATGTCAGCCACATCTTCGACAATGCCTTCAATAGTGCTGAACTCGTGTTCTGCGTCGTCACACTTAATCTGTGTGATCGCTGCTCCCGGAATAGAAGATAGGAGCGTACGTCGAAGCGAATTGCCTAAAGTATGCCCAAAGCCTGGCTCTAGGGGACCTATTGCAAACTCCTGCTGATTTCCTTCAGCTTCTTCTATAGCTTCAACACTGGGTCTTTGGATGACCAACATGTCTTAATACCTCACTCTTTAAAATTCTGCGATATTTACAATTACTTGCTATACAACTCAACAATGAGCTGCTCTCTTACAGGAATATCAATTTGCCCACGAGTTGGAAGCTCCTTAACTTCTACTTCGTGTCCTCCATCAGAGACACCAAGCCATGCTGGAGCCTCACGGTCGAGCACATCAATATTCCATTGAACTACTACCATGTTACGGGCCTTTGACCGTAAGGTGACCACGTCTCCCTTACGAACTCTGTAACTAGGAATATTAACTCTTTTCCCATTTACATCAATATGGCCATGATTTACTAACTGTCGAGCTTGGGGGCGTGTAGCTGCGATACCTGAACGATAAACAACGTTGTCTAATCTCAACTCAAGAAATTGAAGTAGGCTTTCCCCGGTAACTCCGTCTCTGCGGTTTGCTTCCTCATATAAGTTACGGAATTGACGTTCATTAAGTCCATAAGCGAAACGTGCTTTTTGTTTTTCTTGCAACTGAATCAAGAATTCAGACTGGTTACCGCGTCTCCGAGAACGACCATGCTCTCCTGGTGGGTATGGTCGCTTATCTAATGCAACTGTTTCAGATTTTGTACCAAATATGTTGGTCCCCAGCCGTCGAGAAATACGTGCCTTAGGTCCTGTGTAGCGTGACATCAGACCCTCCGTCTCTTTGGAGGACGACACCCATTGTGCGGAACTGGGGTTACATCTTTAATGCCAGTTACTTCAATCCCTGTGCTTTGGATTGTCCGAATTGCTGTCTCTCGGCCAGATCCTGGACCTTTTACGATCACATCTACTTTTCGAACTCCTTGTTCCATAGCTTCGAGAGCACATTTTTCTGCCGCCATTTGTGCAGCAAACGGAGTAGATTTTCTAGACCCTTTGAAGCCAACATTTCCAGCAGAAGCCCAAGCCAAAGTATTTCCGGCTTTGTCTGTGATGTTAACGATTGTGTTATTGAATGAACTCTTTATGTGAGCCACTCCATGCGGAATATTCTTTCGTTCCTTTTTACGAGGACGACGGCCACCTGCTGACGTTTTCGCCATTACTTCAACACCTGCTTCTTATTCGCTACTGTCTTGCGTTTTCCTTTTCGAGTACGAGCATTAGTGTGCGTCCGTTGTCCACGAACAGGTAAGCCTCGTCGATGACGCAATCCTTGATAACAGCCAATGTCCATTTTTCTCTTTATGTTTTGAGAAATCTCACGTCGTAAATCTCCCTCAACTTTAAGATTCCCATCAATAAACGCTCGGATACTCGTAACTTCTTCGTCGGTTAGATCACGAACACGAGAAAAGGGATCAATTCCTGCGCCCTCACAAACTTCCAAAGCACGCGTTCTACCCACCCCATGGATGTATGTAAGAGAAATCTGTACTTGTTTATCCCGTGGAATATCTACTCCAGAAATACGTGCCATTCTGTATTTTCCTAACCTTGCCGTTGCTTATGACGCGGATTTGTGCAAATAACTTGCACGCGTCCATTACGCCGAATAACTCGGCATCTATCACAAATTCTTTTTACGCTTGCACGAACCTTCATATTTCGTTTCTCTTGCCTTACTTATACCGGTATGTAATACGACCTCTTTTTAGGTCATATGGAGTCATTTCTACTTGTACTCGATCACCTGGAAGAATACGTATGTAGTGCATACGCATTTTCCCTGAAATATGTGCAAGTACCTCGTGGCCATTTTCTAACTCGACTTTGAACATGGCGTTAGGTAACGGTTCAAGAACCGTTCCTTCCATCACAATCGCGTCTTCTTTAGCTTTCGTCAGAACTGACCTCCTAGGTCCAATAAGTCTTCTATGTCACCAGTTTTATGACTACAGAAGCCGACAGGTAACGCTACCGTCCCCCTGTGCCTTGACCAACCCCGAGAGGTAACCACATGTAAAGTTATTCGTTTCATTGCTTCTTATCCGATAAAACTCGTGTAATTACAACACTCAAACGATCAAATACCTCTGTTTCTGAGCCAAGTCCATCAACGATTTCGAACACACCTTTTTTCGAAAAAAATTCAAATAATGGAGCAGTTTCTTGTTCGTATAGGCCTAACCGCCGTGCTATTGCTTCTTCAGTATCATCTGCCCTGCCACGTGACAGCATTCGCGATGTAACTTCATCAATAGGTACTTCTAGATTCAAAACTAAATCAATTGAGAAATCTAGTTTTTCCGATACCTCCATAATTGATTCCACTTGGCCCAGCGTGCGCGGAACCCCATCAAGTAAACACCCATTTTGTATCACATCACTCTGACTTAGTCTTTCAGCGACAATGCCAGATATAACTTCGTCTGAAACCAGTTCACCTCGATCCATGATTGCCTTTGCCTGCAAGCCAAATTCTGTTCCTTTTTCAACAGCAGCTCTCAACATGTCTCCGGTAGAGATGTGAACTGGGCCAAACTCTTTAGTGATCAGTAAGCTCTGAGTTCCTTTTCCTGATCCTTGGCGGCCAAAAATAATGATGTTGATAGGTTTCATTGCTTAACTCTCTACAGCCAACGGGCTACTTCAAGAAGCCTTCATAGTTGCGCATTGTCAATTGAGAATCAATTTGTTTCATTGTCTCAAGCGATACGCCTGCCGCTATAAGAATTGATATCCCTATAAACCCAAACCCAGCTGCTCCAGCTCCAGCTGATCCTCCTACTCCTTGGCTTGTATCAAGAAATACATTGATCAGAATAGATGGGATAAGCGCTACCGCTGCAAGAAATAATGCCCCTGGCAAAGTTATTCGTGAAAGAATTTTTGAGAGATAACGTTCTGTTTGATATCCGGGCCTGATGCCTGGAACAAAACCACCTTGTTTACGTATAGTGTCAGCTTGCTTCGCAGGGTCAAATGTGATGGCAGTATAGAAATAAGCAAACCCCACGACCATGAATCCTGTCACAACGAAGTAAAAAACATTATTTGATTGAGCAAGATTGTTATTTACCCAAGATCGGAATCCGTCCCAAGGTAAAGCAGCTGCAAGAAGAACAGGAAGATAAAGCACTGATGTAGCGAAGATAATTGGAATAACTCCTGCTTGATTCACTTTTAGAGGAATGTATGTATTTTGACCTCCATACATCCGACGTCCTTGCACTCGTTTCGCAAACTGGACAGGAATTCTTCGCTGGCCTTGTTCTACAAAGGTAATTGCCGTAATAAGAGCAGCGAGAACGGCGAGAACAACCATTAATACCCAAATACCATTTTCAGCATGGATCAAAGATCCTTGAGCTGGAAAGGCGCTGATAACCGAAATCATGATTAATAGCGACATCCCATTTCCAATTCCCTTTTGGGTAATCAGTTCTCCCATCCACATAAGTAAAGCAGTACCTGCAGCGAGTGTAAGGACCACGACACTAACAGTACCGATATGGAAGTTCGGTAATAAATTCGCACCCGATTGTCCACTAATTGAGTTACCGCCATCATTAAACAGGAAAGCAAAACTGGTTGCCTGAATAACAGCAATGGCCACGGTCAAATAACGAGTCCATTGAGTTATCTTTCTTTGACCAACTGCTCCTTGTTGTTGCCATTGTTCAATTTTTGGAACAACTACACCTAAAACTTGCATAATGATCGAAGCAGTAATGTACGGAGTCACTCCAAGAGCAAAAACAGCAAATGTAGTTAGTGAGCCTCCTGAGAAAAGTTGCAGGAACGCTAGAACGCCACCTTGGTTCGCTCGATCACGAAGAAGCTGAACCTGCTCTACGTCGATACCAGGCGCAGGTATAAAAGCTCCTACTCGGTAAAGCACAATCATCAACAGGGTGAACAGAATCCGCTTTCGCAGATCAGCCACTCTGAACATGTTGAGCATGCTGGCAAGCATGGTGTCTCCTTATGCCTTTTCTAACGATTCATATGTGCATTACCACTTGAAGGTGGGCGTACAGCAAATGGTAGTGGCAACTTTTCAAGCGATCCACCGGCAGCATTAATTGCTTTTTCAGCAGAAGCAGACCAAGCATGCGCTTGAACAGATACAGCACGGGTTACTTCTCCTCGGCCGAGGACCTTAATCAAAGAGTTTTTACGAACTAGCCCCTGAGAAAGGAGCGTTTCAGGGTTGACTTCGGTAAGTCCTGAGTCTTCAATAGCGTCAAGATTAACCGCTTGATATTCAACCCTAAATGGGTTCTTGAATCCGCGCAGTTTTGGTATACGCATATGCAACGGCATCTGTCCACCTTCAAAGCCAACTCGTACTGTGTTACGAGCGCGCTGACCTTTAGAACCACGGCCAGCAGTTTTCCCGCCCTTTCCACCAATACCGCGAGCTACACGCTTCGCCCGTGTCTTTGATCCAGGTGCGGGAGTTAAATCATGAACTTTCATGTCAGTTGACCTCCTCAACTTCAACTAAATGAGGAACTCTTGCAATCATCCCGCGAATCTCTCCTCGATCAGGAAGAGTATTGCTTTTGCCTATACGTCCAAGACCTAGAGCCCGTAGAGTTCCACGTTGTTTCGGTTTTGATCCGATCGCTGAACGAATTTGGGTGACTTTAATTTCAGACATCAGAATCATCTTCTTCCATTGAAGGATTTGAATCTATGCCTGCTTCAGAACGACGATAAGCGTCCAATAAAGCACCTGGGACAAAGGTTTCTGGGTCAAGGCCACGGAGTCGAGCCACCTCATCAGGTCTCCGAACTGCTGCTAAACCTGCAATTGTGGCACGTGCAACATTTATATGATTTGGAGAACCTAACGATTTACACAGCACGTCATGTATCCCTGCTTCTTCAAGAATGATGCGAGCAGCACCACCGGCAATTACTCCAGTACCAGGTGCAGCTGGCTGAAGCAAAACTCGACCAGCACCAGCAACGCCAAGCACTTTGTGAACGATGGTTGACCCAGCCATTGCTACAGGAGCCAAGTTTCGTTTAGCTTCTTCAGTTCCTTTTTGAATTGCTAGAGGAACTTCTTTTGCTTTGCCGTAACCAAGACCTACATGACCAGAACCATCACCAATAACCACAAGTGCAGTGAAAGAGAACCTCCGGCCTCCTTTTACAACTTTTGCAACTCGATTAATATGAATGACTCGGGATTCACGTAATCCGGACTCGTCAACCTTTACTGATTGTGTATCCACTAAAACTCCAGTCCTTTTTCACGAGCAGCATCTGCAAGTGCAGCAACTCTCCCGTGATATATATACCCACCGCGATCAAACACAACAGTCGTGATTCCCGCCGCTTTTGCACGCTCTGCTATAACAGCGCCAACTTCTTTAGCAGCCGCAATTCCACGTAAACCATCTGCTACTCCAGCTTGTTGACTAGAAGCAGAAACAACTGTGTTGCCTGAATCATCATCAATAACCTGAGCAGAAATATTGTTTGCTGATCTAAATACTGACAACCGAGGTCTTTCGCTAGAGCCTGAAACTGTCTTTCGTACTCGACGATGACGACGTAATCTTGCCGCTCTTCGATCAATAGTCTGTGCGCTCACTACTTAGCCGCCTTTCCAGCCTTGCGGACTACATGTTCTCCTAGATAACGGACTCCCTTGCCTTTATAAGGCTCTGGTTTCCTATAAGAACGAATATCTGCTGCTACTTGTCCAACGATCTGTTTATCAATACCAGAAACAATGATGCGTGTTGGCTCTGGCACATCAAACGAAATGCCTTCTGGCGCATCAACTGAAATTGGATGACTAAATCCGAGTTGCAATTCTAAAGATGACTGACCTTTTACTTGAGCCCGATAGCCAACACCAATTATTTCTAATTCTTTGCTGAATCCTTCTGATACGCCAATAACCATATTGTTTATTAACGACCTCGTTAGTCCGTGTAACGCTCGGTTTGTGCGCTCATCATCCGGACGCTCAACATAAATTTGGTCGCCGTCTTGACGAACGCTAATTGAACCAGGAACTTCAAAGTCAAGCGATCCTTTAGGACCTTTTACTTCAATACTTTTATCTGATATTCCAACTTCGACACCGTTAGGCACGAGAATGGGAGCTTTTCCAATGCGTGACATATTTATCTCCTACCACACATAACAGAGAACTTCGCCGCCAATGCGTCGGCGACGAGCCTCTCGGTCACTCATCAAACCCTTACTTGTACTAATCACGGCTACACCTAGCCCGCCTAGTACTCTGGGGATTTCATCGGCATTTGAATAAACACGTAAACCTGGCGAAGAAACTCTCTTTACCCCACTAATAACTCTCTCTCTGCTCGGAGAGTATTTCATGGTGATACTTAAGTCTTTACCCGGTCCCTTCACGTTTTCAGTTACTGAATAGTCGACAATATAACCCTCTTCTTTGAGCATTTCTGCCAAGGCCACTTTTTGCCTTGATGATGGCATTTTTACACCATCATGCATAGCAGTATTGGCATTGCGGATACGGGTAAGCATGTCAGCTACTGGATCAGTCATAGTCATTTCAGATCAATCTCCTTTACCAGCTCGACTTTGTAAGGCCTGGGATTTCTCCCTTATGTGCCATTTCTCTGAGACATATGCGACAGAGATTAAAGTCGCGATATACAGAACGCGAACGGCCACACCGTCGACATCTGGTGTATGCCCGAACTTTAAATTTTGGAGTTTTTTGTTGTTTATTTACAAGCGCTTTTTTTGCCATTATCGCACCTCTTGTCGGAATGGGAAATTGAATGCTTCAAGTAAGGCTCGACCTTCTTCGTCGGTAAGAGCAGACGTCACAATCGTGATATCCATTCCCCTTACTTTGTCTATTTTGTCGTAATTGATTTCAGGAAAAATCAACTGTTCAGTTATTCCTAAGGTGTAATTTCCATGGCCATCAAATGACTTTGGATTTAAACCTCGGAAATCACGAATTCTCGGTATAGCAAGTGTCATAAGGCGATCAAAAAATTCATACATTCTTTGACCTCTAAGTGTCACCTTTGCTCCAATCGCTTGGCCTTCACGAAGACGGAAATTAGAAATAGATTGTTTAGCTCTGGTCAACAAAGGTTTTTGCCCGGAAATTAGTTCTAAGTCTGCAGTTGCACCTTCAATTTGTTTAGCTTGTTGCGCTGCTTCACCAACTCCCATATTTATAACTATCTTTACTAATTTTGGAACCTGCATAATGTTGCTTAGTTCTAAATCTTCCTGAAGTTTTTGACGAAGTTCGTTCTGATATAAGTCGCTTAGACGCTCAGAGGTGGATAATGCTTCAACCATCAAGATCAACTCCTGTTCGCTTACAGATGCGTAATTTTTCTCCTGATTCAGTAAGCCGATACCCAATTCGAGTTGGCTTTCCATCACTGGGGCTTAATATCGCAACATTTGAAGCGTCAATCGGCATCGCTTTATCAATAATTCCACCCTGCATTGTTGCAGAAGTCGCTTTTTGATGACGCTTAACCATGTTTACGCCTTCAATAATTACTTTGTTCTCAGAAGGCAAGGCGCGGCTTACAGAACCTTCTCGACCGCGGTCTTTACCTGCTAGAACCACTACGTTGTCACCTTTACGTATTTTCATTTATAAGACCTCCGGTGCTAAAGAAACTATTCTCATAAATTTCTTGTCGCGAAGTTCTCGACCAACTGGTCCAAAGATTCGAGTGCCTCTTGGTTGAAGCTGGTCATTGATTAAAACGGCAGCATTTTCATCAAACCGAATGTAAGAACCGTCGGGCCGACGTCGTTCTTTCTTCGTCCTGACTACAACGCACTTAACTACTTCACCTTTTTTCACTGCAGCTCCTGGATTCGCATCTTTAACAGTTGCTACAAATACGTCTCCTATCGATGCATATCTCCGCTTTGATCCCCCAAGTACTTTGATACACAAAACTTCTCTGGCTCCAGAGTTGTCGGCTACGCGAAGACGTGTTTCTTGCTGAATCATTACTTTGCCCTTTCAAGAATCTCAACAAGCCGCCAGCGCTTTAATCTCGATATTGGGCGCGTTTCTTGAATTCTTACACGATCACCGATTTGCATTTCATTTGTCTCATCATGCACGTGAAGTTTCTTTGAGCGTTGCACTGTCTTTGAGTACTTTCGATGACGTACACGGTCATTAACTTGAACAACAGCCGTTTTATTTTGGATATCTGAAACCACTAATCCTTCTCGAACTTTACGAGGGTTTGGGCGCTCAGTTTTTTGTAGATCATCAGTCATTATTCAACGACCTCCTCATTGATCTCGATTTCTTCAGCAGAATCTATTTCTCTTGTCCGCAACTCAGTTTGAATGCGTGCTACATCTTTTTTGACTTGACCAAGACGGGAATGATTTTCAAGTTGACCGGTTAATAGTTGAAAACGGAGGTTGAAAAGTTCTTCCTTTGCTTCATTAAGTCGCTCATAAAGATCTATGTCTCCTAAGTCAGCCAATGTTTTATTGCGAGCCATAATTAGAACCTTTCATCGCGTTCTACAAAGCGAGCTTTGATTGGCAATTTTTGGATTGCTCTATTTATCGCTTGCTTGGCAACTTCTACGTCATGGTAAGAGAGTTCAAATAGAATTCTTCCTGGTTTGACGACAGCTACCCATCCTTCAACGTTTCCTTTTCCAGAACCCATACGAGTTTCCGCAGGTTTTTGTGTAACAGGTTTGTCAGGGAACACGTTGATCCAAACTTTTCCTCCACGTTTAATGTGTCGAGTCATTGCAATACGTGCAGCCTCGATTTGACGTGCTGTTATCCATCCTGGCTCAAGGGCTTGTATCCCAAATTCACCGAAGGTTACTTCTGTTTGTCCCTTGCTATTTCCTCGCATGCGTCCTCTATGGTGCTTGCGATGTGCAACTTTTTTCGGCATTAACATCTCAGTCGCCACCTCCAAGTCGGAAATGTGGTGTTTCTCGTGAATCTTGAGTTGATCGTTCTATTTCTTCTTCTTCAGCAAGTAACTTCTCAAATGCTTCATCTCCTTCTTTAACCAAAGGAGCTATTTCAACTTCTTCCTCTTCGGATGTAGAACTCTCATGTTCTTGTTCTGGTGCTGTTGTTTCTTCTGATCCAGAATCACTAGACCGGCGACGGGCTGCTGCCGAAGAGACCACTGTTTTAGGTTCGGCTGCGGGTCCAGAAGTTTCACCGGCCGCCATTGCAGCTTCACGAGTCGCTTTATCTTCCATTTGACTCTTGTAAGGCAGAATGTCACCTTTATAGATCCAAACTTTTACACCAATTCTTCCATATGTTGTGTGTGCTTCGCGAAAGCCATAATCAACATCTGCTCGAAGCGTATGTAGAGGCACTCTTCCTTCTCGATACCACTCAGTGCGAGCCATTTCTGAACCTCCGAGACGCCCAGAACATTGCACACGAATACCAAGAGCTCCAGCCTTCTGAGCATTCTGTACAGCTCTTTTCATAGCTCGGCGAAAAGCTATACGGCCCATCAATTGGTCTGCTACACCTTGAGCTATGAGGGCGGCGTCAACTTCTGGTTCTTTTATCTCTTGGATATTCAAAGCGACACGATTATTCCCAGTTATTTTCCCTAACCCAGTTCGTAGACGATCAGCTTCAGCGCCTTTTCGTCCAATAACTATGCCCGGTCGCGCAGTGTGTACATCTACTCGAACTTTGTCACGTGTTCTCTCAACTTCAACTCGGCTTATCGCTGCATGCGGCAATTCAGTGAGTAAATAATCTCGAATTTCCCAATCTTCAATTAGATTGTCGGCATATTCTTGACGGGTGGCGAACCAACGTGATTTCCAATCGGTAGTTACCCCTAGCCGGAAACCATAAGGATTGACTTTTTGGCCCATTAATTACTCTCTTCTTTTGTGGTTGAAGATTCATCTTCGTTCTCTTCAGACTCATCAACAGCCTCTTCAGACTCATCAACAGCCTCTT
>TARA_B110000014_G_scaffold264446_1_pt1 | contig 32479 bp, 36 predicted proteins | sample TARA_B110000014 | Tara Oceans TARA_B110000014 (sample SAMEA4396468) | marine metagenome | biome: Westerlies Biome; feature: [MES] marine water layer (ENVO:01000295) within the mesopelagic zone...; material: water (ENVO:00002006), including particulate matter (ENVO:01000060) such... | reverse complement strand
CTAACCATTGTCGACAACCCCGATGTCGCTGCGGGCGAAATTTACAACGCTTCAGATGAGTGGACGCCCACTTTGCTGCAGTGGGTCGAAATCATTGCCGATGCTCTGGGCCATGAATTTGAGATTGTCAGCGTTCCCTGGGCATACGCGACACTCGCACAGCGCCTTACAGTTCGAGGCACGCCTCATCACCGGGTTACCTCGTCCGAGAAAGCTATGTTCGACCTTGGTTATCGGGACGTAGTGGACCCTGTTGAGGGTCTGTCAGTAACGGCGCGACATTTAGCTGAAAATCCGTTAGAACGCGGTGGATCTGCAGAACGTTCTCTTTCCGATCTCTTCGATTACGAAGGCGAAGATCGCTTGATCGAGGTGTGGAAAAAAGCGATGACGCAAGTTGCAGAGGTCGCATTTGAGGTGGACAAAGGCCTAACAGACAGGTATTCGGCGGCCTTCGACGATAGTGAGCGAACGGGATGGACCACTATCCGGAAATAGACCTCGGAGCAGACAATTAGCTATGGGGTCGTGCCCGGCCACTGCTTGCTATAAACCAAAACCTGATCCACCCATAAGCGCACAGCGTTCTCGGCGGCCTCAGGCAACCGGTTATTCGCCAGTTGCGACACTTTCGGTATTCCAAGGGTTTCTGGGTAGACCCGTTCGCTGAGCACCCCACAAATTCGGAGCAACTCTTCCCGAACATTCTCACCACCACGCGAGCTCGGTCCCACGGCGACGATCCCTACAATCCGATCCGTTAAACAACCGTTCCCGAACGGCCGCGAGAGCCAATCAATCGCATTTTTCGTTACGGCGGGTACCCCAAAGTTGTATTCCGGCGTAAAGATCAAAATGATTTCGCTCACGGCGACAGCGTGCTTCAGCGCGACGACCGCTGGAGGGTCACCTACTTCTTCTACATCTTGATTAAAGAACGGCACCAGTGATAGATCCGGCCAACTTACGTCGGCTCTGCCGGAAAGATACCTTTCAGCGACTTCGGCCGCTGCATAGTTGAGCGACCCTGCCCGGAGACTTCCGACCAGAATGGCCACTCCAGGCCCATCACCCATGTGTTGAGATTCCTCCGTCGACCGGAATAGTGACGCCCGTCAACCACGAACTCGCACGGCTCGAAAGGAAGATCGTCGCACCAACGATATCTTCGGGCTCGCCGATCCTTCCCCGGGGGGTTGCCGCCACGACACCGGCTCTGCGTTCAGGATCATCGAGCATGTAACTCATCATTTTCGACTCGAACGGTCCGGGCGCTATCACATTGACGTTGATATGTTGTCGCACCAAATGGTGGGCCAGATGACGCGAAAGCATGTGAATTCCGGATTTAGACGCCGAATAAGAGTAATTGTCTCCGAATGGCACCCGTATACCGTCGGCTGACCCGATCATGATGACTCTCGCTGGATCATCTGGCTCCGCGGACGACTTCAGTAAATCAAGAAAGGCCTGAGTCAACATGAAAGGAGCTTTGACATTGACGTCAAATACCTTGTCAAATCCGCTTGCCGGAAACGACCCCAGCGGAGCGCCCCAAGCGGCGCCTGCATTGTTAACCAAAATATCGAGGCGAGATTCACGCTCTTCGATGTCGCGCACAAACGCAGCCATGCTGTTCTCATCGCTCAGATCAGCTGGCAAGGAAATGCACTCACCAAAGCGGCTCAATTCCTTAGCCGCGTTATCGCACGCTTCCGCTTTCCGCGCGGTGATGTACACCCGGACGCCGTTGCGTACAAGCCCCTCGCTGATCATGTAACCAATCCCGCGACTTCCTCCGGTGACTACGGCGACTTTGCCTTCTACGTTGAAAAGTTCTGAGATGTGCATCCGGCAGACCGTACTCAAACCCATCGCACGCCGCGAGCCCTACTGCCAATCCGCCTTGACGAAGGCCAGGTAGTACAAGCTATTTCCCCGAAAAGACCAAGGATTAGCCACCAGCAGCAGACGGCAAGTGTGATGAGCAGGGGGCACTAACCATCGGATGGCAGATCTCACTGTCAGCCCTGGAGCGGTTGAATTCCTACTTCAGTCGCTTTCAGCGAAGCCCAAACCGCGCTGCCGGTGTCGATGCCAAGCTCCGCCACGGCTGCTCTCGTAACGTCAGCGCTGATAGCAAATGGTCCGACCAACGACACTCGGGCAACATCGGCAACGAACTCAATTGATTCGACGTGACAGTGCCAACTATTTCGTGGGCTCCCCGTTGGCTCCTGCGTGTAGAGAGCAACGGCAGTTGGATTGATCGTTACTGCGACAGGTCCGTCGAGGCCTCTATGGGCAGTCGCGATTTCGACGCCATCTGCCAGCTCGACGAGCGAACCATTGCCGTCGCCTTCAAAAAAATTCCACCCAACTAGTTCGGCCACCCATTTCGTTGCTGGCCGTGTTCGAATTTGATCAGGAGGCGCGCACTGAGTGACACGTCCGCCTTCTAGGACGAGGATTCGGTCGGCGAGAGCGAAAGCATCCGCAGGGTCGTGAGTCACTACTAAGGCTCCCGCGCCGTTGGAACGTAAAACGTTGCCGATCAATTTGCGGGCAATAACGCGACCTGTGACATCCAATGCACCAAGGGGTTCGTCTAACAGCACCAATTTCGGGGCAGTGGCTAACGTTCGAGCCAGGGCAACCCTTTGTCGTTGTCCGGCTGAAAGCTCTTCCGGATACCGATCAACAAGGTTTGTTATCTCTAATGGTTCGAGTAGTTCGCTGACGTGTGTCGACGACGATCCGGTTCCGAATTCAATATTTCGAATGACATTAAGGTGTGGAAACAGCAAGCCGTCCTGGAATACCATGCCGATCTCGCGCTCATGAGTCGGAACAGTTCTATTTTCGCCGTGGACTTCTAGGGTCTGGCCGTCCAGTAAAACTTGTCCGTCGGCTAGCGGTAGCCATCCAAGGATTGCTTCTAAAAGAGTGGTTTTGCCGGCGCCATTCGGACCCATAAGTGCCACAATCTCAGCTTGTTTTACGTTTACTTCGGCGTCGAGTTTGAAAGGACCACGTTCGACGACAATGCGACCTTCCAAGAGAAGCTTGAGTTGATCGTTCATTTCGCTGGCCACCACCTATCGCGAAGGCAAACGAGCACTATCAGGGAAATAAACACAAGTACCAGGCTCATTGCTAATGCAGCGTCGCGATCCGCTTCCATTGCTACGAAAACGGCGAGGGGAAGCGTTTGGGTTCGCCCTGGAACGTTGCCAGCAAAGGTGATAGTCGCTCCAAATTCACCTAACGCTCGTGCCCACGCGAGAAACGCGCCAGCCACAATTGAAGAACGAATCATTGGCAGGACTACGCGAAGCGTTGACCTCAAAGGACTGGCGCCAAGCGAAGCGGCAGCAAGTTCATAACGTGGATCGAGTGCCCTCAGGCCTGATTCGACTGTTAACACCACAAAGGGAGTGGCGACAAAAGCGTTAGCTATGACAACACCGGCGGGCGTGTATGGCAGCACCAACCCGGCGGCGTTATCGAGCGTCTCACCGATTAGGCCCCTACGCCCGAAAGCGAACAGAAGCGCTGCACCGCCAACGACTGGCGGTAACACCATCGGCAACGTCGCCACGGCTCGAAGGGTTGACGCTGATATCCCCGTCATCCTTGACAACTGAAATGCGATCGGAATTCCTATGAGAAGGGCCAACAATGCCGCTACCAAGCTGGTCACCAGAGAAAGGAAAAGGGCGTCTACTACGACTTCAGTGCTTAGAAGTCGCGGCAGCTCCGACCAAGGAATCCGCCATAGCAGCGAGAATAACGGAGCGGCTACAACTGCTACCGCAACGAAGGCAGCAAGCCGGAGCAGGCGGGGGAGTTGCGGCGTCATGGAAGTTGAAACCCAAAGTGAGTGAGAGCCGATTGTCCCACTGGTTCCGCGAACAACGCTGCAAAGTTTTCGGCTGCTCGCCGTGCCTTTGAGTCTGTTGTCACCGCCAGAGGGTACGACGTTGAATACTGATCCGCCCGTGCGTTCGCAAGATGCCCCAACTGTTCGCGACTCGTGCGGAGATCGGACATATAGACGATGCCGACATCGACCTCGTCGCGTTCCACCTTGGCCAGTACAGCCTTGACATTGGATTCATGTGTAGCCGATGACAGATCCAGCCCTACAGAAGATGCATATGCCCACGCCAATGCTCCGCAGGGGGAGGATTTCACGCACACTGCGATTTGGAGTGCAGTTCGTCGAACATCATCTATGGAACCGATGTCTTTTACTAGTTCCGGAGACACTATGACGGCAAGCGAATTCTGAGCTATTTGTTTGGGAGCCCGCACCAAACCGATGTCTCGTAACTGATCCATGTGGGAGCGACTCGCAAGTATCACTAGGTCAGCGTCAGCACCCTCCTGTAACTGCATGACGAGAGTGCCACTTCCGGCGATATTGAGTTCGACATCAGTGTTCGGGTAACGAGTTTCGTACTCTTCCGCCAAATGCTGAACGACCTCAGTCAACGACGACGCTGCGAAGACGCGTATTGAGTGTGACCCCGAACCGCATCCGTTGAGAAAAACAGCGATCAGAACTGTCACTGTTGCGAGCAAAATCCGCATTGATCGGGCTGACGGTATCGACTGCTGACCCATTTCTACAAAGTCTCACTTTTCATGGTCGTCTAGGTTTCATATATGACCGCTCTTTTGGATTGGTACGGTTGCGCCACTTTCTCACTTCGCACGGCCGGCATAACAATATTCCTGGACGCATACATCGACCGACCTGAAGGAGCCGAAGGGACGGGGCTCACGGCTTCGGACATAACGGAAGCGGATTGGATTCTGATCGGCCACAGCCATTTCGATCATCTTTGGGGAGCCGAACGCATCATTGCTAATACAAACGCAATGTTGATTGGTTCCTATGAATCCGTACGAGTTCTGGAACGTTTAGGTGTCCCTCTCGACAGAATGATTTGCGTAGCAGGGGGCGAAACAATTGATTTATCTCCGGAGGTGACCGTTTCGGTGTACCCGAGCCAACATTCGTGTGTCTGGTCCCACGCTGAGATGCAAGCACCCGATTCGGTCTGTTTAGGCGATCTAGGCATTCATTGGCACGAACAACAAAACCGATTACAGAATTTGATGCAATACCTCGCTACAGAGACCGGTGAGGCAACACAGGCTCACCTCGTCGAGTCGAAGCCCGGTCATAGCGAACGAGGCGATGGTGGAGCGCTCATATATTTGATTGAATCCCCTGACGGGAAAGTGCTGTTTCAGGATACTTCTGGACGTTATGACGGGATTATGGAGCGCATTAAGCCCGATGTCGCGCTTTTGGCGGCTGCGGGTCGCGGAAACATAAATGGGGAACCGATTCAGGGTTCGTTGGCGCAATTCGTTGCTCAGCAAGTGGAATTATTGCGTCCCACCAAGGTCGTGTTCGGACATCATGATAATTGGATGCCAGGGTTTTCGATTCCAGTCAACACAAAACCTCTCATTGAAGCGATACGGCAAATTGACGGGGATGTCGAAGTGCTAGAGCCTGGCTATCTAGCGGCGACAAAAATATTGCCTTGAGCCGGTCAGACTAAGGTTCAAAGCGTGACGATATTTCATCCGGATCAGATTCGCGAATTCATTTCTCATACCTGTCGGGCCTTAGGTAGCGAGCAGGACGAGGCACGGCTGGTGGCACACCAGTTAGTTGAAGCCAACCTCGCTGGCCACGACTCCCACGGTGTTGGCATGCTCCCTTCTTATGTGGACGGCGTGGTCAACGGCAAACTTCAGGTAAACGCCCATCCGACTGTTGTGACCGACCGTGGACCACTTCTGACCCTTGATGGCCAAGCAGGATTCGGTCAAGTAAACGGGTTCGAAGCCATGCAGATGGGCATTGAGCGCGCACAACTTCACGGCGCAGCGATCGTAGGGTTGCGCAATAGTTACCACATTGGACGAATCGGGCATTGGGCAGAACAGTGCGCAGCGGCTGGATTCGCGTCATTTCATCTAGTGAATGTGATCGGACACGCGCCGTTGGTAGCCGCATACGGAGGGGCTGATGCTCGCTTCGGAACGAACCCGTTCTGCGCGGCGGTACCTGGGCGCGACGGTCGCCCAGGCTTCCTGTTGGATATGGCGACCAGCATCATTGCGGGAGGCAAGGCGCGAGTCGCGGCCAACAAAGGCGTAAAGGTCCCCCCAAACACCATCATCGATTCAGAAGGCCACTTAACCGACGATCCCAACGCATTGTGGTACACGTCAAAAAGCGACGAACGTGGTGGCGCTTTAGTCGCTTTTGCGGACCACAAAGGGTCAGGTTTAGCGATCATGTGCGAGCTTCTTGCAGCGGCATTATTAGGCGGAGAGACAGCTCACCCAGACAACGCACGGGACGGTCGGATCATCAACAACATGTTGTCGGTGATCATCGACCCGGCATCGGTGGGCCAAGCCGAGGCCTACTTCGATGAAATCGAGCGTTACCGGGAGTATTTGCTGGAGTCACGTTTAAGAGCCGACTGTGAAGAGATGTTTGTTCCGGGCCAGCCGGAACAAATAGCTAGGAGAGATCGAGCAGAAGGGTTCGAGATAGACACCGTGACCCTTCAGCAACTAAGGACATGCGCCGCTCGAGCAGGAGTGGCTGAGATCGAAATTGCGGAAATGCTTGGCGAACATTAGACAGTCGGAACTGTTGATCGCCATCTGGTTTATCGCGGTTATTTGAAGTTCGAGGTATCAGGCGTCGAAGGAGATAACCGTCCTCGCGACCGTACCTGCCTTCATCCACTCGTAGCCCTCGTTGATCTGGTCAAGACTTATTGTGGCTGAAACCATCTCGTCCAAAAGAAGATTGCCGTTGAGGTAAAGGTCAATCATCTGGGGAATGTCGGTCCGAAATTGATTCGACCCCATCATGGACCCTTGAAGTTTCTTCTCGCTAAGCAGCTCGATACCCCGGATCTCTAGTTTGCTATTCGAAGGCACCATCCCGATAACAGTCGCCGTGCCGCCCATGTCAAGCATCTCGAATGCCTGTTCCGCAGTTCGTTTTAAGCCAATCGCCTCAAAGCTGTATTCAACACCGCCCGCAGTCATTTCTTTTACCGCAGCCACAACGTCATCAACTTCGGACGCGTTAACGGTGTCCGTTGCCCCCATCAATCGGGCTGTGTCCAATTTTTCTGTACTCATATCGACCGCGATGATTCGTCCGGCGCCTGCGACACGAGCTCCTTGAATAGCGGAAAGCCCTATTCCTCCGCAGCCAATGACGCAAACCGTTGCTCCTACCGGAACTTTGGCCGTGCGAACTGCCGCACCAAAACCAGTCGTCACCCCGCAACCGATCAGGCACGCCTTCTCTAAAGGGACGTCGGGCGTTACTTTGACCAAGCCGTTCTGATGTATCAACATTTCTTCGGCAAAACCACCAAGGCGTGCCATTTGATCTACAGGGGTTCCATCCGCTCGTTGAAGACGCGAGGCTGCTTCTTTATCTCGAGACGTAGCCCGACCGTTTGTGCACCGATGAGGATTACCAGACAGACATTGTCTACATTGACCGCAAAAAATGGAAAGACACGCGACAACCGGGTCGCCTGGTTCAACGTATGTCACGTCCGTGCCTACTGCTTGCACAATGCCCGCTGACTCGTGTCCCATGACGGCCGGAACACGAGTTCTGAACAGCCCCTCCATGAAATGTAAGTCCGAGTGGCAGAGACCCGCTCCAACGGTTTGGATCAAAACTTCTTGCGGCCCCGGTTTGTCAATTACGAGGTCTTCGATAACCAACTCGCCGGGCTGTTCGCATAGCACTGCAGCTTTCATATCGTCCCCTTGTGTAAAACGCGACCTACGAAGAGCCTATGCATCTCACGTCAGTCGCGTCTAGCGGGGCGTTCTAAGATCGTAGTAATGGGGGTTCCTCAAAGGCCTGCTCGTTTGGGCTTACTGATACTGGATTCGATAGACCTACCGCATCGCGCCATAGCGGGCGACTATGAGCAACTGTTTCGCAATTTGTTCAAAGCAGGTGGTCACGAGATCGTTCCCGTTGACGTTAAGCGTCAAACATTACCTGCCCACGATGAGTGCGACGGATGGATCATTCCTGGTTCGCGACAATCGGTGGTGGATGACGATAGTTGGATCGCTCAACTACGAACTTGGACCCGACAGGCTCTCGAAGCTCAAGTGCCGTTAGCCGGTGTGTGCTTTGGTCACCAACTGATTGCCGCGGAAGTCGGTGCTCAAGTCGGTCCCGCCCCAGGTGGATGGAATATCGGTGTGGTCGACTACGAAGTAACAGACAGCCCTCCGTGGCTTACTTTGCCCAGTCACTACAGTCTGATTGCAAGCCACCAAGACCAAGTTCTGACCGTTTCCTCCGATATGGAGTTAATGGCCACTGCCGCTACTTGCCCAGTTGGCGCCTTTACTGTCGGGAGCAACGTGATGTGTATTCAAGGCCACCCTGAGTTTGTTCCCCCGCTTGCCGCATCGCTTTATAAGTCTCGCATCGAACGCATCGGATTAGATGCCGTAGAGAAAGCGCTCGCAAGCCTCGAACAACAGTTGGATCGACACGATGTCGCTCATTGGCTTTTACAAACGATCTACCAAGGCTCCCCGGCCTAACATGGCTTCCAGGAGTAGCAATGACAAATGACCTTGGACATCTTCCCAAAATGGGCGAACTGGATGACCGTAACCTTGACCGGCTCGAAACTTGGTATGCCAAGGCCTACCAAGATGACAATTTATTTCGAACGTTGGCTAATGACGAAGTAACCCTCAACATGTTCCTTGATTGGGTTGCTTTGATGTACGGCGGTGCATCCGGGCTCGATCGACACATGATCGAACTTTGTCGAATACGCATGGCGAACGTCAATGAATGTTTTCATTGAAGCATGGTCAAAAGCGCATCGTTGGTGCGCACCGGCTTAACGGATGAGATCATCAAACAATTGGATGATTACAGGTCTTCCGACCTCCCGGCAGCATGGAAATCGGCGTTAGCCTTTACCGACCACTTGGCGGGCAACCCTAAAGGGCCAATTCCAGAGACGCTTTACGCAGAGTTGGGAGAGCACTTCAGTCAGGCAGAAATTCTTCGGCTCGGAGCCTTACTGGCTGTCGGCAGCGGCTGGCAGCGGATGATCGAGGCTTTCGGGATACGTCCCGACCATTTTGAGCCTGGTCAAGACGGCCCCTGGAAGTTTGATTGAGTTCCGTCTAGCAGGGCGCTTCTAGCAATTTTGATAAGGCGACGAACATTGGCATCTAAAAACGGGCCCTCGACTTCACTCCAACCAGGTTCCTCACTTCCTGATCTCTTGAATTTGCGTCCCGGGAGTCGACAGAATTCTTGGCTGCTCCACGTCACGAAAGAATTGGGAGGGGCAACCGGCACTTTGCATGGTGGGTGTGCGCTGGCTGCGGTGGCGGTGGCGATGGAAACCACAAGCGACCGGCCTGTGTCGTTTATCAGCGGACAATTTCTTTCGCGCGCTCCGCTTGGCTCAACGGTCACCATTGATGTTGATCAACTTGTTGTTGGCAACCGAATTACCCAGGCCGCAGCAACATGCAGTTATGACGACGCCGTGGTGCTTCGGGCTTCAGCTGGCCTCGGAGGCCGCGAACTCGGAGTCGATAGGAGTTGGCTCTCTGCCCCCAACGTGCCGCCGCCTGAAGAATGCCCTCCCAGAGGCCCGACCTCTGAGACCGGGTATTCCTTCACGGACCAAGCAAATATCCGTCTTGCTGGGCAGGAGCCGGGCCAGAGAACCGTTCGCTACTGGGCACGGTTACCCGGAAGCCTCGCGTCGACGGCACCTGGACTAATTGCGTTGGCAGACCTGCTCCCCAGTGGCATGCGGGTAAGCCTTGACAGTGCGTTTCGTGGCTCCAGCCTTGACCACACGGTCCGTATTGCTTCTCTCGTTACATCTGAATGGGTGTTGATGAACATCGAGGCAGCCACCATTCAAAACAGCATCGGCCATGGGGCGATTCAGTTGTATGCCCAAACAGGGGAACTGCTGGCTATCGGTAGCCAATCGTTCGCTTTGTCGAAGTTGACGGGGGATCTAGATCGATAGGAACACCGCGTGAGCAGGGAGAGGAACTGATGACCGCTTACATAATTTTCCAAGGTGACGTAACCGACCCAGACGGTTACGAAACCTATAAACCACTCGCCGCTCAGTCGGTCGCGGAACACGACGGCAGGTACCTAGTGCGCGGAGGCTTATGTGTTCCTCTCGAAGGAGCGGCCCCGCGCTCAAGAACAGTAATTTTGGAGTTCGATTCCACCGACGCGGCTACACGATGGTACGAAAGCGCCAGCTATTCATCAGCGCGGCCGATTCGCCAGGCTGCCAGCGAGGGCTCCATGTACCTCGTTGAGGGTTGAAGCGAGATACCAAATGCTCTCAGCCGCGCCCAACTAGGGGCATCCCATTGGCCATTACGGTCATCGTCAAAACATTTGCCTCTGGAGGTAGCTCGGCCATCATCAACACGGCTTTGGCTACTTCTTCAACGTCCATGGTCGACTCGACTTCTATCGAGCCGTCAGGCTGAAGCACGCCTTCGGTCATCGCTGCCGTAAGTGGTGTCAGGGCGTTTCCGATATCAATTTGCCCAACGGTAATTCCGTGCACCCTGCCTTCAAGGGCCAGCGCCTTAGTCAGACCCGTAATGGCATGTTTAGTCGCGGTGTAAGGAGACGAAAATGGGCGAGGCGTTTGCGCCGAAACTGACCCATTGTTAATGATGCGACCTCCGGTGGGGGACTGACGCTTCATTTGAGCGAAGGCAGCGCGAGCGCAGAGCCATGAACCAGTTAAGTTCGTGTCCACGACCCGTCGCCACGCGTCGACCGAAAGTTCCTCGATCGGCAACGGAGGTGCGCCTATCCCGGCATTATTAAACAAAAGGTCGACCCGTCCGAACGTTTCAACTGCAAGTTCGAAGAGTCGATCTACATCTGATGGGTCACCAACATCGACTCGAGCAGTTAGGCCGGGCTCGTCGAATCCTGCAGCAACGCTTTCCAGTATTTCTAGGCGTCTACCACAAATTATTGTCGACCAACCTGTCGATGCAAGTGCCCTGGCCACGGCCGCACCGACCCCCGTACCGCCACCGGTAACTACAGCAACCCGTGAATCTTTAACCTCTGGCACCTTGTGGACCTCCCGTTTGGCGCTGCTGTAATTTCGCCCATTCGTCTCGCAATCCAACGGTTCGATGAAACAAACGCGGATCGTTTTCATCTACAGCGAAGTATCCAAGCCGTTCGAACTGAACCACGTCGTCGTTGGGAAGTTCACCCAATTCCGGTTCGAATTTGCAACCTGTAATGAGTTCTCGCGACGCTGGATTCAAGTCATCAATCGGTTCACCGGTTTTTTCACCGGGTACTTCTGCCGTGAAGAGCCTCTCATACAACGCGACGGCCCCGTCTAGGGCGTGATTAGCCTCAACCCAGTGGATAGTCGCCTTCACCTTGCGGCCGTCGGGCGCAGCGCCTCCCGCGGTTAGAGGGTCATATGTGCAGTGGACTTCCGTTATGTTGCCATCGTCGTCTCGGACATCTCCGGTACAAGTCACTAAGTAGCCGCCCCGTAAGCGAACTTCGCGACCAGGTGACAGCCGAAAATATTTGGGCGGCGGTTCCTGCCGGTAATCGTCGTCTTCGATCCATAGTTCGCCGCTGAATGGGGCCTGTCGGGTCCCATCTGCCTCATTCTCCGGGTTATTCATCAAGGAGCGATATTCGATAACCGGCTGCCCATTGCCATCCGCGGGCCAATTTGTGATGATCAATTTCAGTGGCCGCAGAACTGCCATTCGGCGCTGAGCCTTCGCATTGAGTTCTGTGCGCACGAAGGATTCAAGTAGCTCTATCGCATGCCTTGAATTTGTTCGCGAGACCCCAACAAACGAACAGAAATCCCGAATCGCTGAAGGTGGGTACCCGCGGCGGCGTAAAGCTTTGAGCGTCGGCAGGCGGGGATCGTCCCAGCCATCGATGTCGGCCCGATCGACCAGCTCTTTTAACTTTCGTTTCGACGTCACGGTATGCGTGAGTTCAAGCCGAGCGAACTCTGTTTGGTAAGGCGCCGGCCTATTAAGAGGGAGATTGTCCAGGAACCATTCGTAGAGGGCTCGGTTGTCTGAAAATTCAAGTGAGCAAAGCGAATGCGTTACTCCTTCTATGGCATCTCCTTGACCATGTGCCCAATCGTATGTTGGGTAGATGGCCCAATCCCGGCCGGTCCGGTGGTGTTCTTCTGTTCGAATCCGATACATGATGGGATCGCGTAGCTGCATGTTTTCATTCTGCATGTCGATCAGAGCTCGCAGCACCCGGCTTCCTTCAGGGAATTCTCCGTCCTTCATCCGCCGGAAAAGGTCGAGGTTTTCGGCAATTGATCGACTCCGAAACGGACTGATCACACCAGCCTTTCCGAACCCGCCGCGTTGCTTCGAGATAGTGGCGCTGTCTTGATCATCGACATAGGCAAGGCCTGCCTGAATCAAGTGTTCCGCCCATTCATAAAGCTGGGGGAAGTAGTCCGAACTGTGATGGATGTCATCCGGGCTGAAACCAAGCCATCTTAAATCTTCGAGAATTGCTTCTACGTAGCGTTCATCTTCTGTCTCGGGGTTTGTGTCATCGAAACGGAGTTTGCAAATTCCGTTGCTTTCCTCCGCGAGCAAAAAATTCAGACAAATCGCTTTGGCATGTCCAATATGAAGGTACCCATTGGGTTCTGGAGGAAAACGGGTCTGTACTCGGCCGTCAAAACGGCCTGACTGAACATCAGATTCCACCAGGGTTCGAATGAAATCCGTCCGGCCTCTTGCCTCGCTTCCCTCTTCGTCAACAAGCGATTTTTTGTTATTCTGCGACACAACTGGCCTCGTCATCCGAGACCCAAACCTACAGCGCTGTGAGCAATTAGGCGGAACCCATTTGACCTAAATGCTTTGGAGGCCAAGAGCCAGGCACCACATTCGTTTCGATAAGAAACGCGGCTACCCGCTCAAGAACTTCAAGTACCTGGCCCGAGCGTTCATCGCCGAGATTCGCGACGATTAATGTCGCGTTTTGATCGGTGGCCAATTCCACTCCTCGTCGCACTGACCGGCCCAATGGCGTATGTCGACCGTCATCGGTTATCCATCCACGGGACCGTAATTCCTCAGCTTCCCGTTCCCATTCCTGGTGGTTCCACCCGCGGATCTTCTGAATGACCGTCGGAGTGCCACGACCATCTGCTGCCATCATGAGGTGGCAACCCAACCCCGATAGGTTGGCCTCGCGTAGGGCACTGTTGTGCCCATCGAATCGGTACTCGCGTAACAGAGTTGTCGCGTGCCAAAGATCCAATAATGGCGAATCTGGCCAGGGTTCTCCTGCCCAGGCCGCGTACAACGGGCGTTCCATTGCGTCGAATTCCGGAACTGACGTTTTTAGTATTTCGGCCGCGAAAACAAGTTCTCGCTGCGACTCGAAGTTCTCGAATATGCGATGAAGCGCACGATCCACTAGGTCCAGTTGAGTTTGCCTGACCTGGGAAGGTGACATGATTTCCCAACAGTTTGGGACGGCTTTGCCCACCATTCGCGGTGCAAAATTGTAAAAAGCGTCCGTAACTTGCTGGGCAGTAGCTTTCCCCATCGGGGCGGATCGGTAAGCGAAGTAGGCGTGCCACCAACCGCTGTAACCCAATTCGGTGAATTGGTTGATTTCCTTCGCATAATAAGCACAGGAATGGAGCGGCTCGACGGCCCTTGCAAATCGTCGTGTGAGGGCTGTCTGTGGGTCGGTCACGAATGGCGCTGATGTCGGGACGCCTGTTTTGCGATACCACGCCGAAAGTCGGTAGCCGAAGAGACACGGTCGACCAGCATGTCGTCGTTGTAGGTCTCCCAAACATCACCCCCAACCGTGGTCATTGATAACAAAATGACGGCGCCTTCGGCCCCTCCGCCCTCAATGTGGGCCTCATCGCCGTCGTGGCTAGAAAAAGTGCCAGCTGGCCGGCAGTCGGTTTGCTTATTTTCATCCGTCACATCAAAAAGTTGGTGTTCACCCTCAATAACTAGGGTTTTGACCGGGCCGATATGGCGGTGTGGAACGCATTTGATCCCCGGGTCGAACTTCATGAGCATCTCTACGGACCTGTCATTCTCATCCACCGCAAGAACGTTGTAATAGAGCCCTTCGAAACCTGGGAAGGGCACCCAATCGATTGCGTCGGCCAGTAATTGAGGCGCCACGGATCCTCCCGGTGTAATCAGAAGCGTGCACCGAGACTAGGCGCACTCCGTGCTTTGGTTCACAGTTATTCGTTGCTGGGTTCTTTGGGTAACCCCAAAACGCGCTCTCCTAGGATGTTTCGTTGAATTTCATCAGTGCCGCCAGCTATCGATTGCGCCGGCGTTGAGACCAGCACTTCGGCGATCAGTCCGCCGCCGGGGCCTTCATCGCCATTCAACATTCCATAGGCCCCAGCGATCGAAGTGTGGGCTTTATGGCTCGCCCTGGCTGTAACGCTCATGTTCAGTTTGGCTACTGATCCCTCGGCACCTGGTGGCCGACCCGCGATTCTCGCTGCTCGTGCTCTTTGGTTCGTCCAATTCGAGGTTCGTTGTAGCTGTTCGATTTGGGCCGCCTGTTGTCTTATTAGGCGCTCAGAGCCGCGACCGAGTCGTTCTGCTTCGGAGCGAACCATGCGTGGCCTTCCGGCCCGCTGCGGATACCAGCGGTATGTCGAAAAGTATTCGTCGGCTTCCTTTTGGGCGCGTTGCACCATTGACCCGCCATGGGCAGGGAAACGAGGGCGAGGTGTTCCGACTGCGCTTCTCTCATGAGCGAGGGTTGTTAACGCTACGCGCCATCCCTGACCAGCATCTGCGATGAGGTTTTCGTGGCGGACGCGAGCGCCGTCGAGGAAGACTTCATTAAATGATGAGTGCCAGTTCATCTGCCGCAGTGGCCGTACCTCAATGCCAGCCTGGTCCATGGGTATCGCAAAGAAGGAAATCCCTTGGTGTTTAGGTGATTCCGGGTTTGTTCGCGCTAAGAGGATGCCGTAGTCAGCTTTGTGTGCCCCGGAATTCCAGACTTTTTGGCCGGTAACCAGCCACTCATCGCCATCTCTGTCTGCCCGAGTGGCTAAGCCCGCCAAGTCGGATCCAGCCCCTGGTTCGCTGAACAACTGGCACCACTTATCTTCGCCGGTGAGTATCGGACGCAGAAAGCGTTGCTTTTGGTCGTCGTTGCCCCATTCGAGGAGTGTTGGAGCGACGAGATACATACTGACGCCAGCGGCAACTCCTACCGCTCCGATTTCGGAGAACACTTTCCTCACGGTGGCGTCTGCTGTTAAGGGAAGTCCCCGTCCGTACCAGTCTTGGGGCCACGACGGGCATCCCCACCCGCTGTCAGCAAGAAGCCCTCTCCACTCAATTAAGTCGGCGGTTGGGTCCCAATGTTGAGTCAGCCACGACCGAACCTCGCTCTCAACGTCTGCCACCGAAGTCATGTCACCAGCCGTTTATGTGAACGAACTTGCTGTCTGGTTTTCGTCGACCGGGGCGAAAGTTGGTCCCATCGGTGTACGCGATTGGGCTCAAGGCAACTTGTTGGACTTCGTCGTAAGGGATCCCAAGCACCTCCGCCACCTCTCGCTCACGCTGAAGATGAACGGTCGTCCAACATGTGCCGAGGCCCCGTTCTCTGGCGGCGAGCATGAAACTCCACGCAGCCTGAATTATTGAACCCCACTTGACTGCTTGGGTCATTGCATCGGCGCCATCAAGCCTCCCGCTGATGCAGGGAACGAAAATCGCTGGCACATCCGGAAATACTTCGGCCAGATGGCGGGCCGAGCCCATCATGTTCAACCAGGATTCTTGGTCGCCTTCAGTTCCCTGATGCGACACGGACGATGACAGATAGTCATCGGTGACCATGGACTTCCAAACTTGTTGGTATATCAAACCGACCTCATGGCATTGCTCGCGATCGGTCGAGACAACAAAATGCCAATCCTGTCGGAGTGAACCGGTTGGCGCCTGGAGGGCCAGCATGAGGCACTCTCGAAGGACTTCCTCACCCACCGCTCGTTCGAGGTCGAGTCTTTTTCGCACCGACCGGGTTGTGCTGAGCAGCTCGTCGGCTCCCAACTCAAGCTTCATTGGACAACCCTCCCGGACCAAAGGTCCTATTCGGGGAACTCCACTGTGGCAGTTCCTATAACACCGGTGCGACCATCTTCGGCGATGATCGTCAGATCTAGTTCAATACGACGATGTTCTTCATCTGTGTCCGTCACTGCCCCAGTCATAACGATTTCTGAGTCAACAAGTAACGAACCCCGAAATACGGTGTCGATAATTTTGATGTTACAACCCGGTGCCCAACGGTGAACCATTGCAGCTAGAAGACCTTGACTCATGATCCCAGGAACAATGGCTCCCGGGAAGCCTTCGGCGCGTGCCGCCTCATGGTCGGTAAATCGTTCAAACGAATGTTTGGCCGCATTGCAGAATTTTGTGACAGCGGCCATCGATACGTCCGGATGAGCCTCAGAAAGCTCGTCACCGAGTTCTATGTCTTCGAAGGAAAGTGAGTGCACCATTCGTATTAGGCCTTTTTAATCATTTTCCAGTCGACGGTGGAAACCAACTCATCATCATCGTTCCGAAATTCCATCCGCTGCACGATGAAGATCATGGTGCCGCTTCTTCCTGTTTTGTCGAAGACGTCGGCAATGGTGGTTGTGGCGTGAAGGGTGTCTCCTGCGCGGATGGGGGCATGCACTTGCACATTCTTGCCTCCATCGATTCCAAAGCCACCGCCAATTTGAGGGAAGTCATCGGGAAGAACTCGGCCCGACATGCAATGAGTAGTGAACCCTGGGTGGGCTTGAAAATCTGCGTGACTTGGATCGATGAATCGAGGGTCTTGTTCGCCGCAGGCCTTTGCCCACGCGACCATGTCCTCGACGCGCATGTCAAAACTCGCCCAGTCGAATTCAACACCCATCCAACGCTCTCGAACTGCCACAAGGTCTACCGGGGCCTCACTGTTTCCCATGAATACCTCTCATTAGAAGCGACTTTCGGTGGCTGACATAGGAACCGTCGGTCCCAGGGCGAAGGTAACACTTGCACGCAATCGTCGTCATAGCGAGTAATGATTACCTGTATGTCAAAGGACGAAGTTTCACACCGGTCGCGAATTCGTAACGCATGGGTTGGCCGAGTAAGCGGATGCATGCTCGGTAAGCCAGTTGAACAGTTATCTATGCGCAAGGGGAGAGAGGCGCTGCACAATTATCTCGATGGGGCTGGGGCTCTACCACTTCGCGATTATGTGCCTCTTGTCGAAGGATTGGAATCGGAACTCCAAGACCATGCTGCGTGTCGTGGACACATCGAGAGAGCGATCCCAGATGACGACATCAATTACACATTGATTTCGCTTCTAATTCTGGAGCAATATGGCCGCGATTTCAGTACCGCCGATGTGGGGCGTGCTTGGCTTCGATTTCTCCCCGGAGCGATCGTATTCACAGCGGAACGTGCGGCTTACTCGAGACTCCTTGCAGATGCTGGCATGGGTTTCCCTTTCGGCGCACCGCCGGTGTTCGACATACAGGAATGCAGCGACAATCCCTACAACGATTGGATCGGTGCTCAGATTCGGGCCGATTTATATGGTTGGGTTTCTCCGGGGGAGCCAACCGAAGCTGCTTCTCTTGCCAGAACTGACGCTGCTCTTAGCCATCGTGGTGAAGGCGTGCATGGTGCTGTAGTTATAGCGGTGACGGCGTCCTTGGTAGGAGCGGGTTGGGATCCGGTCAGGGCGTGTGAAGAAGCTGCGTCCTACATTCCCAGTGATTCCGCGTCCGCTCGCGCCGTTTCACTAGGACTTTCGTGTGGCAAGGACACCGATGCGTCTCAATTACATACCGAGTATGAGGGAATGTCACCGGTGCACACTGTCAACAACTTGGCGCTGGTCACTTGGGGCTTGACACGAAACCCTGATGATTTTGGGGCTGCTATTGGCGACACAGTGAGTGCCGGTTGGGATACTGACTGCAACGGCGCCACCGTGGGCGGGTTGTGGGGCTTGAGCGGTCGCGAAATCCCGACGAGTTGGTTGTCGGGGTGGAACGGGTTGGTAGAAACAAGCCTCTCGGGTCACGCAGTGTTACATCTAGATGAGCTCGTTGATCGGACGGTCGCCCTGAGTGGTTAGCTTCCGGCCTGTCCACCTCGCAGAGAAACTGCCTGGAAGGTTCCGCCCTTCAGTGCGCTCACGAGGCCGTCAACTGATGTGATCGTCTGCTCCGGAAATTCCGTAGCGCAAAATCCGATCCGGCTGACGACGTGACTGTCGCTCCCGCCAAAACCGAGATAGCCGTGCTTCTCTGCCATTTCCACGGATAGCTCATCTTCTCCGGGAATAGAGCCACCGTTGAGTGTCTCAACGGTGTGCACGGCGTCGACCGCACCGCGCTCTTCGTAGTGGGAGAAAAGCCCGACGCGTTTTCGACCCGGATGACACGGGGCAGCGAAAGCTCCGCATCGATCTGACTCAGCTAAGACCTGCTGGATGGGTAAGCGAATGTTTGAAAAATCTAAAGCAGCTAGGAGGTCCTCATTTACGCCAAATACAAGAACGTGTCCAAAATCGGTCTCCACTTCGCTCGCCTTTAGAATCAGCAGGTCATACTCGTCTTCAAGATGTCGGTAATCAGATTCACCGTCAAACTGCCGGTGTTCTGTCAACACGAAGCCATCTAACGGAAGCTCTTTCTTCCGGATCCATTTGCAGTAGTTCTCGACCTTCGCCCGTCCGTCATCGGATTTGATTGAGTGGGTGTGAAGATCTAGGAGCATGAATTTGTCTTCAGGCAAGGCGGAAGACGGGGATCGCAAATCGCTCGTCATCGTCGCGCTCTTGGCTTACGAAATCAGCTACGACAGACATTCCGATCTCCACCGCATCTGGTTCACAGTCAACAATTACGGTCAAAAGTCGGGGGCCTTCATCCAACGTGACATAGGCCATGGTGTACGGGCATGCCTCCGCGAATCCTTTAGCTTGGTTCTGTTCAGTGACGGTGTAGCTATAGATCGAGCCACGACCACTAGCGACGAAATGGACGAGCGAGCTGCTGTCAAGGCAGTGAGCGCAAACGCCGCGTGGTCGATGTTGAATCAGCCCACAGGTGTTGCATTTTTGCAAAACGAGTTGGTCACGGCCTGCGCCCTCCCAAAAGCCGCGCGTTTCCCATGATGCGTACGGGTTGGGGTGAGTAATTGAACTCATCTGTCCGCTCCTAACACCAAGGTAGCTCCGCTGTGTTTGTCTCCGATAGTGCCGCCGGTGCCATGTGCGATGGCAATTTCAGCACCGGCGACCTGTCGATCTCCGCATTCTCCGCGAAGCTGTTTTGCGGCTTCGATAACGAGAAAAATGCCACGCATTCCTGGGTGATTGGAGGAAAGTCCGCCTCCGTCTGGATTTACCGGTAACGGACCTCCTAAGCCAATCCCACCGTTGCTCACAAAATCTCCACCTTCTCCGGGCTCGCAAAAACCGAGGTTCTCTAACGTAGCTAACACTGTGATTGTGAATGAGTCGTACACCATGGCTAGATCCACGTCCGAGTGTTTGATTCCGGCCATTTCCATGGCTGTTTGACCAGACTGTTTGGCAGCGATCGTCAGTAAGTCGCTGTCCCCAACGCCCTGATGTTGAACTGCCTCACCGCAACCGAGCAGGTGAACGGGTTTGGTTCTGAGATCTTTCGCCCGCTCAAGTGAGGTCACGACAACTGCTCCTCCTCCATCGCTAATGATGCAGCAATCCAATAGATGTAGCGGCCTTGAGATCAGCCGGCTCTCCAGCACGTCGTCAACCGTGATGGGTGTCCTCATCTTTGCTAACGGATTGAGTCCGGCGTGTCGACGCATCGTCACCGCTATCTCCGCTAATTGCTCACTGCTTGTGCCGTATTTGCTCATATGGAGATTCGCGTACATTGCGTAACTCCCAACCGTGGTCATGCCATAGGGCGCAGAGAACGCTGAATCAGGGTTTTTCGACCCGTCGGTGCCACCGGTTCCGATTGCCATGGCGTTCGAAGCTGCGGTTGAGCCATAGAGCACCAATGCGGTGGAGCACAACCCTGCATGAATGGCTGCGGCTGCATGAGTCACATGGGAAACGAACGACGAACCTCCGATATTCGTACCGTCAAGGTAGTCAGGGCGCACGTCCAGATATTCAGCGAGATCCACTATCCCCATCATCCCCATAGACATCGACGCGCCAAACAGCCCGTCAACGTCGTCCCGTGTGAGGCCGGCGTCATCTAGGGCCCCCTTGGCGCACTCAGCCATAATCTGAAATTCTGTCTTGTCGGGAGAGAACCGGCTTGGGTGCTCGTAGACGCCCGCTATGGCTGCGCTGTTTGGAAAATCGGCAGTACTCACTTCGTTACCTCTAGTTCATTGGAGAACGCGTCAATGACAAGGCTGAGTTCGGCCGGGTTTTCGATGGCCCCCCTGCGCGCCGCGCCGTCAAGTCCTCGCGTAGCTCCAAAGGGCAGCTCATCGGCGAGTCGTTCGGAACTTTGACGATATTGATCTTCGGTCTCCTCGCCGATAACTACCAATGTCGGCGTGTTTACGTGGGAGACCTCTGCTTCAGCGTTCCACATTTCCTGGGCTCGCCTAGCCCCCAAGGCTGCTCTAGGGTCCGTCTTAACCCACTCCGCAAATGCTTTCCGAAAGACACTTTCGTCGGTATCAGGGGCATAACCGGTTGAGTCGAACTGTCGTCGGGCTTTTCCCGAAGCAATCAGCGCTAAGTCACTAATTTCCTGACTTAAGTCCACCGACCGCCCCACAGCGCCGAGACAGACAACGCCTGCGACCTTGATGACTGCGCGACTGGCAAGCTCTAGAGCCACTGCCGCCCCCATGCCTTCGCCGACGACAATTAGGCTGTTCAAGCCCCAGTCGCCGACCAGGTTTTCAGCATGAACCGCCATGGCCTCAATTGACGTGAGGCTGTCAAGCTCACCACTCCGCCCGTGGCCAGGCAGATCAAAACTTACTGGCGAATGTTCGACAGCTAACCGATCCATAACATCACGAAACGAGTTCCCGTTGGTCCCGGCGTCATGTAGTAGCAGCAAGCTGTAGCCGTTACTTAAGTCCGGGGGAGCGCCGGGGAGAGTGGACTCGCCTCGGTGGTGGACCAGAGTCGCAACGCCGTCTACCTCAAAGTATTTGTCAGGCACGCAGCGAACGGTAACTCACGCGGGGCCGGAGTGCTGGTTCAGTGCCTAATCGCGTAAACGGAGAGCGGCTGTTGCGCTCCCGTCACCCTTTCAACACCTCTCGAAACGGCGCGCCTTTATTAGCTTCGGGCTCTTTCGGTAGGCCAAGGATCCGCTCACCAATGATGTTGCGTTGTATCTGGTCAGTCCCGCCTCCGATAGAAGTGAAATACGCGTTAAGCATCGCGTATGTTGCGTCTCCTGCTTCTGGCGAGGACTCCGCTCCGAGCATTGCTTCAGGACCCAAGATTTCTGCCTGAAGACTGCCAGCGAAGTGAAGCATCCTCGACATTGCGAGCTTTCCTAAGGAGACAATCGGTGTCGTCGTTCCTTGCTCGATAGCGGCCTTAGCACGACGGTTATTCCATTCATTTAGTGTGCGCCACGCGTACAAACGCATCAGATCCTGCCGGATAGCAAGGTCCCCAGAACGCCCACGCGTTTGAGCGAGCTCTAAAAGCGCCAAATCAGGGACGGGTGCCGGCGCTTCACTAGTTGAATCGCGAGTCTGTGTGGTGGAACGGACGCTTTGGCTTCTCTGTTGTGTGGCGCCCATAGCTGCTCGTTCATAGGCCAATGCGGAGGTGAGTACCCCCCATCCGCCGTTTAGTTCTCCGAGCATGTTCGCAGCGGGAACACGAGCATCGGTGATGAAAACTTCGTTGAAACGTGCGTCGCCCGTGGCTTGGCGAAGCGGCCGTACCTCAACCCCTGGTTGTTTCATCGGAAAGAAAAAGAAGGAGATACCACGATGCTTCGGTTGATCTAAATCAGTTCGGGTAATAAGGAGGGCGTAATCCGCGTTACGGCCTCCAGAGGTCCAGACTTTCTGTCCGTTGATGATCCATTCATCACCGTCACGCACTGCGGACGTTCTAATCGCGGCTAGATCCGATCCGGCTCCAGGTTCGCTATAGAGAAGACACATCGAAAGGCTTCCTGTTAGCAGATCCCGGAGAATGTCGCTTTTTAACCCAGGGGTCGCGTGCGAAACAATTGTCGCGGCCCACAAGTTCACGACATCTTGCCCCCAGCCCTGAGGCGCGTCACCTCCAAATACTGAATCCGTCTGGACTGTGTCAGGCTCGCCGGAGTCTTCGAAGCGGGCCTCTCGAAATACAACGTCAGTCGCGCGCGCCACCTCTGGCTCTAGTCCACGGCCAAACCATTCCTCAGGCCAGCTTGGCGCCGCCCACCCGGAGTCAACCAATTTCTCCAACCAGGAACGCTTGCTCCCCGTAAGTGGATTTTCTTCCAGCCACGCACCTGCTTCGGCCACAGCTTCCGCCGCCGTTTTTGTCATCCTTCGGCGCTTGCTTTGATGCCCGCGAGAGTTGCTTCAATCGTTCCTTGGACCGCCGCCTTTCGGCCAGCGAGTTGTTCTTCTGTCATTTTGGCCAGGCTTGGCGGCAAATCCATGACATCCCAAATTTCAGTAACGCGGGTCGCCATTTCGAGAGGCTCCAAGCGATAAGTCCACCTGACGTAGGGGCCCTCGTCAGGGGCCGCTACAAATTCGAAACAAGCATCTGGCTCAGCGACGGTAATTTCGACAGGAACTGACCACTCAAAGGATTTAATGCGATTTGTTCCAAGAAAGCGTGATCCGACAGTTCCGGGTGTCCCACTGATCCATTCCCCACCGATATTTTCAGTGCTCCACTCGCCCATACGGGGAAGATCACTAATTAGCGCGTAGATGGCGGCAGCATCAGCTTCGATAGTTTCGGAAATTTCTAGGTGCATATCGCGAACAGTCATATGGCAACGCTATCTCTCTCGTGAAGACTCTGTCGCGAATTGAAAGCCCGAATATTTCGGCTGGTCGATGCCCACCTGATTGACTACCGTTTCGCGCAGATACTCGTGAAGGTCGACTCTCGCGATGTCCATGGAGCCATCACGAAGAGTGTTCACCAACTGCCAGCGAAGCTCATCGACAGTGCCCTCTTGCTGAAGCAACGCCTCAAGGCGTCTATGTTCTTGACGTCGCAACTGTGGTCCGATGGTCAATTCACGTTGCACCACGTCAAGGCTGTTACCGGCAACTCGCGCCAGAAAATTGATCCGGCCAGAGGTTTCATTCATCACATCTGCATGTAAAAAGTCGCGCACGCTGGTCAGTAACTCGTCGAGGCGGGGCATATCCGATGACTGTTCAGTCGACGCTGGGCGAATCAACTGCACAGGCCCGGGGACCAACAGATTGACGCAATCCACTTGGCACTCAGACGATCGACGGCCGATCGCCGGGCGCTCAACCGTTGCATCGGGACCAACGCGGTATTGGTCAGCCATGCCCAGACAACCAATCGCCCACCAGAAAGATCCGAAAACTTCCCAAAACTCGACGCGCGCTCTATCCACTGTTTCGCCGCTCTCGGCCTCGTACCCGGCAATCAAGTCATCAAGATGTCCGAAACCTCCAACAGCGAGGTCGCGCCGCCCAAACCGCCAAGAGTTCGTACAAATCCACCCAAGGTCGCGCATTGGGTCCCCGATGTGCGCTGTCTCCCAATCCAGCACAGCTGAGAGCCCAGTCACCGAGTCCACCATCAAGTTGCCATTTCGGAAATCGTTGTGGACAAGGCGGTAGTCGCTTAAGTCAGGGAGATTTTCTGCCAACCATCGCCCTGTGAAATCGATCATCGGTTGTGCTGTGTTCCACTCCTTGTAGCGGTCCCATGTTTGGTGAAGATATGAACTCGGATCCAATGTCGGCAGGTGTTGCTTCAGTCCCAAGGTTTCAACATCAATCGCATGAATTTTCGCTAGTTCTCGGCCGCATTGTTCGGCCAACCCGCCGCGAACAGAATCCAATTTCTCGGACCTAACTATTCGGGCACCAAGTGTTTCTCCATCGAGCCATTCCATAATGAACCCGACACCGACCTCGTCTTTTGTTTCCAAGACGTAATGAATTTCTGGCTCAACGACGCCGTAGTCACGGGCCGTGCGCATAAGGAGTGCTTCGGTAGCTAAACCTATGGCGCTCACCGACTCGCGGTCGATCCCGCCAGCTCCGCGGCGCATACACAGAACGGTGTCACCTTCGAGCCTTCTCACGACAAGCTGGTAAGTCTCCATGCTTGCCCCGCCCGAAAGTCTTTCAATTCTTTCCAACTTGACGCAGCCGGCTATTTCCCGAACTAGCACCGTTTCCAACGCGTCGAAGAAATCTGGCTCTGTCACCCTGACCTCAGGTGTCTTGTTGTTGGGACCCAAAAATCGTGGGCGCTCCACGTCGTGACCAATCTGGGGCGCCCGGAATTTCGCGCCCGTCGACCACGATTCGTTGGCGTGAATCCCCGCCGATTACTGAACCGCTGAGGGCTCCAGTCGAACCGTTAGCTCCGATATGAGCAATCGGGTACGAATCCGCTCGCGAGTACGTTTGAAGCAGCAACGGCCGCGGACGTGGAGAATTATTCGGTAGGGACCCGTGCACCATGCAGCAATTGTGCACCGTGACCGATCCAGCGGGACCAGAAAGCCACTTCACGTCGGTGAGATCGAGAGTTTCAAGATCGTTTGCCCCGATAGCGCCGTCCCATGCCCCGTCAGGCCGATACTGATCGAAGAGAGTCCCGCGATGGCTTCCGGGTAAGACGCCCATCGGACCCATTTCCTGGTCTACGTCGGCGAGGTAAACACCAATGGTCAAAGGGCTGAAATCTGTATGTGGCCAGAATTGAATATCCTGATGCCACCTCACTTCTTCGCCACCATCGGACCACTTGAAGTTGAGCTTCGAGTGGTGGTATCTGACCGGTCCGCCGAGCAACGCGCAAGCAAGCTCTGCCGCTGCTCCTACGAAACTAAAGTCTCTGAACGTTTCATGGTGATCCACCGGTGAATTTAGACGTCTGATCCGTGGTTCTTCCTCCGTATGCCCAGGTTCCAGATCCAAAATCTTCCCGGACGTGCGTAACTCGCGGCTTAATTCGACAAACTCGTCCGATGCCTTTTTCAGGCCAGCAAGCGTGTTCGAATCAATGAACCCAGGAAGCTGTAAATAGCCGTCACGTTCGTAACTCTCACGATGCTCAGTGCTGATGACCTGGTGATACCCAGCAACGTCAACCATGTCGCGATCTTACCTCTCGATGGGAAGTTACGCCCCGACCACGCAATGGCGTCATAGGGTTGGACTATGGCCAGTCCCATTGTGATTGCTGGGGGAACAGTCGTCGACCAGCTGTCTGAACGGAAAGTTGACTTACTGCTGATAAACGGCGTGATTGCTGACAGCGGAGCACCGGGTGCCTTTGATGGGCAGGGAGAAAGCGTTGACGCGTCAGATGCCATAGTCATGCCCGGACTCGTAGACATACAAGTCCACTTTCGTACACCGGGGGGCGAGGAAAGTGAGGACATTTCTTCCGGGGCCGCTGGAGCGGCTCTTGGCGGTGTTACCGCTTGCGTAATGATGCCCAACACAATCCCGACAATCGACAACGTGGAAATAGTTTCGGATGTACTTTCACTTGCGCGTGATGCGGCTTGCGACGTACGCACCTCGGCCGCAATTACCGTAGAAAGAGCCGGTGAGCAATTAGTGGATTTCGCCGCGCTGCACCGGGCCGGAGTGCGCGTGTTTACCGATGACGGCTGGGTTGTCGATGACGCGAAGCTTATGGAAGCGGCCCTTCGGGAAACCTTGGAGCTACCTGGTGCTGTCATCAGTCAACACGCGGAACACTCAGAGATGGTCGCAGGCGGTGTTTTAAATGCGGGAACCGTGGCTGAACGCCTAGGCCTGCCGGGCCGGCCACGCGAAGCGGAAGCCGTAATCGTTGAACGCGACATAGCGCTTGCCGCCAAGACGGGTGGCCGCTATCACGTTCTTCACATGTCGACGTCACTGGCCACTGAACAGGTTAGGAGAGCCAAACAAGCTGGCCTTCGAGTAACAGCTGAGGTGACCCCTCAGCATCTGATTCTTACTGAAGAGGACGTCGAACGGCTTGGGTCGGCTGGGATAATGAACCCACCGTTGCGTCTTGCAACGGACGCTTCTGCCCTTCGCGCCGCATTGCTAGATGGGACCGTTGATGCTGTTGCCACAGACCATGCACCCCATCACCCGCGACTCAAGCAGATGCCACTAGCCGAGGTACCTCCCGGAATGCTCGGAGTCGAAACGATGGCTTCCGTTATTTGGGACACCTTCGTCAATGGGGGATCGATGTCGAGACAGCAGTTTGTGGCCGTTACATCGTCCCAACCTGCGCGTATTGCCGATATTCATGAACATGGCCAACCTCTAACACCGGGTAACCCCGCCAACATTGCAGTATTCGATCCGAATAAGGCTTGGGCTATCGAGGGCTCATCTTTACAAAGCAAGAGCACGAACACGCCGTGGCAAGGGCAGCAGTTCATCGGAAAGGTGCGCCACACTATTTGTCGAGGGTCGCTCGTCGTACAGGATGGTCTGCTCGTTCATTAAGTCACGGCTAATTGTGGACTGTTTGCTGAAATAGCGTGACAGCCCTATCGTCGGCGGCTCTAAGCCTGCACTTGCTGCGGCTGTTGATCACAGCTTCGAAGGGTCACCATATGCCATTCACTTTTGCCAACGTTGAGGACAGAGCATGTCTGGTCCACGGTGACAAATTTTACGACCTCAACCGAATCTCTCACGACGCCATCGCAGCGGATCCGGTCGACGCCCTTGCTGATATCGACGCTCTTCACGAGATCAACACCAATTTGACGAACATTGACCCTGATGGCTCTTTGGCTGAGGTGAAACTCGGCCCGCCCGCGCCCCGACCTCGTAACTCGTTTGGCGTAGGTCTTAACTACAAGGATCACGCTGAAGAGTCCAAAATGGACCTACCGGAATCGCCGGTCGTTTTTTCAAAATTCCCATCGTGTATTGCCGGACCGTTTGACGACGTGCATCTGCGGGCCACTCGTGGCGACTACGAAGCCGAACTGGTCGTGGTCATCGGGCGTGTTGCTCGCGATGTGCCTACTGAAGACGCCTGGTCCTTTGTCGCTGGTTTGACTGTTGGTCAAGACATTTCAGATAGGAAACTCCAGCTTGGAGCCCGGCCGCCTCAATTCGGACTCGGCAAGTCGCGAGACACCTATGGCCCGACTGGTCCATTGCTAGTCTCGCCAGATTCGTTTCCAGACGCAGACGATTTACATATCACCTGCGCCATCAATGGAGAACCTCGCCAAGACGCAAGAACGAGTGCTTTGATCTTCGATGTCCCCTTCCTTGTGAGTTACCTATCTGAGGTCATGACCTTGCTACCTGGAGACCTCATCTTTACTGGCACTCCTTCAGGAGTCGGTATGCCGGACAAACGTTTCTTAGTTGCTGGCGACGTCATCACCACAACCGTGGAGGGAATTGGCACCATGGTTAATACTTGTCGGTGAACACCTCGCGACAATCTTTTCCTACCGCAGTAACGATTCTCATCGCTGGCTGTTTCGCGACGGCTGTGTCCATGGGCGTGCGAGCGACAATGGGCGTCTACCTGGACCCAATAACGGAGGGTCTCTCAATAACGACGAGTTCATTTGGGCTCGCAGTTGCACTACAAAACCTTATTTGGGGTTTAGGTCAACCCATAGCCGGCGCCGTTGCTGATCGTTTCGGAACTGGACGAGTGCTGATTGTTGGCGGCGTGTTGTATGTCGCCGGACTAGCCACTACTGGGCAGGCCGCAGGGACCGGAACGCTCACTTTGGGGTTAGGTGTCCTGGTTGGTTTAGGTCTGGCTGGACTCAGCTTCAGCGTGATCCTTGCAGCCATTGGACGCAGTGTCCCTGACGAAAAACGATCAATGGCCCTCGCTACTGCAAGTGCCTTCGCATCGGTCGGCCAATTTGTTTTGGTTCCCTTGAGTCAGGTTCTGATCGACTTCGTCGGTTGGAGGCAAAGCCTGATCTTTGGCATTGTCTTGCTCGTTGCCGCAATGGCGGCTGCCAGCCCCCTGCGCACGCGAGAACGCGCTGCGTCAGATCAAGTTCCGCAACAAGCCCTAGGTGACGCCCTCCGGACGGCGTTCGGTCACAGAAGCTACGTGTTGCTCTTGTTGGGTTTTTTCGTTTGCGGTTTTCACGTGACTTTCGTGGGTGTTCATTTACCGAAATACCTCGAAGATGTCGGCCAAACGGCACGCGTCGCTGCGTTGGCGCTCGCGACCATTGGCCTTTTTAATATTGCGGGCACTATCGGCGTTGGTTGGCTAGGGGGGCGTTTCAACAACGCGAAGCTGTTGAGCGTCCTTTACGCTGCACGAGCCTTTGTCTTTGCAGCATTTGTGGTTCTGCCCATGAGCCCCCAAATAGCACTTGGGTCCGCTGCGGTAATGGGACTGGTCTGGTTGTCAACCGTTCCGTTGACCTCGGCCATCGTGCTTAAACAATTCGGCCCTGCACATGCTGGCAGCCTCTTCGGGTTCGTTTTCTTGAGTCACCAGATCGGCGCATTCATCGGGACTTACGGGGCCGCTTTGGTGCGCGATGCCTACGGTTCGTATGAAGTTTTTTGGTGGCTGTCTGCCCTATTGGGATTGGTCGCCGCTGTCATTCATTTGTTCGTTGATGAAAGTCCCCACGACGCTCCTACTCCCAAAGCAAAAAATAGGCCGCTGTCACTGTTGCGACGCCGACCGGCAGTTACGGGTTCACTAGCGACGACGACTTTGATCGTGGTTCTAGCGGGGTGGACTTACTTGAGAATTTCCAACAATCCAGATGTCGCATTGGAACAGGCCGCACTCGTTTGCACCTTACATTTACCAGGTGGGCCACTCGGCTAATGCCGCGCCTTACCAGGCTCCTCTCGCTCGAAGGTCTTCGAGTTCTTCCCAGTCGTAGCCGGCCTCGACTAAAACAATTTCGGTCTCTTGGCCCAGTTCGGGCACATCGGTACCAAAACGCGTCGGCGTATCCGACATCTGAATCGGGCAGCCAACAAAGTTGGTGGTGCCCCAATCAGGATGATCAAATTCGACGATGTACCCGTTTGCGTATGATTGCGGGTCCGCTGCGACTTGGTCATGGGAGCGAACGGGGGCGAAACGTTGGGCTTCTGTCTCCAGCCGGGCCGCCCATTCATCGGTGGTTCGCTGCGCGAAGATAGGTAGAAATTCTTCCCGCATCTCGGCAGCTATCTCTTTCGTTGTGAAGTAGGTATTGAAACGCGGGTGATCAACCCAATCGGGTCGTTCGATGGCGCGGCACATTCCTTCCCAAAGGTGTTCAGGACAGCCGGCCATAGCGATCGCCCCATCAGAGGTGGGGAATACGCCGTACAGCGCGTGGACCAGAGGGTGGCCGCCGTTGGATTTGCCTGCCAGTTCCCCTGTGAGAAAATAATGGGTGTACTCGGTTGCCTGCATCCAGATCTGCCCTCCGAGCAAGCTGACATCAACACGTTGACCGCGTCCCGTCTTTTCGCGAGCAAACAGCGCGGCCAAAATTCCTGTCTGTAGATTCTGAGATCCGCAATGATCAGCTAAGAGCGAAGCAACGGTGGTGACCGCTTCTCCGTCGTTGCCTATTCCCGCCACTACGCCGCCATAGGCTTCGCCGGCAATATCAGCACCTTCGCGAAGCGCATCTGGGCCTGTCGGACCAAGAAAGCTTCCTGCAGCCCAGATTATTCGCGAGTTCACCGCAGCTAAGTCCTCATACCCCAACCCCCATTCATCCAGAGTGCCTGGTTGAAAATTCGACAAAACTACATCCGATGTCTCGACAAGTTTCAGAAAGGCTTCTCTCCCACCGTCGCTACGCAAATCCAAAGCCACCGAACGCTTCCCTCGATTGTTTGCGATGAAGAACGAAGAGGTCCCTACTTCGGGGATTATGCCGACGTGGCGTCCCATGTCTCCGATTTCGGGAAGCTCAACTTTGATTACCTCAGCTCCCAGATCGTGCAACATCGCGGCCGCTTGAGGGCCTTGAACCAATGTCGATAAATCCAAGACTCGTATACCGTCGAGTGCACCAACCATTTCAACCTCGTCTCGAATTGGGCTTCTGTCTGGCGGGGCACCGTTTGCCTCACCAGTCTCCGTCACCGTAGTCAACCTAAGGAACCATATGGAACAAGTGCCTTTCGATTCCACAACGTCAACCTTGGTACTTGTAAATCCCGCCGCTAATCGTGGACGCGCTCAACGTGTGGGCGAAGTGATCACCAACGTTCTTCTTGACCGTGGAGTTCCTGCCAAAAAAGTTTTGCCTTCCTCGATTTCCGCAACTCGTGAACTGGTCAAAGAAGCGATAAATCGAGGGGTCCGCGTAGTTGCAGTCGGGGGTGACGGGCTCGTTCACCATGTCGTTCAGGAGATCGCCCAAACGTCAGGAACGTTGGGAATTGTTCCCGCAGGAACAGGTAACGACTTTGCTGCAGCGCTGGGACTCCCCACAAGCGTTCAAGAAATGGCTACCGCCGTAACAGATGCTGCAACTGCTGTCGACGTACTCAAGATGACCGATGGGGAAGGGTCCGTGCGGTACGGCACCACCATTGCAACAGCCGGTTTTTCGGCAGCAGTCAACGTCCGAGCCGAACGATTGCGATGGCCTCAGGGACCAAGTAAGTACACGGTAGCAACGCTGATGGAGATAACTCGTCTTCCGCGCTACCGCGTCGAAATAACGATTGACGGGGCCGAGAGATCATGCACCTGTCTCCTTGTGGCGGTCGCTAACACTGCATTTTTCGGTGGCGGAATGAAAATTGCGCCGGAGGCAAGTCCGACTTCGGGTTCAGTCGAAGTTGTGCTGATTCATGACACTTCAGCTCTGCATCTTCTCCGTGTTCTTCCGAAAACATTTTCTGGAGCCCATGTAACGGATCAGGCAGTCGAGATCATTCGCGGTAAAAAAATAGAGATGCAAATGATTCCTGTGAACGGGCATGAATCGTGCGATTTCCGGTCAGATGGGGAAGCTGTGGGTTCTCTTCCACAAACCATTACGGTGGTGCCCGGAGGATTACAGGTTGCCGGCGTCACAGTTGCGGATGTATCGAATTAGTCGTCGAAGGCAACCAACCAGATGAGTAACTCGCTAGCTCCTTTAGCAAACGACGTTGACACACGCGTGTTCAGCACGTCGATGGTGATTTCCGGCGTTCGATGCGCCCTTACATATGTGATTCTGCCTTTCTTGGCACCCCTGGCTGGGGTCAGCTCGGGAGTGGGGCCCTGGATAGGTCTACCCCTTGGACTGGTTGCCATTGCCGCCAACGTTCTGAGCATCCGCCGATTTTGGAGGTCCAACCACCGTTGGAAATGGCCGATGAGCCTAATCAACGGCGCCGTAATCGGTTTGTTGACCGTCCTTGTCATGATGGATCTTCTCGACGTCTTAGGGTGATCGGCGATGTGGTTGTGATACGGGGTCAGCAGTCAGATTGTGGTTGTGGAATAGTTCGCAGCGGGGACCTCGGGGCAACTTCAGTTCGACAACACCGAGGGAGAGCACGTGCACATTGTCTTTGCTGACGAGATCGACGCCCCCTTTATCGAAAGTCTCGAAAACGACGGCCATCGTTGCAACGTATTGCACGTCTCTGCCGCACAGGGTTTAGATCAACTCATCGGAGACGCCGACGTGCTGGTTGTACGCAGCACGCCCGTCACACGTTTAACTATCGAAGCTGCCGCTCACTTAGGGCTGATTGTTCGTGCCGGAGCGGGCACCGACACCATTGACACCCAAGCCGCAAGTGAGAACGGTGTCTATGTCTGCAATGTTCCCGGACAAAACGCAGCCGCTGTTGCAGAATTAACGATGGGCTTGCTCTTAGCAGTCGACCGTAATATTCCGGCTTCAACCGCAGACCTGCACAACGGTAAGTGGGCGAAATCTGAATATTCAGCAGCGCGGGGACTCAAAGGACGCACAATGGCGATCCTAGGTCTGGGAGAGATTGGCCTGGCGGTGGCCGAACGCGCGACTGCGTTCGGCATCAAGGTACGGGCTTTGAGCCGATCGGAACGGGCTTCTGGTCTCTTGGATCGAATTAATCGCTTAAACATCGATTTCTTCGATGACGTTAAAACGCTTGTGAATGGTGCTGACATTATTTCGCT
>TARA_B110000014_G_scaffold258716_1_pt1 | contig 33004 bp, 32 predicted proteins | sample TARA_B110000014 | Tara Oceans TARA_B110000014 (sample SAMEA4396468) | marine metagenome | biome: Westerlies Biome; feature: [MES] marine water layer (ENVO:01000295) within the mesopelagic zone...; material: water (ENVO:00002006), including particulate matter (ENVO:01000060) such... | reverse complement strand
CTTTCGATCCCTAAGGACTTCGTTTGAAACTAAAAGATTAAGCTCACTCTTTTTAGCATCTATTTCGATCTCATCCCCATCCTCGACTAAAGCTAAATTTCCTCCTATGAATGCCTCAGGAGTTATGTGTCCTGCTACAAAGCCATGAGTGCCTCCAGAAAACCTTCCGTCCGTTAGAAAAGCTACTTTATTCCCTAAGCCCTTGCCCATAATAGCTGCTGTTGGACTAAGCATTTCTCTCATTCCTGGGCCTCCTTGCGGTCCTTCATATCTGATAATAAGAACATCTCCTTCTTGAATTTTATCTCCTAGAATTGATTGCATAGCATCTTCTTCAGAATTAAAAGTCACTGCTCGTCCATGAAAAGAAGTGCCTTCTTTTCCTGATATTTTAGCTACAGCCCCTTCTTCTGCTAGATTCCCATATAGAACTTGTAAATGACTATCTTCTTTTATAGGATTGTCGATGGACCTAACTATGTCCTGATTATTTGGGTAAGATTTTGCTGTTTCAAGATTTTCTTTCATAGTTTTTCCTGTAACTGTCATAACATCACCATGCAAAAGATTGTTCTCAAGTAAAATTTTCATCAATGGTTGAATTCCTCCAACCGTTATCAATTCTGACATCAAATAATTTCCGCTAGGCTTAACATCTGCTAAGACTGGAACTTTTCTTCCTAATCTTGAAAAATCATCTAATGATAAATCTATATTTGCTTCATGGGCAATTGCAATTAGATGAAGAACGGCATTTGTAGAACCTCCCAAAGCTATGACAACAGAAATAGCATTCTCAAAGGCTTTCTTAGTCATAATATCCTTAGGTTTAATTTCTTGATCAATTAAATAAGTAACTGCTTCTCCTGCCATCTCAGAATCTAGTCTTTTAGCAGTTGAAATTGCTTCTTGCGCAGAGCTATTGGGAAGACTCATGCCAAGGGCTTCAATGGCTGAAGCCATGGTATTAGCTGTATACATTCCACCACAAGAACCAGGTCCTGGAATTGCATTTTTTTCAATATCCAATAATTCAAGTTCCGAAATATTTCCTGAAGAATGGGCACCTACAGCCTCAAATACTGACACAATATCAGTTCTATCCTTACCCGGTTTAATGCTTCCTCCATAAACAAAAACAGCTGGCCTGTTTAATCTAGCAATTGCCATTAAACAACCAGGCATATTTTTATCACATCCCCCTATGGCTACCAAGCCATCAAATCCTTGACCACAAACGACTGTCTCTATTGAATCTGCTATTACTTCTCTAGAAACAAGCGAATATCTCATGGATTTAGTACCCATAGATATACCATCTGAAACTGTAATTGTATTGAATATTAACCCTTTAGAGCCACTTTTATCTACCCCTAAGCAAGCTCCATCTGCTAATTGATTAATATGCATATTGCAAGGTGTTACATTGCTCCAAGTTGATGCTATACCTATTTGGGGTTTTTTAAAATCCTCATCTTTAAAGCCTACCGCTCTTAGCATAGCTCTAGAAGGAGCTTGTTCATTGCCATCAACTATTTTTGAGGAATATATTCTTTTTTTATCTGACACTTTTTTTTAATAAATGAAAGTATATGTTAATTCTTAATTAAGAAAACCTTAACTTATAGAAGCCGACAGTAATTCTTGAGTATATGGATGTTGAGGATGATTAAAAATATCATTACACCAGCCCTTTTCAACAATCACTCCATCCTTCATAACATATACAAGATCGGATATGCTTTGTATAACTCTTAAATCATGACTAATACATAAATAAGAAAGATTAAATTTACTTTGTAACTCTAATAATAGATCTAAAATCTGAATTTGTATTGAAACATCAAGCGCTGAAGTTGGTTCATCTAAAAGAACTAACTTTGGCCTAAGAATAATAGCTCTAGCTATAGCTACTCTTTGTCGCTGTCCGCCTGACAGTTCATGAGGAAATCTATTTATAATTTCTAAATCTAAGCCCACATCCTTGATAGCCTCAAAAATTCTTGCATTTCTGTCTTTAAGGTTTAATTTTTTTTCATGCACCTTGAGCCCCTCACCTATAATTTCTCCTATAGTAAATCTAGGGGAAAGAGACCCAAAAGGATCTTGAAAAACTATCTGAAAATCTTTCTTTAAATTTCTGAAAGATTCTTTGCTTAAATCTTTTAAATTTGCCCCTTCAAAATAGACTTCACCTTCATATTTTTCTAATCCTAATAGAGCTCTTGCAAGAGAAGATTTACCTGACCCAGACTCCCCTACCAATCCAACAGTCGAACCTCTAACTAGAGAAATATCAACAGAATCAATAGCAGTAAAATATTTAACGCTTTCAAAAAAAGAATTTTTTCTAAGCTTGTACTTAACACTCAAATCTTTTGAAGTTAGAATTGGATCTTCATTCTTCTTGTCATAATCTTTTGCTTTAGGAATGGAATTAATTAATTCCTTAGTGTATGCCTCTTTCGGGCTATCAAATATTTCACTTACAGATCCATTTTCTATGATTTGTCCTCCTTTCATAACACAAACCCGATCAGAGAACTTCTGCACAACATTTAAATCATGAGTAATGAATAATATAGCCATACCAATCTCTTTCTGAAGATCTTTTAATGTCTTAAGAAGTGATTTCTCTACAGTTACATCTAAAGCTGTGGTCGGTTCATCTGCGATTAATAAATCAGGTTCATTTGCAAGTGCCATAGCTATCATGACCCTCTGACGCTGGCCCCCAGAAAGTTGGTGAGGATAAGATTCTATTTTTTTTTCTGGTTGAGGTATTCTCACTTTATGCAAAAGATCCAATGTCTTTTTATTTGCCTCTTTTGAATCAAAACCCTGGTGAACAAGAAGAACTTCATTTATTTGCTTACCCACCTTCTGAAAGGGATTTAAAGAGGTCATAGGTTCTTGAAATATCATTGATATTTTATTACCTCTTAATTTTCTAATTTTATTCTTTGTAATTCCTATTACTTCTTGATCCTTGAATTTGATAGAAGATTCAGAAGTGTGGGAAGCTAAGGGATATGGAAGAAGTTGCATAATAGACATGGCAGTCACAGATTTTCCTGAACCTGATTCACCTACCAAAGATAACGTCTCTCCTTTGCTAATATTAAATGAAATATTATTTAAAGCATCAAATGCCCCTTTAAAAGAATTAAAATTAACACTTAGATTATTTACTTCTAGAAGATAATCAGACATGCTCATTTTGTTTTGATAAAGATACTAAATCCAAACAAGCTTCTTTTATTGCCGACCTACATTCAGGAATAACGCCAAATTGGGCAAAAGCATGAATAAAACCAGGTTGTTCTTTGTAAATTACATCAATTCCAGATAGTTTAAGTTTTTGAGCGTATTCATAACCTTCGTCGCGAAGTGGATCAAACCCAGCGGTCACTATTACGGAAGGGGGTAAGCCAGTAAAATCTTCTGCTAGTAAAGGACTGGCCAAAGGATTCATAGCATCATTATTAGTTATGTAATTGTTTCCAAACCAACGCATCATATTTCCTGTTAAGAGAAAACCTTTATCATATAGCTTATATGACTCAGTTAGGTATCTTAGGTCTGTTACCGGGTAAAATAGTAACTGCCCAAATGGCATTGACTTATTGGATTCCTTCCTAATGAGGCATAGAGCTGCAGAAAAATTACCTCCTGCACTATCTCCACCTGTATAAATTTTAAGAGGATCAACCCCAAAACCTTCTGCGTTTGCAATCAACCATTCATATGCATAATGGCAATCATTTAACGGTATAGGAAATTTATATTCAGGAGATCTTCTATAATCAACAGAGAAAATATTAATGCCCAAAAGATAAGATAAATATTTGCATAAATTATCATGACTCTCTAGGTTCCCCGAAGTAAAGCCTCCACCGTGAAAGTATAAAAGTGACTTCTCTGAAGAGTTGTTAGAAATATATTGTCGTACTTTAATAGATCCATCCTCTACTTCAACATGATGATCAAGAGTCTCAAGGTTATCAGATTTTTTTGAATAAAATGACATTGGATTAGGCTGATCATAATTCTTTCTGAAATCAGAAGCGCTTAAACTACTATAATCGATCTCAGAATTTTCATTCTCTGACATTGATAACATCAGCTGAAAGCTTGGTAATAACTTCCTTCCATGGAGATTTATTTGCTTTTTCCTAGATAAAAATAATTTTATAAAATCTGGAAGATTCATCATGAAAGTTAGCAGAATTTTTTGAATCATAGCTTTATTTAAAGGGTATATTTATTAAAAACTCATCATCCTCTCCCAGGGCCAAGTAACATGAAATATATTCTTTATCAAAAAATTCTCTCTTTAAACCCATCAACATAAGATGTCTTCCGCCCTCTTTGAGTTTAATAGATTCATTTAAATCAAGAATAATTTGATCTTCTTTAATCATTTGTAACATCTGATTTTCTTCACTTAACCTCATATTGTGAAATGATGACATAGTTACTCCATCACATTTAATCCCCGAGATAGTTATTACTTGATCAGAAATATTTTTTAAAGTCATATAAGCGGCAATGCTTTCTTGCCCTTTCATTGGGAAATTTCCATAGGGCTGATCTATACTAAGAGGGTATGAAGTATTCTCATTAGAGCAAGTTGAGAAGAGAACTATGATGAACAAGAAAAGAATATTATTAAAATTGGGGACACTCATCTGAAATTATTTTTAATTTTTAATTTATTAATCTTACAAATTGTACATGCATTGCCTGTTTCTGCAGATCAGAATATTAATTCATTAATTTTTAAAAGTCAGAAAATTTTAAAAGAAGATGAAGCTTTTAAAATTTCTGCTAGCTACAAAGGTAAAGGTATTATTTCTTTGCAATGGGACCTTAGTGAAGGTGTATACCTTTATAAAGATAAAATTTCCATCAAAAGCGATGTTGAAGTAACTATTAAAGATTTGCCTCCAGGAAAATTAAAGTATGATGAATTCTTTGGAGAATCTGAAGTATATTTCAATCAAGTCTCTGCTAACTTAATTTACGATGTAAATAAACTCACTAGTTTTATCATAACTTTTCAGGGGTGCAGTATTAAAGGCTATTGTTACCCTCTAATAAGAAAAGAGCTCAAGCTTCAAGAAAATACTATAGAGATTAATAAAATAGAACTTAAAATCTCTTAATTTCTTTAAACTTCGTCAAAATTTCTATAAAGTAGTTAAATTAAACTATGTCAAATTTTCTATTACTTAATGGGCCAAACTTAAATCTCTTGGGAACAAGAGAACCAGAAATTTATGGTAAAGAAACTTTAGACGATATAGAAAATGCACTATGTTCGATAGCTAATAATTCTGGCCAAACTATAGAATCATTCCAAAGCAATGCGGAGCATGAATTAGTTGATAAGATTCAAGCAGCAAAGTTAAAAAATATTGCTTGCATTATATTTAACCCAGGAGCTTTAACTCATACAAGTATAGCTTTAAGGGATGCTTTTTTAGGCACTGCAATACCATTCATTGAGGTTCATATCTCTAATATTTATAGTAGAGAAGATTTTAGAAAAGAATCTTTTTTATCTGATATTTCAATTGGAATTATTTCAGGTCTTGGCACGAAAGGTTATGAATTAGCTTTAGAAGCTGCAATTACTAAATATGGAAATAATTAAAAATGGATATAAGAAAAGTAAAAAAATTAATAGAAATGCTTGAATCTTCAAATCTCGAAGAAATTGAAATCCAAGAAGGCGAAGAATCAGTTAGGCTGGTAAAAAGAAAAAATAGTCATGTCAATCTACAAGAAGTTTCTCAACCAATAGAAGTCCAATCAACTCAAAAAATTGAAAAAGATGAGCCCTCAATAGAAGAACAGACTGTGGGCAATGCAATCAAATCTCCTATGGTTGGAACTTTTTATGCTTCCCCCTCCCCAGGAGCTAGAGAATTTGCAAAAGCGGGTGACATTATAAAAGAAGGAGATGTTGTTTGTATTGTTGAAGCAATGAAGATGATGAATGAAATTAAATCTGAGTTTTCAGGAAAAATTCTAAAAGTACATACAGATAATGCCTCTCCAGTAGAGTTTGGCCAGACACTCTTCACGATAGAATAAAAAAATTAGTAAATGATAAAAAAATTAGTAATAGCTAATCGAGGAGAAATTGCGCTCAGAATCCTAAGAGCTTGCCGAGAATTAGATATTAAAACAGTTGCAGTTTATTCAGAACCCGATAGAGATCTGATGCATGTAAAAATGGCAGATGAATCAATCTGTATAGGACCATCCGACTCCTCTTTAAGTTATTTAAATATACCTGCCATCATAAGCGCTCTGGAGCTAACAGGAGCTGATGCAGTACATCCTGGATATGGCTTTCTTTCAGAAAATCCTGATTTTGCAGAAAAAGTAGAAAAAAGTGGATTTCATTTCATAGGCCCTAGTGCAGAAGTGATTAAAAAAATGGGTAATAAAGTATCCGCTAAGAAATTTGCTCTTGAATCAGGTTTACCTATTGTTCCTGGGACTGATGGTGCTGTGGATGATAACCCAGAAGCGCAAGCAGATAAAATTGGCTATCCTCTAATAATCAAAGCTGCATCAGGGGGAGGCGGAAGAGGAATGAGGATAGTAGAAAATAAAGAAGATCTGGAGAATGCAATAAATCTAACCCAAAAAGAGGCTGCTTCATCTTTTGGGGATTCCACTGTATACATGGAAAAATTTCTTCTACATCCAAGACATATTGAAATCCAGATATTGGCAGATAAATTTGGAAATGTAATTCATCTTGCTGATAGGGATTGTTCTCTTCAAAGAAGACACCAAAAGATCATAGAAGAAGCTCCTGCTTTAGGAGTTCCTGAAGAGCTAAGACAAGATATGTTTTCTAGATGTATTGATGCTTGTAAAAAACTAAATTATGTGAGCGCAGGTACTTTTGAATTTCTTTATGAAAATAATAATTTTTATTTTATTGAGATGAACACAAGAATTCAGGTCGAACATCCAGTCACAGAGCAAATAACGGGACTAGATCTTGTAAAGTTGCAGCTCAGAATTGCTAGAGGAGAAGAGCTTTCCTTAAAACAAGAGGACATAGTTTTTAGAGGTCACGCTATAGAATGTAGAATTAATGCAGAGCATCCTAAGACTTTCCTTCCTTCTCCTGGCAAGATAACTGAATATCATCCTCCTGGAGGTATTGGTGTGCGGGTAGATTCTCATATCTATCAAAATTATACTGTACCTCCATTTTATGATTCTTTAATATCTAAAATTATAGTCAGAGCTAATGACAGAGAGGATACTCGGATAAGATTGTTAAGAGCTCTAGATGAAGTGCAAATCTCAGGAATTGATACAAACATAGAAACCCATAGAAATCTTATAAATGATGAAAAGTTTATTTCTGGTAATTTTGATATCAATTATCTAGAAGAAAAATTTAAACTAAAGTGATAGAAGACAATAAAAACTTCTATAATTCTGATGAAGTAGAAAAAAAAGCTCAGGAATTCTGGGAAAAAAATAATTCATTTGAAGTCTCAGAAGATGATAATAAAGAAAAATTTTATTGCTTAAGCATGTTTCCATATCCAAGTGGGAATTTACATATGGGTCATGTAAGAAATTATACTCTTGGCGATGTCATTAGCAGGTTCAATAGAATGTTAGGAAAGAATGTTCTTCAACCCATAGGCTGGGATGCTTTTGGTTTACCTGCTGAGAATGCCGCCCTTCAAAATAAAGTTCAACCTTCAGATTGGACTTATAAAAATATTAAGAATATGAAGTCACAGCTTAAAAGCATGGGATTTTCTTATGATTGGAAAAGAGAATTTGCTACATGTGATGAAGATTACTATAAATGGGAACAATGGTTTTTCTTAGAACTAGTAAAAAAAGATCTGGCTTATCAAGAAGAAGCTGAAGTTAATTGGGATCCGGTCGACATGACTGTACTAGCGAATGAGCAAGTTATTGATGGAAAGGGTTGGCGTTCTGGGGCAATAGTAGAAAAGAAAATTATTAAGCAATGGTTTCTCAGAATAAGTAATTTTTCAGAAGAACTACTGAAAGGCTTAGATTCTCTCGAAGATTGGCCCGAACAAGTGAAAACTATGCAGAGAAATTGGATTGGATACTCTGAAGGAATGGAGTTTAGATTTAAAATTGAGACCGGAATTGAAGAAATTTCTGTTTTTACAACTAGGCCAGACACAATCATGGGAGTTTCTTTTATAGCTCTTTCTCCTAACCATTCTGTTATCCAGAATTATTGTAAGAACAATAATGAGATATCAGACTTTTTGAAACAAGTAAATAAAGTAAAAGTTTCAGAGGCTGATTTCGCAAAACAAGAAAAAATAGGAGTAAATACTGGCTTATTCGCTATTCATCCATTTTCTGGAAAAAAGATCGAAATTTGGGCAGCTAACTTCGTAATCAGCGACTATGGTTCAGGAGCTTTGATGGGAGTCCCAGGTCATGATCAAAGAGATTTTGAATTCGCAAAGAAGTATAACTTATCTATAAAAAAGGTTATTCAGCCTTTTTTAGATGACAAAGAAGAAGTTAACCTTAAAAAAAATGTCTTAATAAACTCAGATGAATTCAATGGGCTAAATTACGATGAAGCTTTTATAGCCATTTTAAACAAGGCAACCACACTAAATTGTGGTGACAAGAAAACTAATTATAGACTTAGAGACTGGGGTATATCGAGACAAAGATATTGGGGAACTCCTATACCAATTCTAAAAGACTCAGATGGAAAAAATATACCGGCCTTTGATTTACCAGTTTCTTTACCGAAACAAGTTAAATTTAAAGGAGTTTCTTCTCCTCTAAAAGATATGAAAGAATTTCTTTCTCTCAAACATAAGAATAAAGAATATGAAAGAGAGACTGATACCTTTGATACTTTCTTTGAATCTTCTTGGTACTTTGCTCGCTTTGCTTCATATGACAGTAAAGAATCCATGCTTGATGAAAGAGTGAATTATTGGCTTCCAGTCGATCAGTATATTGGAGGAATAGAGCATGCAATTCTTCATTTACTTTATTCTAGATTCTTCTATAAATGCCTTCGTGAATTAAAACTAGTAAAAGGAGATGAGCCTTTTACTAAATTACTATGTCAAGGTATGGTTTTAAAAGATGGGTTCAAAATGTCTAAATCTAAAGGTAATACTGTAGATCCAGAACCTCTCATAAAAAAATATGGGGCTGATACCGTGCGACTATTTATTCTGTTTGCCGCACCTCCAGAACAAACTCTTGAATGGTCAGATGAAGGCCTCAAAGGATCTTCAAGATTTATAAAAAAAATATGGAATTTAATTCATGATCATATAAAGGCTGGGATTCCAGATGGGTTCTTAATGGATCCTAAATCTGAAGAAGAGATACAACTTAGAAGAAAAACTCATCAAACTATATTAAAGGTGAGAGACGATTATGAAAGGCGACAAACTTTTAATACAGCCATTGCAGCTATTATGGAATTAACAAATACAATCCCTAATTCCTTTTTAGATGTAAATGCCTCTTTATCTAAGAGAAGAGTGGTGCATGAAACAATTCATGCTATTGTTTTAATGTTATCTCCTGTCACTCCTCATTTATGCCATCATTTATGGCAAATACTTAATACAAATCTAAAAAAAGATATATTAAATGAATCATGGCCAAAAGAAGATAGGAAAGCTTTAATAAATGATCAACTTGAAATAGCTATCCAGGTTAATGGGAAATTAAGAAATACCTTAAAGGCAACAAAAGATATGTCTCGAGAAGAAATCCAAGAAATAGCTATATCTGATGAGACTATAAATAAATATATTTCAAAAAGAGAAATACAAAGAATTATTTATGTGCCGGGAAAGATAGTAAATATAGTAATTAAAGATGAAAAGAATTAGATACTACTTTGTGGCATTAATCTTAATATCTCTCATAGCTAGTTGCGGATATAAAATAAGGGATAGTGAAAATGCTTTTATAGGGGCCAAAGTAATACTAATTTATGATCCTAAAGAAATTAATCAGAAATTTATAAACCAATTTCAGGAAAGTCAAAATTACAAATCCTTGTTGTTAAATAACTCGGATCAAGATGCGGACATTATTTTAAGAGTTATAAATCAAACATTAAATAGATATTCTTTAGCCCTTAATGAAAACTTAGAAGCTTCAGAAGCAAGATTAGAGTATAAGCTTGAATATTCTATAAGGATTAAGGGTCTTGAAGAAAACTTCTTCCAGATAAAATTAGAGAAACCCTTTTTGTATAATGAATCTAGAATTATGGCTATGGAAAATAAAGAAGAGTTACTATTAAATGAATTTATTAAAGATGCTATTTCTTTGATTTCTTTAACCATCTCATCTTTATAAAGAAATCTAAAAGTGAAGATTGCCCACTCAACTATAGATTCCCATTTAGAAAAAGGTCTAGAAAATATTTATACAGTTTTTGGCAATGAAACTCTTTTTATTCAAGAAACCATTGAAAAAATAAGGGCTAAAGCTGTTAAAAATGGATACACAGAAAGAAGTTCTATAGTGGTAACTAAAGATTTTGATTGGACTACACTGACCAATGCTTCAGAAAACTTAGATCTTTTTGGAAATATGAAAATCTTAGAACTAAAGATGTTAGGGACTGGACCAGGAGTTTCAGGAAGTAAAGCCTTAAAGGACTACACGGGAAAGAAAAATGATTCCCAAATACTTATTATTTCTGCAGAAAGATTAGAAAGTAAATCTCTATCTTCTGCTTGGGTAAAAGCATTAGATAGCAACGGTATACTTGTAACAGTAAAAGCGCTTGATGATAATCAAATAGTTAGTTGGATTAATGAGAGAGCTCTAAAATTTGGTAATGAGATAACACCAGACGCAGTTTTATTTCTAGCTGAAATGACAGAAGGAAACCTATTCGCTACTCTACAAGAAATGCATAAGATTTCTCTCATCTATCCTAAAGAAAAAATAAATCTCGAAAAGATGATTAATGCCATTTCTAATGCTTCGAGATATGGGGTCTTTGATTTAACTGAAGCTTTTATATTAGGAAATAAAAAAAAGACAGTTCAAATATTGGAACATTTCAGATCTGAGGGTACTCCAGAACTCCAAATATTAAGTTTGCTATCGAAAGAATTAAGTAATCTATTTTTAATCAAAACATTAGGAAATTACGAAAAGGTTTTTGGGCCTAAATTTTATAAAGATAGACTAAAAGGGGCAGCAAAAAAATTAGAACTTAAACAAATAAAAGATGGTTTATCAAAAGTCGCAGAAATTGATGCATCCGTCAAAGGAAATAAAAAACAGGACCCTTGGCAAGGATTAAGAGATTTAAGTCAGCTTTTTTTTAAGAATTAATAGTCTTGATATACTCGTTTAAGACCTCCCTCCATATCTGGCTGCTCTCATTATAATTTACTTGAAAATTATCTATCTGACTAACAGGTTGAATTTCTTTAGTAGAACTCACATACCAAATCTCTCTTGCAGAAGGCAACTCATCTATATGAATGTCTCTTTCTATAAAATTAATAGCCATCTTATCAAGAATCTTTTTTATATGATTTCTTGTTATACCGTGCAAAACTTTAGAGTCTAGGATGGGAGCAGACACTGTATCTTTTGAGACAAAAAAAATACTACCTGCACTTGCTTCAGTTACAATTTTACTTTTATGCATAAGAACTTCATCTGATTTATCATTGTTTTGATCTAATAAAGCATAAATGTTTGGCAATAAAGAAGTTGATTTAATATCACACCTTAACCACCTAGGATCTTCATAACAAATTAATTTAAGCCCGGGAATATTAGATTCATCTCTATAAGGGTTGATGGCCAATTTAGAAGAAAACAGAAATATTGTTGGGGTAATTTCTAAGTCGGGTATGCGTTGCCTCTTATTTTCATTACCTCTAGATATTTGAATATATACATATTGATTATCCCAAGAGTTTCTTTGAATTAACTCATTAATAATTGATGTCATTTTTTCCTGGGAGAAAGGAGAAATTATAGAAATAGACTGAAGACTATTTTCTAATCTATTCAAATGCTCATATAGTAAAAAGGGCTTTTTATTATAAACAGGTATAACTTCGTATACGCTATCGCCAAATAAAAACCCTCGATCAAAAGGAGAAATACTTACTTGATCTTGAGAAATAAAGTTATTATTTAAGAAAGACCAAGCCATTTATCTTTCAATTATTCATCTTCCATTAAAAAACCATAGACAATAAGTTGAAGATTAGACCAAACTCTCCCAAAAAAACCCCTTGAATCAATAATAGAATTTGAGACGAGATCTTCTTTATAAAGTTCTATGCCATCTAATTCTATAATCACACTTCCAACCTTGTCGCCTTTGTAAATAGGTGCTTGGATGTAATCATCTAAATTAGTAATTATGTTTATCCTTTCAAAATCTCTAGGACTTTGTGTTAAGTAAATATCTTCTTTAGAGAATAAAGAAACTTTCTCTACTTCTCCACCCCAAACAGTTTCATCTATTAGAGGCTGAGTCGAAGAAAGAATTTTTCTAGTTTGAAAGTACCTAAAACCATAATCTAAGAGGCGTCTATTATCTGTAGTTCTTGTTCTTTCATTATCACTTTTTATTGTGATAGCTATTATTCTGGTATCTCCCCTTTTTGCTGAAGTGACGAGGCAATAACCTGCCGAATCAGTTTTACCAGTTTTAATGCCATCTATGGAATCATCCTGCCATAATAGGCTATTCCTATTTCTCTGTTTTATTTCATTATAAGTAAACCATTTTTCTTTATATAAAGCATAGTGAGATGGAAAGTCCAATATTAAACGGGAAGAAATCTTTACTAAATCTCTTGCTGTAGAATAATGATTGGTATCAGGCCAACCAGTTGCATTAACAAAATTAGTTTCTAAAAGACCCATTTCAATCACGTATGCCCTCATAAGGTCTATAAAATTTTCTTCAGAACCGGCTACATGTTCCGCCAAAGCACACGTTGCATCATTACCAGATTGTATGATCATGCCTTTCAATAAATCATCTACTAAAACTTTTTTTCCTGCTTCTATAAACATCCTTGAACCAGTTTTCTTCCAACAATTTTCACTGATTAGAACTTCATCCTGTTCATTAATAAATCCTTTATCAATTTGATCTGCTATGACATAACCAGCCATTAATTTGGTAATACTAGCCGGCTCAATTCTTTTATCAGCATTCTTTTCTGCTAAAACTCTCTGAGTTGTCACATCTATCAATAAAAAATTTTCTGCGCTTAAGTTAGGAGGATCGGGAATAAAACTCACTTTTCCATTTAATAATCCTGAAAGCATCAAAAGAATTACTAAAGAAAAATTTCTACGAAATTTAAAAAAATTTATCATAATATTTTAGAACGAATTAATTAAAGAATTGCTCAATTCTACAACGGCCATAATATATAACTTACTCCTATTATAACGAGACAAAGCATTGTAGTTATGCATGCCAATCCAGTACTCAAACCCTACTTCTGATTCAAGTTCTATAGGAATAAATTTCTGATTCTGCATTAGGGGTATTAAAGGATAAAGACCTTGTTTTTCTAAATCATCTAAACTTAAATTTGGTTTAAAAGATGATTTAATCTTAGGCCTCTCATTTTTTAATAAAGCTGGAACAACTATTCCACTATTTGGTTTCCATTTACCTTTTTTACTAAGAAAATTTGCAACGCTACCTATTGCATCAGAGGCATTATTAAATAAATCTCTTTTCCCATCAAAATCAAAATCTACAGCATAATCTCTGTAACTATCGGGCATAAATTGACCATAACCCATAGCTCCGGCTATCGAACCCATTACTGAATAAGGATCTATATCCTCTTCCCTAGTTAGAAGTAGAAAATTTTCTAATTGGATTTTAAAAAATTTTTCTCTTCTTGGATAATAAAAAGATAGTGTCATAAGTGAATCTAAAACTCTGCTTGTTCCTTGACCTTTTCCATATCTTGACTCCACTCCTAAAATAGCCGCTATAACTTGGGCGGGAACTCCATAAATATCTTCTGCTCTCTTTAAATCATTTCTATATATATTTATAAACTCTTTTCCGGCATCAATACGTGAAGAATTGACCATAATTTTTTTATACTGGCCCCAAGTCATTGTGCCTTCTGGCTGCCTATCCATAATCCTTATTACTTTCTCTTGAAATTTAGCAGATTCAACTAATTTTATTAAATCTTCTTTCTTAAAATCATGTTTATCCTCCATCTCTTTTAAAAAATTAGAGATATCCGGATTTACTTCAAAGCTATATAGAGTTGAACTTAAAGAAAGAAATAAAGTTAACATCAATGGAAAAATTGACTTAAAATAATTTTTTTTAACCACTTTTCATACCTTCTTTTCTTACAGACAGAATAACACCAAAACTGAGTAAGTGAATAAGAATTGACGTCCCTCCTTGACTAATCAATGGCAATGGTACACCTACAACTGGAATCAATCCAACAACCATTAATATATTTACAAGGAGATAGATTATAAAAATAAAAGCAAGACATGAAGATGCTAACCTTCCGAATTCTGTCTTGCTATTCAAAGCAATTTTAAGGCATCTCACAAAGATAACTAAGTAAACTATTAAAAGAATAATGATGCCTAAGAAACCAAACTCCTCTCCTATTACTGCGAAGATAAAATCTGAATGGCTTTCAGGAATAAAATCTAACTGACTTTGGGTCCCTTCAAGATAACCTTTTCCAGATAATCCTCCAGATCCAATTGCTGTTTTGGATTGTGAGATATTCCATCCTGCCCCTAAAGGATCTGCATCAGGATTAAAAAGAGTAATAATTCTTTGTCTTTGATATTCTTTAAGTGAAGTCCAAATAAAAGGAGACATTGCTGTGATAAATGCTGCAAGAGTGAATAAATATGCTCTGGGAAAGCCAGCTAGAAATAAAGGTAAAAATCCAGATATAGCAACTATTAGAGAAGTGCCTAAATCTGGTTGCTTTAAAACTAAGAATGCGCATATTAAAGTTGCTATAAAAGCTACTGACCAATCTATAAAAGACAAATTAATCTTTCGTTTTGTCAAATAAGAAACGATTGCAAGAGGAAGAATAAAACGAACTATCTCAGAAGGCTGAAAACTTATAAAGCCTAGATCTATCCACCTATTTGTCTTATATCCTTCTGCAGGAAAAAATAAAACTAGCACTAATAAACCAATAGCTATCCAAATAAAATGTAAAGAAAACTCCTCATAAACTTTTAACTTAATTCTAGAAAAGAAAAACATCAAGATAAGACCTAAAGTTATATACAGAGACTGTCTAATTACCATTGCAGTAGATTGACCGCTTGCACTGTATAGAACAAACAAACCAAAAATTAAAATTAATAATAATGAGATAACAAGAGGTAAATCTCCAAAAAAATTAGTAATTTTTTTTGAGAAAGAAACTTCTACTAAAGATGTATTCAGACTATGTTCTAAAGGTCTTAATTTAGTCATTATAATTTTGATGAAAAATAATGATCAAACATCTTTTTTGCAATAGGAGCCGCCACAGAACTACCCGACTCTCCGTACTCTATAACAACAACAATTACTAAAGATGGATCGGGAACTGGACCATAACCAATAAATAATGCATGATCTCTTCTTGAACTTTCTTGTCTAACAATCGAATAATCTTCCTCTTCAGATAAACTACTTATTTGTGCAGTACCAGTTTTACCAGCAATCTTAGGACCCTTAGGATCGAAAACATTATGAGCTGTTCCATTCCATGCACTTATAACATTCATCAAGCTAGATTCCATTTTTTTCCAATTATTTGAATCAGTCTTGATTGAGTAAAGAAGTTGTCTGGCGGTTTCTTCAGAACCTATCTTCTTAACTACTCTAGGTTGAAAGGCATCTCCTTTATTTGCTAACGCAGATGTTGCTACAGCCAATTGAATAGGTGTCGCCGTCATATAACCTTGACCAATTCCTATGTTAACGGTATCTCCTAAATACCAAGATGAGCCTATGTTACCAAGTTTCCATCTCTTATCAGGAACAACTCCTGACTGCTCGTTATCAAGATCAATATTAGTCAGAGAACCAAACCCTATTTGCATAAGAAAATTAGATATCTCTCCTATCTTTAATTTAAGGGCTAATTGATAAAAGAAAACATCAGAAGATTCAATAAGAGCCTTAGATAGGTTTACCATTCCATGACCGTCTTCTTTCCAACCTTTAAAAACCCTCCCTCCTTCAGTTATTTGGAAAGACCCTTTGTCTTCTATTTCTGTTCTCCAATCTAGTTTATCTTCGTTTAGTCCCAAAATTCCAAGAAAAGGCTTAATTGTAGATGCTGGAGGATAATTACCAGAAATTGCTCTATTAAATAATGGTGCATCTTTATTTGAAATAATTTCATGCAATTTTTCTATTTTACCTAAATTAAATAAACTTGGATCATAGTCTGGAAAGCTTACTAAAGCTTTTATTAGTCCAGTAGATGGATCTAAAGCAATAACTGTGCCTTTTTTATCTTTCAGGCTATCTCTTGCAATTACTTGGAGCTCTCTATCGATACTTAATTTAATGTCAGGAGCCTTGACTGGTGAGGTTGTTCTTATTTCTCTCACTTCAATCCCATGAACATTTGCTTCAATAGTCTTATAACCTACCGAACCTCTTAATTGCCGCTCATAGAACTTTTCTATACCAGCCTTGCCTACAAGGGCATCTAATGGATATTTATATTCTAGTGAAGAATTAATGGCTTCAATATCTATTTGACCTAAATAACCAAGAACATGAGAATATAGAGAGCCATCTAGGACATGTCTCATTAAACCTGCTTCAATCTTTACTGATGGCCATCTAGATTTTTTTAATGAAAATCTAGCTATCTGTTCCTGTGATAGCTTTCTCACTAAAGTTATTGGTTGATACTTATAAGTTCTATTTTCCAAAGACTTTTTAAAAGTTTGAATTTCTTCATCTGAAATTTCTAACTCCTCCCTTACCTCTTCAAGAACCTTCTCAAAATTATTATGAGGCCCTGGTACCATAGTTAATTTCTGGAAAACAATATTATCAACGAGTAGATCTCCATTTTCGTTGTAAATCAAACCTCTATTTGAGTAAAGAGGAATATTTATAATCCTATTATTTTCTGAAGCTGTTTGATAAATAATATTATTCAATACAGACAAATTGAAGATCTGAAAAAAGAAAATAATAAAAACTAGAAAAAAAATTAAAGCTATGAATCTCAATCTAAAATTAAATAGCACAGAAGTTCTATTTTTTTCATTTAAACTAAAAATCTTTTTCATAATTCTAACGGTGGTAAGGATGGTTTTTAGTTAAGGACCAAACCCGATATATTTGTTCAACAATTAGCAATGGAACTATTCCATGAGGAAATGTCAGAGCAGACAAAGACCAAACTTCATCAACATTATCAATCAGCGCAGCTCCATGTCCATCTGCTCCTCCTATTAAAAAATTAACAGATTTATGAGACTCACGCCATTTTATAAATCTTTTATGTAACTGATGAGTTGTCCATTGAACTCCTTTTCGGTCTAAAGCAATATTTAATCCTGAATTCTTAGTTGAATTTAATAACATAACACCCTCTTTCTGAATTATCTTTTGAGGATTATTTATCTTATTAGTCCTTTTTTCTGGAGACAAAGTTTTCCAACTCATCTGTATTGATTTATCGAATCTCTTGCAATAACTTTCGAATGCCTGAGAAGACCAGTTAGATTTAGCCCCCGATAAGGAAACAATAATTATTTCCATCTATTCTAAATCCCATAAACCTTCAAGATCGTAAAAACTTCTGGCCTCGGCTGACATAATATGAACTACTGCATCACCTGCATCTAATAGGATCCAATCTTCCCCATCAAAACCTTCAGAACCTAACAAACTTAGATTCATATCTTTTAGAGACTTTATTATCGCCTGACTAATAGCCCTCATATGAGTACTTGAAGTTGCTGTTAATACCATTATATAGTCAGTAAAAATACCTGAATTCTTTACATCTAAGACTACAGGATTCAACGCCTTTAGATTTTCAACTTCCTTAAGTACCTTATCTTTTAGTTTTACTGATTCCATAATTTTATTCGTTATAAAGTTTATGTTCATGAATGTATTCAAAAACATCTTTGGAAACCAAATCATTTATTGGAATTTTATTCTGAATTCTTGATCTAATCAAAGAAGAGGAAATGTTTATTAGGCTCATAGGAAGATGTAAAATATTACCATATCCATTTCTATGAAATTCATGAAAAGTATCTACAAACCTTTCAGAAAATCTATTATCCAAAGTTTCTATGTTTCTGCTACTGGGATCTAATCTAGAAACAATAATTAGATTTGTTGAATCTAAAAATTCTTGCCATCTATACCAACTTTCTATCTCAGAAAAAGCATCTTCTCCCATGATCCAAACCAAAGATACGTCTTCCGACAGCTCTTTAGTTAAAGACTCAATGGTTTCTATAGAACGGGAAGGCCCGTCTTGAATAACTTCTCTGGAGTCCACCACAATTTTTTTCTTTTCTTGAAAAGCTATTTGTGCCATTTTTAACCTATCTTCTGAAGAAGCAACAAAATCTCTATGCGAAGGTAAGCCGCATGGCACAACCCTAATCTCTTCAAAAGGGAGATTATCCAATAAAAAATCAACTATTTTTATATGCCCTTTATGTATTGGATCAAAAGTCCCACCAAAAACCCCAATTAGATCTTTTTTAGTTTCATCGGAGATTAGCATCACCTTTTACAATAAACTTCTGAGAAGTTAGCCCTTCTAATCCTACTGGTCCTCTAGCATGAATTTTATCAGTTGAGATTCCAACTTCTGCTCCAAGTCCATACTCAAAGCCATCAGCCCAGCAGGTTGGCAAGTTATGCATAACCGAACTAGAATCTACTTCGTTTAAAAATTTTTGAACATTATCATTATTTTCAGTGACTATAGAATCTGTATGTCCTGATCCAAATTTATTTATATGATCTATTGCTTCTTTTACATCCATTACAAGTTTAATAGACAAAATAGGAGATAAATATTCAGTCCCCCAATCTTCTTCTTCAGCATCTTTAACTGATATAAATCTCTTTGTTTGTTGGCAACCTCTTAACTCTACATTCATTTCCGTAAAATGTTTATGTATTAAGGGCAAGATCTGTTTTGCTATACTCTTTGATATAAGTAAAGTTTCCATAGCTCCACAAATTCCAAATCGATAGGTTTTAGCATTTACAGATACATCAACAGCTTTCTTCAAATCTGCTTCTGCATCAATATAAACATGACAAATACCTTCTAAATGTTTTATGACAGGAACTTTTGCTTCGTCGGAAATAAGTTTAACAAGACCTTTACCTCCTCTAGGTATGATGACATCTAAAAATTTGTCCATACCTAAAAGGACCTTAACAGCCTCACGATCAACAGTATCCACAAGCTGAATAGTTGAAAGAGGTAATCCAGATTGCTTTAACCCTTCAATTAGACATTTAGAAATTATTCTATTAGTTAGGATGGCTTCAGAACCTCCCCTTAGGATTACAGCATTCCCTGATTTTAAAGCTAGAGCAGCTGCATCTGCAGTTACATTTGGTCTTGATTCATAAATTATTCCTACAACTCCTAATGGAACTCTCATACGGCTTACCTCTATACCTGAAGGAGTAGGACCCATATCTATGAGCTCCCCTACAGGGTCTTCAAGAGAAGATATATGATGAATCCCTGATATCATGGAATCCACTCTATCCAAAGTTAATTCAAGCCTATCAATTAAGGTGTCTGCAATTCCTTTCTTCTGAGCATTAATCAAATCTTTTCTATTAGCTTTTATAATTTCATCCTTTTGTTCTGAAATAGCATCAGCACAAGCCAATAATGCTTTATTCTTTTTAACTGTAGTTGTTTGCGACAAAACTGATGCTGCCTCTTTTGCTTTGGCCCCCAAAAGGTTCATATAACGATTAATGTCTTTACTATCACTCATAAGTAAATATTCTATATGAATTAATTAGATTAATTAGAGAAATTTTTAAAGTGTTTGATCTTGAATTGCTTAAAATTTGGATAGAGCTAAATCCTGACTGGATTAGTATTTCTATCTTTATAATTGCTTTTATAGAATCTTTTGTAGGTATAGGCTTGTTTATGCCTGGTGTTATTTTGCTGGCTATGGCTTCTGGAATTGCTTATCTAGCTAATGTGCATCCCTTAGAAATTTTTCTTTATGGTTATATAGGAGCATGTCTTGGAGATATTCTTAGCTTCTTGATTGGCGGCCTCTTCCAAGAGAGAATTAACTCTATATGGCCATTTTCTAAGTATCCTGATGCCTTAGAAAAAGGAAGATTATTTTTTAATAAATATGGTATTTATGGAATACTAATAGGGAGATTTATGGGCCCAATAAGAACAGTTTTACCAGCAATAGCTGGAACCATGGGCATGTCTAAGCATAAATTTCTTTTTATAGATCTTACGTCTGGAATACCTTGGGCATTCTTTTATATTCTATCTCCCTATTATTTAACTCAATCCTTTCCTAAAGAACTCCCCTTATTTGTTTACTTACTAGGGCTAATCTTTATAGTCGTTTTAATTGTGGGTATAAGAATATTTCTCCAAAGATTTAACAAAGCTTGATAATTTCAACTTGACAACGACAAGTCAGTAAACGTTAATATCAATTCTAAATTATAAGGAGAGAACTAATGACAGAGACTTATCCTAATCATCCAAACTTACAAGGAAATTTTGCGCCATTAAGAATGGAGTCAGATTTAAATGATCTGATAATAGAAGGAGAAATACCAAAAGATTTATTTGGTAGCTACTACAGGAATGGACCTGATCCGCAGTTTCCGCCTATGGGCGGAGAATATCATTGGTTTGCTGGAGATGGGATGATACATGCCTTTCACTTTGAAAATGGAAAAGTCTCTTATAAAAATAGATGGGCTAAAACTTCTAAATGGAAGCAAGAAAGATTAGCAGGTAGATCTTTAATTAATTTTATGAATCCTATGGAGCCAGATCCAGATTGGAACCCAGAGGGTGAAGATGGAACTGCCAATACAAGCATAATTCATCATGCTGGGAAGCTTTTAGCCTTGGAAGAAGGTCATGCTCCATTTGAACTAGATCCTTATAGCCTTGAATCTAAAGGATCCTGCACGTATGAAGGAAAACTTAAATCACCCATGACAGCTCATCCTAAAGTGGACCCAATAACTGGTGATATGCATGGATTTAGTTATACAGTTGGTGAAATATTTAGTACAACTATGAGTTACTTTGTAGTTAACAAACAAGGGGCACTCATAAAATATGAAGAGTTTGATGCACCCTATTCTTCTATGGTCCATGATTTTATGGTGACAACTGAACATGTAATATTTCCTATTTTTCCTTTAACTATGGATCTAAACAGAGCAATCGAGGGTAAGCCTCCAATAGCTTGGGATCCTGATCTAGGAAGTCATATTGGTGTTATGCCTAGGGATGGTTCTGTTGAAGATATAAAATGGTATACGGATGAAGCTTGTTTCGTCTTTCATCCAATGAATGCTTTCACTAAAGATAATAAAATTATTGCTGATGTCATGCAATTTGAAGAACCCCCTCTATTTCCTCATGTAGATGGGACAAAAGGAGAAACCCAGAATGCAGAAGCAAGATTAAATAGATGGGAAATAGACTTGGAATCTAACTCAAGTAACATCAAGAAAACTTATAAAGATGAAGAAATGGGAGAATTCCCTAGATTTGATGAAAGGTTTGCTATGCAAGATTATAGGCATGGTTATTACGCAGCTGGTATAGGAGATCATCCTGAAGGAATAAGTCTTAATTCGATTGCACATATGGATCATGAAACAGGCAAGAAAGAAGCTTATTCTTTATCTAATTTAGATGCCGTGGGCGAACCTGTTTTTGTTCCTAAATCTAAAGACGCTTCAGAAGGAGAAGGTTATCTTATTGCAACTGCTTATAATGGAGCCGACAATACATCTGATTTGATGGTACTTGACGCTCAAAATGTTTCAGATGGACCCATAGGAAAAGCAAAATTACCTCACAGAATACCTCATGGATTTCATGGAAATTGGCGCCAGGGATAATAAATAAATAAATAATAAAAATGACAAGATCTAATTTTAAAAATAGACAATGGGTATTAGCAAAAAGACCTGATGGAATGGTGGGAGAAGAAAACTTTTCTTGGAAGGATGAAGTAGAAATAGAAGAGATTAAAGATGGTGAATTTTTAGTCAAAAATCTTTACTTGAGTTTTGATCCTGCACAAAGAGGATGGATGGAAGATAGAAAAAGTTATGTTCCTCCTGTACAAATTGGTGAAGTAATGAGAGCTGGCTCAGTTGCTCAGGTTATTGAATCTAAGAATTCTGATTTTAAAGAAGGCGATATTGTAGAAGGAACATTTGGTTGGCAAGACTATGCTATAACTGATGGAACTGGTCTTTTAAGAGCTTCTAAAGTACCTTCAGATATTCCTATAACAACTCCTTTAAGCGTCTTTGGAATAACTGGTATGACTGCGTATTTTGGTCTATTAGAAATTGGTAAACCAATTTCAGGTGATATAGCTCTTATTTCAGGAGCTGCAGGATCTACTGGTTCTATAGCTGGACAGATTGCAAAAATAAAGGGATGTGAAGTTATAGGGATAGCTGGTGGAGCAGAAAAATGTAGATGGCTAACAGAGGAGGCAAATTTTGATTCGGCCATAGACTATAAAGAAGCAAATATGCGACAATCAATAAGAGAAGTTTGTCCAAAAGGTGTCAACGTAGTTTTTGATAATGTTGGGGGAGATTTTCTAGATGCCGCCCTAACCCAGCTGAGCTTAAATTCTAGGATTGTGTTGTGTGGAGCAATTTCTAGATATAATGAAAAAACCTTACCTCCAGGGCCTACAAATTATATGTCATTGATTTTTATGAGAGCAAAAATGGAAGGTTTTATAGTTACTGATTATGTAGAAAAATTTCCTGAAGCTATAGAAGAAATGAAAAACTGGGTGGATGAAGGAAAAATTATTTACGAAGAAGATATACAAGAAGAATTAGAAAACGCTCCAAAAACTCTTCAAAGACTTTATACAGGCATGAATAAAGGGAAACAATTACTTAAGCTTGGAGATCCTGAGTAGGACCTGAACCTCCTCCAAACTTAACTATTAGGTGGTCTAAAAATTCCAATCTCTTTTTATCTGAAGATGCTTCAAGTATCTCTTGCTTCTCTAGAGGAGACAGCGGAAGTAAACTAGACAAATTATAGATAACATTCGTTGAAGAAGTGAAATCAATTTCAATATTCATTTTTTTAATCTCAGGATGTTCAGAAATTTCTTTCAGCACTTTCCAGATATTATTAAAATATTTCTTTAATTCTGAAGAATTTTCTTCTTCAAGTTGTTCAACTTGAGCTATGTTCAAGCCATCTTCTTGAGTATTAAAGTTTAAGACTTTCACTCTAAATTTACCCTTTGCTGTTATGCCTAATAACCCATTATCTAATTTATCAAAATCAACAATCTCTACATACGTTCCTATGCTATGAAAGCTTAAGTCTTTATTTCGTTCTCCAACTTCATATTTATCTAAAACTACTACAAAACCTAAGTTATCACTCATACATAGTTTAACCATATCAATATATCGAGGCTCAAAAATTTGAAGGGGCATAAATCCTTCTGGCAAGAGATTCACATTTAGAGGAAAAAGAGGTATCTCTTTTAATTTATTTGAATTTATTGGCATACTGTTCCGTTGCTGACCAGACTCGTCTAAGATTTCCTCCTAATACTTTCTTTATATCTGCTTCCGAGTGACCTCTTTCTAACATTCTTCTTATTAAATTGGGGTACATCGAAACATCCTTCAAATTTGTAGGCAAAGAGTCTCCTACTCCATCAAAATCTGACCCTAATCCCACATGATCTATACCAACCAGATTTACAACTCTATCAATATGATCTACTACATCATCTATAGAAGCAAAAGGAAGTAAACCATTTGTCATCTGAAATTTATCTTTAGCTTTAATCAATTCTTGAGGCTCTACTATAGATATATCATCTCCAAAGAGATTTTTCATATAATTCTGCGAAGCATCAGAATATGCGCGCGCCCGTTTTGTTAAAAAGGTACTTCCAAAATTTATCTGAATAACTCCACCTTTTTCTGCTAACTTTATTAACATATCATCACTTACATTTCTTTCAAACCCAGGAGTAAAGTGACGCAAAGAAGAGTGACTAGCTATTAATGGCACATTACTTAGTTCTATAGATTGATAGAATGCTTCATCGCTTACATGAGAAATATCTATCATGATTCCAACTCTATTCATTTCTGGAATCAATTGTTTTCCAAAGTCGCTCAACCCACCCCAAACACGTTCAGAGTCATAAGAGGAATCACTGATATGATTTGCTCTAGAGTGTGTAAGAGTTATATAGCGAATACCTCTTTCATAAAAAAATTTAACTCTTTCTAGTTTGCCTTCTAAGGGAGCTCCATTTTCCATGCCTAAAGCTAACCCTACTTTTTGCCTCTTTATTAAACCATCTAAAGATTTAGTATCTTTTATAAATAAAAACTTACTCGGATTTAGGGTAATAATATCTTCAATTACATCAATCAATTTATTAGCCTCCTCAAAAGATGTCCTCGTGATTTGGGTCTTAGCTGGAAGGTAAATAGACATAAAAGCGACATTTAAACCACCCTTTTCAGCTTTTGGATAATCAAACTCTGTACTGGTTGTATAGGCAAGATCATGGATTTGTAAACCTTCTTGAATTAACAAGTTTAATTTATGAGGTGCATCTATATGAGTATCAATAATCAAGCTATTTGCAGCTATCTTGTTAAAACTATCTACCGGTTTTTCTTGGGAGCAAGAGCTTAAAAAAAGAATTAATATTATAGATGAAATTTTTTTCATTTAATTTTCAGATATCCTGGAAAATTCTTCGAACTCATGGTCTATAGAAAGTGATATTAATTTTCTCCAGAGAGGTTCTGAAATATCTAAAGAGAGACCGCAATTCTTAGAAAATTTCTTTACTTTACTTATAACATCTTCAATTCTTTCTTCATCAATAATTTTGTTTTTATCATTTTTGATCAAGGCAGCTAACTCTATACATTTCTGCCTCCTAGCTAAGATTAAAACTAACTCTTTATCGATTAGATCTATTTCTTCTCTAACTTCTTTCATTGTTGAATACATAATTTTTAAACCTTAATCTATTTTTTTTAAACATGTTTCATCATCAAACTGAGGGTTATTTACATGATTCGAAACAGGATAGTATTGTACCCTCTCAGTCATGTTAGAAGTATATATATCCTTAAGATTTCCCTCTAACCAGTCTTTATGGCGAGCTTTTTCAATTATGACAGGAGCTCTTTCATGAATATGACTTATTTCGTTAGGAGCTAGCATAGTAAGAATTGCGCAGCCAACTTCCCCCCTAAACCCTCCAAATACTCCTGCAAAGCAAAAAATCTCATCGTCAAAATGATGAAAATATGGCACTTTCTTATCTGACTCTTTTTTCCATTCATACCATCCATCTGACGGTATCAAGCATCTCCCTGCATTCTTAAATGAAGGTTTTTCATAAACAGTTTCAGATCTGGCATTAATAAGATTAAAAGGTTTATCTGCCCAATAAGGAGTGAAACCCCACTTTATAAATCTAGGAATATCTGTGATCGTTAAAATATCTTGGCCGGGTGAGATATTAAATCTAGAGGATCTAATCTCGCACTTATATTGCTCCTGAGCTTTGATATGATTTCTTAAAGTATAACGACCGCACATAATTCAAATCTAATTCAATCTATTAATAATACGCTTACCAAGAGATGAAAAATTTCCATTAGACATAAAGACTACAATATCTCCATTCTTTAATTCAGAAACAAAGCTATCTATAAACTCTTCATTATCTTTAATCTTTTTACATTTACTTTTATTCTCTTTAATCAGTCTATCTTCTTGATCAAAGTTTTTACTTTTCCAAAATACCAGATCAGAGTCAATTATAGAATTATTCAATTCTTCATCATGTAATCCACTCCTCATTGTGTTTGAACCCAACTCAATAAGACTTATTATTCTAGAATTAGGGTATTTAGATTTCAAACTTTTTAAAGTCTTACGTATTGCAGTCGGATGATGAGCAAAATCATCATAGATACTAATATTATTGTCTTGATAAATTAAATCTAACCTTCTATCAACACCTTTGAAGGTCGAAAGCGCTTCACAAGAATTTTTAATAGGAACTCCTAATTCTTTGCAAGCCATGACTGAAACTAAAGCATTTTGAGCATTATATTCTCCAATTAAGCTCCAATCTACTTCTTGTATTTTATCTTTAAAAGAGATCTCAAAAATGGAGAAATCTTCATTTACTGACTTATAATTCCAATCAGATATGCTTTGGTCACCATAAGTAACTATATTGGACCAGCTTCCTTGAGAGATAACTTCTTGAATATTTTCATCATTTTCTGGGAACAGAATATGACCTTTTGATGGCATAGTTCTTATTAAATGATGAAACTGGGTTTGAATAGATCCTATGTCCTTATAGATATCTGCGTGATCAAATTCTAAATTATTTATTACCAAAATCTCAGGATTATAATGCACAAATTTAGCTCTTTTATCAAAAAAGGCAGTGTCATACTCATCTGCCTCTATGATAAAGATTTCATGACTACCTAGCCTAGAAGAAGAATCAAAGTTTTTTGGCTTTCCAGCTATCAAAAACCCTGCATCTATTCCTGCATAATCAAGAATCCATGAACACATGGAGGTAGTTGTTGTCTTTCCATGAGTTCCGGAAATAGCTAAAACTTTTCTGTCATGAAGAATATTTTTAGCCATCCATTCTGGGCCAGAAAGAAATTCTTTTTTGTTATCTAATAAAAATTCTATTAAAGGATTACCTCTGGAAAGGGCATTGCCAATAATATATAAGTCGACATCGGGTAAATCATCTAGATCATAACCTTGAACTAGATTAATTTTTTGATCTTCCAATATCTTAGACATAGGAGGATAAATATTTGCATCGCATCCACTTACTTCATAACCTCTATCTCTAGCTAAAAGAGCTAGACCTCCCATAAAAGTCCCACAAATTCCTAAAAAATGTATCTTTTCTTTATTCACTAAATCAATTATAACTAAAGATCATGATTCCCACTGAATGAAGTTTTAAGTACCATAAGATTTTATGAATAAAAAAAATGCTATATATGCTCAATCAGGCGGAGTAACTTCGGTTATAAATGCTACCGCTACTGGAGTTATTCAAGCTGTCTCTAAGTCAAAAAAGATAAATAGAATATTCGCTGCTAAGAATGGAATTCTAGGCGTTCTTAGAGAAGAAATTTATGATGTAAGTAAAGAAAACGTAAAAGAAATAGAAAAACTTCTCTTCACACCTGGTGGAGCATTTGGTTCTTGTCGATATAAACTGAAAAATTTTAAGGAACAAAAAAAAGAATATTTGAGATTAATTGAAGTTTTTAAAGCTCATAACATAGGATATTTTTTTTACAATGGAGGTGGAGATTCTCAAGATACTGCAAATAAAATATCAGAAATAACTACCAAGCTTGACTGGCCTGTGCAATGTATAGGTATCCCTAAAACTGTTGATAATGATTTGCCTTTTACAGATAATTCACCAGGATTTGGATCTGTTGCTAAATATGTAGCCACTTCTACCCTCGAAGCTAGCTTAGATATAGCCAGTATGGCTGAAACTTCAACCAAAGTATTTATATTAGAAGTAATGGGAAGACATGCTGGTTGGATAGCTGCTTCAGCTGGTTTGGCTGCCGATAAAAAAAATGATCCTCCACACGTCATAATCTTTCCTGAGGTGCCTTTTAATAAAACGCTCTTTTTAAAAAAAGTTAAAAAAACTGTTCTTCAAGAAGGTTACTGTGTAATAGTTGCCTCGGAAGGTGCACAGTATAAAAATGGTAAGTTCTTAGCAGAAGCAGAAAAACAAGATGCCTTTGGGCATAAACAACTAGGAGGTGTTGCTCCATTTTTAGCTAATTTAATTGACACTAATTTAGGATATAAATTTCACTGGTCTGTGTCAGACTACCTTCAACGTTCAGCTAGACATATTGCTTCTAAAGTTGATCTAGATCAGGCTTATGAAGTTGGAAAATCAGCCGTTAAATATGCTGAAAAAGGAGAATCTGCAGTCATGCCCATAATTGTTAGAGGCAAAGGAAAAAAATATACTTGGAGGATTTCAAAAGCTCCTCTCAATAAGATAGCTAATATTGAAAAAAAGATGCCTAAGAAATATATAAGTAGTAAAGGTTTTGGCATTACAAAAGCCTGTAAAGATTATTTACTACCCCTTATTCAAGGGGAAGCCTATCCTCCTTATGTTAAAGGTATTCCTGACAGAGCTAAGTTAAAAAAAATATTAATCAAGAAAAAACTTAAGAATTTTAGAATATAAAAATCAAGGACTAATGGGGCCTTCAAAAATTATCTCGACGTTTTTAAGTCTCTCAATAAGAATATTGCCAAGACCAGTAGATGCCGTTAAAACTCCTCCATAGCCTTCTCCACCTGGCAATCTATCAAGATCTTTTGTCAATGAAATCGCACTCTCGCAAACAAATTTTGAAGTTACCCTATATCCTGGATCGCCATTCCCAAACATTCTATAAATCTTTTTTTCTCCATCTTCTGCTTCAACTAATAACAAACACTCAAAAAAACCATTCTGCATAACTTCTTCACTTGGTCCTTCACCAGGTTTAGGTAACAAAGGTCTTATTAACTTTCTTAAAGGAGTAAATAAGATAATACCTCCCAAAATGGTTGTGATAGAAACTATCATAGCGCTTAAAAAAGACTTATAGGAAGCCTTTTCCGTGTATATAAAATCTTCTCCATAAGGCAGTTGTCTTTGTGCAAATAATGCAGCGCTTCTTCTAACTACTCGGGTGTTAGCTATTGCCATAATAAAAGGTCCTGACCAAGATTTTATATCTTTGTCTTTAGAAACCCCTACTCTGTCAGAAGTTGATGAGATTTGTATATCACTTGTTGATTTTGCAGGATTTAATAAAAATAGGTCCTGCATCTCCTTGCCTAATTTAAGATCTCCCATACTAAACATTGTTTCTGTCGTACCTCCAGAAACTCCACCTTGGCCAGTATGAAAAGAAACTACCTTTTTAATAGGCTTGTTCATCTCCTTAATTGCAAAATACGTTCCTAAATCTGAAGGTAAAGAATCATATCCACAACTTGGAACTATTCTTATCCCCTCAGCTGCTGCTTGCTCATGATGCTTGTCTATAAGTCCTTTGACCCAAAAATTTTCACCTGTGATATCCGTATAATGAGTTTTATTATTCACACAAGACGCAACTAATTTTGAGCTATATCTATGAAAAGGACCTGCAGTTGACAGAATAACTTTAGTCCTTTTTGTAATTTTATCCAATGCAACTTCATCATCAGAATCAGCTAAGAGTATTTCTAGATTTGAACCAAACTCTTTATTGATATTCTCTAACTTCTCGAAATTCCTGCCTGCTATAGCCCATTTAAAGTCTTTTTCATTATAATTTTCTAAAAAATACTTCACACATAATTTTCCTGTAAATCCTGTAGCTCCATAAATAACTATGTCTAATTCTTTATTCATTTTTTATCCATTTTTTTAATTACACCACCAAAATTCATTATAATTTTTGTTCCTACCTTAATCTTACCTTCAGAAAAACCTAATGATGTGCCTAATTTTGTTCTGATAGCTTTGACTTCCAATAGCTCACCAACCTTTGCCGGCGCTATAAATTCAGAATGAAAACTAATAGTAGCCACAGGATTCCTTGGTCCTTCCATAATAGTAGTTGCCAGAGTATAGTCTGCTATCGCCATTAACATGCCTCCATGAGCAGAACCTGCTTGATTACAATTCTCTGGCTTCACATAAAAAGCAAAAACCAGCTGACCATCCTCTTCCCTCTTATAATAACCCGGCCCTAAAGTTTCTATATGTGGTTGAGCGATCTCTAACTTCTTATAACCTTTTGGAACTATTTCATTACTCATGTCTTAAAATTATATTAATCTTTAATTAACTCTTTTCCTCTTAAACTAAGAATAATTTCTTCCATCTTATCTATCAACTCTAATTTTTCTTCTTCATTAAGAAAATCTCCTATAGGAACTCTTTCACCCTTTGAGGCGATCACTAAATGCAATGGATACCAAGGATGAATAGGTTTCTCTATTTCTACTTGGGTCCATAAACGAATATATTCTATTACTTCTCTAGAGTTATAACTGCCCCTTTCTACAACTAACTTTTCAGGGGTTAAAGTCAGAATTTCATTTTTTTTAGATTTATTCGCCACTAGATATACACAAATTACTACCAACAAAACTTCTAATCCAGCAAAAGGTAAAATAAGAGTAGCTCCTGCAAAAGCAAAAAGGGTAGCTATAAGAAAACAGGTAACAAAGATTACCAAGAGAAATATTAGATTATTTTTCCAAGTCATAGAGCGATTAGGTTGCAAAAGAATCCTATAAATATTTTTTTTTGCGTCTATTTTTAGATTAATCATAAATAATTGTTACATAGAATCAATAAAGAATATTAAACTTATACATATTAAATATGGTATATAAATTTAAAAACTGAGTTATGTCAGAATATAAACATGGTATGTTCCCAAATTACACTCCTGCAGATTTTATTCCTTTAAGAGGATTGGGATCAAGGGTGTGGGATAAAAATGGTAAAGAATACATAGATCTTGGAGGAGGAATTGCTGTCAATTCCCTTGGTCATGCTCATCCTGAATTAGTTAATGCTATAAATGAACAGTCCTCTTTAATATGGCATACAAGTAATTACCTAGTTAATAATCCAACTATTGACCTTGCCAATACTTTAGTTGAATTAACTTTTGCAGACAGTCTATTTTTTTCTAATTCTGGATCAGAGGCCAATGAAGTGGCAATTAAATTAGCAAGAAAGTATCACCATTCAAATGGTGAGAATAGAAATAAAATTATCTCCTTTTCAAATTCTTTTCATGGAAGAAGTCTTTTAAATATAGCCTTGGGCAGTTCAGAAAAACATAGAGAAGGTTTTGGCCCTATACCAGAAGGAGTCATACACTTGGAATTTAATAATTTGGAAGAAATAAAGAATGCAATTGATAAAGAAACTGCAGCAGTAATTATAGAGCCCATTCAAGGAGAAGCTGGAATAAGAATTGCAAATCAAGAATTCTTAAATACCTTAAAAGAACTTTGTAGCCAAAATGGAGCTCTTTTAATTTTTGATGAAGTCCAAAGTGGCATAGGAAGAACAGGATATCTATTCGCTTATCTTAAATATGGAATAGAACCTGATATCCTTACATCTGCTAAAGGCTTAGGAGGAGGTTTTCCAATAGGCGCTACTTTAACAAAAAAACATATTGCAAATTGTCTTCAGCCAGGATCACATGGCAGCACTTTTGGGGGCAACCCTATTGCGTGTGCAGTAGCTCTTAGAGTTGTTAATATAGTGAAACAACCCTACCTCTTAGATAGCGTCTTAGAAAAAGAAAAAATATTGCTTCAGGGATTAAAAAAAATATCTGATAAATACAAATGTTTTAATGAAATAAGGTCAGCAGGCCTTTGGATAGGTTGCGATCTAACTAAAATTAATTCTGCTAATGACGCTTTAGACTCTTGTTATCAGGAAGGTGTCATAGCTGTCACTGCCGGTAATTCCACCCTAAGATTAGCTCCCGCACTAAATATCCCGCCTTCAGATATAGATGAAGGTTTGAATAGGCTTGACAAAGCACTTTCTAAAATTAGTCAATACTAGTTACATCAATCTCATCACTGCCAACAGGGAGAACTATCATTGTCCCGTCTTTGGAAAGCGTCCAATCATCTCGAATATCATCAACTCCTCTAAGAAAGATTCTTTCCATCATTTCATTTCTAGGTGCAGGAGTTAGATGATAAAAAACTAGATGTTTTGCATTAGCTTTGTTGGCTATCTCAGCAGCCTCAAATGGGGTTGTGTGATAAGTCATAATATCTTCCATTATTTTTGCTCTCATTGTTGCTCCTTGCTTTATAGCAAAAGACTGAATCATCCCTACTAAATAATTAGACTGTGCTTCATGCAACAGAACATCAACATCTTTTGAATATTTAACGACGTTCTCACTATAAGAAGTATCTCCACTTACCACCAAAGATCGGCCCTTATAATCAAAACGATATCCTAGAGCTGGCTCAACCGGATCATGGAGTACTTTAAAGGCAGTAATCTTCAAACCTTCTTTATTAACAATAACAGGGTTATTCAAATCTATAGTTTTAGGGTCAAAGCCAACAATATCTAAAGGGGCTATTTCCTCTCCATGATGGGAATTTCTATAAAAATAATCAGGTCCATAAGCTGACTCAAACCCTTGAGTAACAAGCTCTACGCCTTCTGGTCCATAAACTGTCAACTTATCAGTTCTTTTCTGAGCTATCCATGTCGCTAAGTGGATATCTGCTAAATCAGAGATATGGTCAGAATGTAAATGAGTAAAAAGGACTGATTCTATTTTATTAAAAGGTACATTCCATTTCCTTAGGTTAACAGCACTGCCATTTCCTGTATCTACAAGGTAGATACTTTCTCCGGCCCTAACCATAATGCAAGCCTCAGCCCTTCCTTCACTTGGTATCGGAGATCGAGATCCACAAACAACTGCTGTGAGTGCATCCTCTTCCGGTAAACTACTAGTTTGCACAGAGTTACTAACCGCCGTTATAACGACCCTATCTTCTACTGCTGGAATTCTTGAAATAATAAA
>TARA_B110000014_G_scaffold30482_1_pt1 | contig 33137 bp, 29 predicted proteins | sample TARA_B110000014 | Tara Oceans TARA_B110000014 (sample SAMEA4396468) | marine metagenome | biome: Westerlies Biome; feature: [MES] marine water layer (ENVO:01000295) within the mesopelagic zone...; material: water (ENVO:00002006), including particulate matter (ENVO:01000060) such... | reverse complement strand
GAAGCTATTGCTACTCGAACGCCATGAACAACCGTATCTACCGAATGACCTTCATATAAATGAGCCCTACCACCTAAAACGAGTACATTTTTTTCATTCACTTTAAGAGAACGGATCAAATTTCGGTGTCCTAATACAGTGGGTTCGGGGAAACCGGGCAAAGTATCCATTTCCACTTCGGCTGAAATATCTCCGATCTCATCGATTGCTGAAGCCCATCCAGAACCAAGGACTAAAGCAACATCATGGTCAACGATGCCAGTTTCATCAGCTAGAACAGTTGCAGCCCTTTCAGCAAGAGAATAGGGGTCAATATCTTTCATATTTCATCTCCATCAAATTTCTTGCAAACTGAATGTATTTTTATTCAAGATTCGCGACAGTCAAACAATTCTATAAACAAACATACGGTAATTTGCTCAAGGCCAGTAGATGGATCTCGAGTAGCTCAAAAAACATTTTATTAATAACTATTTTTGTAATAAAAAAGAATTTATAAGGTAGTTATATAAGTGTGAATGAAACATCGATAATAAAAGTCTCTGATGAAATTCAAGAAGCTTTAAAAGAAAGAAAACCTGTTGTTGCTCTAGAATCGACTCTGATCTCGCACGGTCTTCCCTCCCCGCTAAATATCGATGTGGCTCTCAAGGCTGAATCTATTTTAAGAGATTTAAACGTTGTTCCCGCTACTGCTGCTTTAATCGATGGCTATCTCCGCGTAGGTTTAAACCCAAAAGAAATCGAACTTCTAGGTTCTAGTAACGAAGTTACAAAAACAAGCTTTAACAATTTGGGTGAAGTAATAGCTAATAAATCGTTAGGTGCGACAACGGTGGCATCTACTATGTTCGCTGCTTATAAATCAGGTATCAAAGTTTTTGCAACTGGCGGTATTGGAGGAGTCCATCGGGGGTCTGAAGCTGATATCTCCGCTGATCTGAAAGCTCTATCTGATTTGCCTGTTGCTGTAGTTTGTGCAGGAGTTAAATCAATACTTGATATACCAAAGACACTAGAAGCTTTGGAAACACTTGGCGTGCCAATAATTGGTTATAAAACCGATATTTTTCCTGAATTCTGGACAACTGGTAGAGGTCTGAAATTAAAAATTACCGCCTCTGAAGCAAAAGAAGCAGCCCTTCTACTTAAAGCACATTGGGAAATTGGATTAAACACGGGTCAACTTGTAGCTGTTCCAATACCTAAAGAAAAGTCTGTAGACCAAGAAATTGTTGAAAATGCGGTAAATGAAAGCTTGAATGAAGCAGCCGAAGCTGGTATCACCGGAAATGCTATTTCGCCTTTTTTGCTTAAAAAAGTCTCAGAAGCTAGCGGGGGACTAACCCTTGAAGCGAATGTTGACCTGATCCTTAACAATGTGCAAGTTGCAGGTGAAGTAGCCACGCAAATGGCTAACGACTAGTTGATATTAAGAAGAGATTCAGGATTTTCGAGACCTAACTTTACTGTGCTTGCAAAATCAGCTGCCGGAGCTCCATCCAAAACTCGGTGATCCCAAGTAAGACTTATAACCATTCTAGATGTCCTTCGGGGAGTCTGATCGTCCCATGCTGTGTCTTCACGAATTCGCCCTACACCTAAAATCGCGGAGTTAGGTGGATTTATGACCGGCGTGAATCCATCTACTCCAAACATCCCTAATGAAGAAACAGAGAAAGTTCCTCCTTCGAGGTCATCTAAAGCTAGTTTTCCGTCTCGGGCTTGACTAGCTAACCGGGCGGTATTTTGAGCAATTTCATTTAAAGAAAGCTGGTCTGCATTTCTTATAACAGGCACTACCAGCCCATCGTTCAAAGCAACAGCCATACCGATATTTATTTCTGTTAGCTGAAGGATTTCATTTTCAAGCATTTGAGAATTTAATTGTGGGTGAGCTTTCAAAGCCTGTGCGACCGATGCAATAACAAAGTCTGTGTAGCCAGGTACCACATCACCACTTTTCATCTCTTTGCGTAAAGAAATTGCGTCATCCATTTCAACATCAAGATGGAGAGTCAGCTGCGCCATTGATTGAAGGCTTGAATGCATTCGATTCGATATAACTCTTCGCATTCCTGTTAACGGAACTCTTTCTCCTTCACCTATGGGTTCGTATGTAAAGGTTTCATGTTTTTCTGGCGCAGGTCGTGAAGAATTTTTAATATGAGCCTGAACATCTGATTTTCTGACCGTCCCATCAGTTGCCGACGCTTGAACCTTACTGAGGTCGACTCCTAGTTTTTTTGCTTCATTGACTGCAGCTTGAGAAGATTTCGTGTCCCCAGTCTCTGAATTTAAATCGCTTTGTGTACTTCCTGAAAATGCTTCGATATCTTCAACTACTATTCTTCCCCCGGGGCCGCTTCCAGAAACTAAGGAAAGATCGACTCCCTTTTCTTTTGCAAGACGTTTTGCAGCTGGTGAAGCTGCAACGCGAGTACTTTTTACTTTGGTTTCTTTTTCCGTAATTTCAGTTTGTTCGACAGGTGTCGTCTCATCGTTTTTGACTTCTGGTGTCTCTGGTGCTTCAGGTGGTTCTTCGCCTTCTTTTAAGACCCATCCCAAAACTACTCCACACTCAAAAACTTCACCTGACTGACATAGCTGATGTAAAAGTCCTTCAGCTTCAGCTTCTATTTCGGTTTCTATTTTGTCAGTCTCTATTGAAGCAACAGGTTGCCCCTGGCTAACAGTTTCACCTGTGTTGACTAACCACTCAGTTAAGGTGCCCTCGGTCATGGTTAGACCCAATTTCGGCATATAAATAGGTGATGACATATTAAGAATTCCTCTTTCTAAGAAATACCTTATTGGCTGCTGCTGTTTGAATGGCAAAAATTGGGTTTATAACTTTTGGGCCATTGCGTAAAACTGTAGCCTTTGCTGATTCATTTTCTCCCATTACAAAATCTCTTTCTCCATCAAATGCCAATGCCCCAGGGCCACTAAGCTCAATGCTCTCACCAAGTTGAACTTCTTTAATATCTACGATTCCGACTTCAGATACTGAGCCCGGCATGATGGGCGCATAAACACTTTCGGTGGCTGACGGGTCACAAATAACTGAAACGGCTAATTCATCATCAAAATAAACGGGGTTACTTCGTCCGGCGATTGAAGCAAGCCCTATACAAGCTGGGTTAGCGATTGCAGCCAAAACTTGTTTTACTGAATCTGATTTAATTACAGCTCTACTGCCAGTCAACCGCTCATCTACTAGAACAACATCAACCAAAGCCAAATCTTTACTTCCGTTAGGTAATTCTACGTGTATTACCTTTGCCTGATGAGACACTTCCTCAATGCTTAAATGGTTTGAAGCAATCAGACCTGCTGCGGTACCAGCAACTGTTGGGTCCACCATGAAAGGAAAAACGTTGTTAGTGCCTGTGGAAATTGGCAACAACGGAACATCTCTCCAGCCCAAGACCAAGTCTCGCTGTGTGCCATCACCTCCTAAAGAAATAACGGATTTAACTCCTTCTTCTTTAAATATTTTTGCTGCTTCAGTAGTATCTGTTCTTCTGCCTTCAGGGTGAAATAATATTTCTTCGATTTTGCCGTCTAAATTTAAACCTTCTACGGCTCTTATTGTTAAATTCCTGAAGTCATTAGCCAAAAGAATTTTCTCTGCACCAGCATCTATGGCACCGAGTACACAGCGTTTTAAAATTTCTATTTTGCTTCTATCGCTATTTAGCGATGCTGCAGATACAAACCTTCGCACATCTTTACCCGCTAAAGGATTTGCTATCAATCCAACTGTCGTCACCTGTTTTAAAACCTCAAAATAGGTTCTTTATGCCAGCAGATATACGTTCTGCGTCCGGAATATACTTTTTCTCCAAAACTGGACTAAATGGTACTGGGCTAAAGGGAGCTGCAACTCTTTCTATTGGGGCATCAAGATAATCAAAAGCTTTTTCCTGAATCTGAGCAGCTATCTCTGCTCCGATACCACCAAATCTAACTGCTTCATGAACTATTACTAGGTGACCAGTTTTGCTAACCGATTCCACTATCAAATCAATATCAAGTGGTTGAACTGTACGCGGATTTATCAATTCACAATCTATCCCCTCATCAGAAAGTGTTTCTGCCGCTTTTGTAGCTTCTTCTACCATTCTCCCTATTGCGACAACAGTTGCATCACTACCTTCTCGAACAATATGTCCTTTCCCCAGAGGGATCTCAAACAATTCTTCTGGAACGTGACATGCATCACCAAGTTTTCTTTTGTTAATAATAAAAACTGTCGGATTATCTTCACGAATACAAGCTGTCAAAAGACCCTTAACTTCATATGCATCTGAAGGCATAACTACTTTTAAACCCGGTACATGACAAAGCATAGCTTCAAGGCTTTGACTGTGTTGAGCCGCTGCTGAAAGCCCTCCTCCTCCAGCTGTAGTAATTGTTAGGGGCAACTTGGCTCCCCCACCAAACATGTACTTGAGCTTGGCCGCTTGATTAACTATCTGGTCCATCGCTACACATATAAAATCCATAAACATCAAATCAACAACAGGACGAAGACCTTGGACCGCTGCCCCTATACCAAGACCTATGATTGCTTGTTCCGCTATTGGAGTGTCCACAACTCTGTCTTCACCAAACTCTGGTTGGAGACCACGGTAATATCCAAAAACTCCTCCATGCGCACCGACATCTTCACCTGCTATAAAAACAGATTCGTCTTCTCTCATTATCTGTGCCATAGTCTCTACTACTGCCGCCCCATAACCAAGCTTCCGTTCACCGTCTTTCTCTTCAGTGCCGCCTGATTCATTAGCTCCTTCAAAAATGTTGTCTGGACTCATGAAGGTTCTCTTTTCGAATAGACATCAAGTAACATTTCTTCCACTTCAGGAAATGGGCTCTCCTCAGCAAATTCGACAGACTTGTCAACTTCTTTTTGAATTTCATCTTTAATGGCTTGAAGTGAATCTGCACTCATCACTCCTGATTCAATTAAACGAGCCTCGTGAACCAATAAAGGGTCACGTTTTTTCATTTCTTCTACTTCTTCATCTGTTCGATAATTCGAAGCTGTTCCCTTGACTCCAACATGATCGTAGAAACGGTAAGTTTTACACTCGAGCATCATGGGGCCTTCGCCGCTTCTTATTTTTTCAATCGCTAATGAAGCCGCTTCAAAAACTGCCACACAATCCATTCCATCAACAATTGCTCCAGGGAAACCATAGGCAGCAGCTCTTTCAATTACGTCTGTAATAGCCATGGTCCTATGTCGCGGGCTGTATTCGGCGTATTCATTATTCTCACATATAAAAAGCATTGGTAGCGATAAAGCCGCTGCCATATTAGCTGCTTCATGGAACGCTCCGATATTTGTCGCACCATCTCCGAAAAACGATACTGAAATTAGACCGTTACCGGTCAACCTATTTGCAAATGCCGCACCAACTGCTATTGGTACTCCAGCTCCAACTATTCCATTAGCGCCCAACATCGCTAGATCTAAATCACAAATATGCATAGACCCACCTTTGCCATTGCAATAACCTGTGGCTTTACCCATAAGTTCAGCCATCATTCGATTAAAATCTCCACCTTTAGCAAGTAGGTGACCGTGGCCTCGATGTGTGCTTGTTATCTGATCTTCATTCTTGAGCGCTGCACAAACACCTGCTGCCACTGCTTCTTCACCGACATACAGGTGGAGAAAACCCGGCAGACGTGCAGATTCAGCTAAACGACCAGCTTCTTCTTCGAACAGTCGAACTCTTACCATCCGTTTGTACAAGTCAATAAGAATTTCGTCAGTTATATCCATAAATGTCTTTCTAAAACTTAAATTTGATTCTTAATGATTTTTCTAAATAAAAATCCAAACATTTGACCTTATTTGATTTTTTATAAGAAAAGCTCACATATCAGACCTTATTATGGTCTGACCGTTAGACCAAATTTTTCTTTTAATTATATTTTTCCTAACTCAAAAATTTAAATAATCTTTGACTCTCATCTGCAAATGCCTGATTCTGACCTCTTGGTAATTGCCAAGAGTCTCCCCTCGTTTAAAACTTGATTTAAATCCACGGGTTTGCGCCGCTAAATTTGAAGTGTCTTGATCATAAATAGCTCCCAAAGATCCAACTGCTTCAACCAAGGTATAACTTTCTTCTACATCAAGATTTACGGGATCAGGCGGTCGTGGATGATGCCCATCCTCGGGTTTAGGGCGAAGAAAAATGAGATCAAAATTACAGTAATCGGGGTCAACTGGATCGGGCCTAAACCGGTAAACCATTGGCAAGGTCAACCCAGGAAAGAAAAAAGCATTTGGAAAAAGAAAATACTCAATTGAATCGATTGTCTCAGAAGTAGTTAAACCTGAAAAATCTTTTCCATATTTCTCCTCGTAATCTTTTTGCAAGAGTTCTGCATAATAATCTCTTGCTTTTACCCCATCAGGAAGTTTAGGTACAGAATCTCCATCCAATTTTCCTTTTAAGAGCCGTTCCAAACGTTCTTGTTCATCGACGCCTATTTCAGTTGAACCATTTCGTGAACCAATAGTGTGCACAAATCTAGTTACGTTTTCTCCAAAGACATCGTACTGAGTTGGAGCTTCTGTCCCAGGTTTACCACCTGCGTGAGTTTCTCTAATGTGATAAGCCTCTATAAATGCTTCTGCTGAAGCTTTCCAATTCGCTGGCAGACGTTTGCAAACATGGGTTTCTATGTATCTATTTTCAAGATCCCAGTGTGAGAAGTGTTCCGGCAAAACTCCTAAGTATTGTTCGAGCGGTTGTGCATCTTGATCAAAATTTACAAAGACGAACCCCGCCCAAAGTCCTACCTTTAATTCCGGCAGCTTGTGGCTTTCCGCATCTACGTGAGGAAAATCCCACTCTTGTGGCAAATCAATCAATTCCCCCTCTAAAGACCAAGTCCAACCATGAAATGGGCATCTTAGGCCTTGTGTGGTACCACAAGTTGCCGGTGGTTTTAGTTGTGTTCCTCTGTGCATACATGCGTTGTAATAGGCTTTTATGCTTCCATCATCTGCACGAACAACCACCGCTGACAATTGGCCAATATCGTAAACATAGTAATCACCCGGTTCAGGAATATGTTCTTCTCGACAAGCCCATTGCCAAACTTTTGGCCAAAGAAACTCAAACTCTTGTTCCAACCTTTCATGTGACGTGTACCAGTCATATGGAATATCCTCATCTCCTAGAAAAACATACGACTCTTCAAGAAGAGGCGGGGCTACACCAGAACCGTCTGCGAGCAAATGATCCCTAAGGCTTGGTCCTGGGGCTCTAGCTTTGCCCAAATCATGAACTTTTTTTCTTTTAACCATGAATTAACTTTCGTTCAATACGAATCTACTGAACCTATTTATTTAGTGCTAGACCAGATCAATAGAAAAATAAAAATACTCTTAAAAAGTAGTCAAAATTGTTTTGGTAGAGCATCGAGTCTATGTTTCACATATGCCGAAAGAACTTCCCGATAGAGCCCAAGTTGTAATAGTCGGTGGTGGAATAATTGGTGCAAGCATTGCATACCATTTAACAAAACGGGGAATCTTTGACGTCGTTATTCTTGAACAAGGGCAACTGACTGGGGGAACAACCTGGCATGCTGCCGGTCTGGTTTCTCAACTTAAATCAACTTATTCACTGACTAAGTTGGCGACATATTCTGCTCAATTATTTGAAGAATTAGAAGAAGAAACCGGACAAGCAACCGGTTATAGAACACCAGGCTCAATCTCAGTTGCAGCGGATCAAGAAAGATGGGAAGAACTCAAAAGAGGGATCTCTATGGCTTCGACAGTTGGCGTTGATATTCGTGAGATAGAAATGGATGAATTAAAAGAATTTTGGCCCCTGATAAATCTTGATGATTTAGTAGGGGCTCTCTATATTCCAAAAGATGGTGTCACTTCGCCGGTAGATACAACTATGGCTTTAATAAAAGGAGCTAGGAATGGTGGCGCTCAAGTTTTCGAAGGTGTATCGGTTAAATCACTAACTAAGAAAAATGGTATTTGTACGGGTGTCGAAACCGAAGATGGTCTGAAAATTGAAGCTGAAACTGTTGTAATGGCTGGCGGCATGTGGACGAGACAGTTGGCTCAGACAATAGGAATTAATGTTCCGCTGCAAGCCTGCGAACACTTTTATATAGTTACCGAGCCGTTGGAGCAAGTTCCAAAGGGTATGCCTACTCTTCGGGATCCTGGGAATTACACATATTTCAAGGAAGAGACTGGCAAAATAATGGCGGGTTTTTTCGAACCGCGAGCAAAAATATGGAATCTTGAAGAGATACCAAGAGATTTTTCATTTGGAACTCTCCCTGAAGATTGGGAACATATAGGTCCAATATTTGAATCTGCTTGTCGAAGGGTTCCAGCTTTAGCCGATACGGGTATTCAACTTTTTTTTAATGGACCGGAAGCTTTTACGCCTGATGGAACTTTTTATTTAGGAGAATCGCCTGAAGTTGAAAAATGCTTTGTTGCATCGGGTTTCAACTCGGTCGGCATTCAAAGTGCTGGTGGTGTTGGATGGGTTCTTGCAGACTGGATAATTGATGGACAAGCACCCATGGATTTAACAGGTGTAGATATTTCGCGTGCATTTAGCTTTCAAAGTGACCTTTCTTATCTTGAAGATCGTATTTCAGAATCACTCGGACTTTTATATGCAATGCATTGGCCTTTCAGACAATATGAATCGGCAAGAGGTATAAGAACCAGCGCTCTGCACAATTGTTTGGATTCAGAAGGTGCGGTATTCGGCGAAACGGCAGGCTGGGAACGTCCAAACTGGTATGCGAAAAAGGGGCAAGACCGTGTGTACGAATACTCTTACGGAAAACAAAACTGGCACACAAATATGCTTGCCGAATGTAAAACGGTTAGAGAGGCTGTTGGAGTTTTTGATCAAAGTTCTTTCGCAAAATTCTCCGTAACAGGAACTGAGGCATTAAAAGTTTTAAATTCGATTAGCGCAAATGAAATAGATGTTGAACCTGGTCGCGGGGTTTACACCCAATGGCTCAACAATCGCGGTGGAATCGAAGCTGATTTAACTATCAATAGAATTGAAGAAAATAAATTTTGGGTTATCACTTCTGCTGCTTCTCAAACTAAAGATCTTTCATGGTTGATGCGAGCTGGTAAGGAAAAATCTGTAACAATTGAAGATATTACTGAAGATTTTTCGGTAATTGGAGTTATGGGACCCTATGCGAGAGACACTCTGAGTCCTATTTCTTCTATTGACTTATCGAATGAAAACTTCTCTTTTGGATCTATAAAACCTCTAAAAATTGCTGGAGTTGAATGTCAGGCTCTACGGATGAGTTACGTAGGTGAACTTGGTTGGGAGCTATACATTCCGACAATCAACGCTGTAAATGTTTTTGAAGAGATTTTGATGTCAGGCAGGACCTATGAAATTGGTCTCGCTGGTTACCATGCTATGAACTCTCTAAGGCTGGAATCAGGTTATCGACATTGGGGTCATGACATTACAGCCATGGATACTCCTCTTGAAGCCGGATTAAGTTTCGCTGTAGCGTGGGATAAGCCAAATGGATTTGTTGGAAAAGACTCTCTGATAAATCAGCGGGACCAGGTCAGAACAAAAAAACTACTCCAATTCAGAATTGAAGATAAAGAAACCTTGACCTATCACGACGATCCCATTTTCCGCGACGGGGAACTCGTAGGAACATCAACTGGAGGGATGTGGAGCTACACAGAAGACCGCTGTCTTACCATGGGATATGCGAATAGTGAAGATGGCGTTACCCAATCTTGGATTGATTCAGGAACATGGGAAATTGAAGTGGCAACTCGCCGTTTAAAAGTAACTCCCTCCATAAAAAGTTTCTATGATCCAGCTAAAGAAAAAATTCGCTTGTAAAACAAACTAGGAAATTAAAAATGAAAGAAGAGTATCAAGCCATAGTTATTGGTGGCGGCGCAATGGGAGCTGGACTTTTATACCACCTCGCACACGAAGGTTGGAGTGACCTCTTACTTATTGAAAAAGGAGAGCTGACTTCAGGGTCAACTTGGCATGCAGCTGGACTTGTACCACATTTCATTGGAAGTCTAAATATGGCGAAGGTGCACGCAACAGCTCCAAAACTGTACGCAGAACTCGAAGAGGAAACTGGACTTAGTGCAGGCTGGCATCCAACGGGAGCAATTCGCTTAGCTTTATCTGAAAATGAAGTGGATTGGTTCCGTTACGTAAACGGAATGCTAAGTCTGGTTGGAGTAGAGAGTCATCTTATTTCACCAACAGAAATCCTCGACCACCACCCCTTACTGGACATAAGTGATGTAAAACTTGGTTTTTGGACACCAAATGATGGTTGGAGTGATCCAACTAGCTCAACTAATGCAATGGCAAAAGGCGCCCGTCAACTGGGGGCAGAAGTGGCACGTCATACCCTAGTAACTGACATGAATCTTTTACCTGATGGAAGATGGGAAGTGATAACTGACAAAGGTCCCGTCATAGCCGAACATGTCGTCAACGCTGCAGGTTGCTATGCCCCGCAGTTAGGAAAAATGGTCGGTTATGAAGTTCCTATAGTTTCCGTGATTCATCAGTATTTAGTTACTGAAGCTATTCCAGAGGTAGCAGAGTTAGATTTCGACTTGCCGGTGATCCGAGATCCAAGAGCTTCCTGTTATTACAGGAGAGAAATAGATGGTCTTATAGTGGGACCATATGAACGAGAAGGAGCTGAACTATATGGAGTTGATGGAATTGATTGGGATCTTCACTTCTATCTAACACCTCCAAATCATGATGTCTTGTTGCCTTGGTTAGAGCTTGCAGCTAAAAGAATCCCTGTTTTTGCTGAAGCTGGCATACATACAACTGTTTCTGGTCCAATTACTCATACTCCGGATTCCGGATATCTTATGGGTCCTGCCCCCGGACTTAGAAATTACTGGGTTTGTGCAGGTGCTTCCATTGGAGTCACCCAAGGACCAGGGGCCGGCAAATATTTAGCCCAGTGGATGGTTCATGGTCAAACAGAAATAAATGTTGCTGAAATGGACCCTAGGAGATTTGGTCCGCACACATATCCAAAAGGTAACTATACGAGCGCTAAAGCTATTGATGAGTTTCATGAAATGTATCAGGTTCGACTTCCTGGGGAACAACGTTTTGCTGGTAGACCTATTAAAAAAACTCCGGTGTATGAAAAATTTGATGCTTTGGATGCACAATGGATGGAAATTTTTGGATGGGAAAGACCTCAGTATTTTGGTGTTCCCGAAGATCACTCGTTTAGACGCTCAAATGCTTTCGAGATTGTAGGTCAGGAATGTAAGAACGTTCGTGAAAATGTTGGCATTGCAGACCTGACTGCTTTTACGAAAATTGAGGTGTCTGGGAAAGATGCTTCAAATTTATTAGATCGGATGTCAGCTAACAAACTTCCTTCTATCAATGGTGGAATACGTTTAACTCACATGCTTACCCCTCTTGGTGGAATCGAGTGTGAAATGACTATTACTAAATTAGATCCCGAACGATTTTATTTAAATAGTTCGATTATGGGGGAGCTTCATGATTTGGATTGGCTCAATCAACATGTTGGAGAAGAGGAAGAGGTTCTGATTCGTGATGTTACCGACGAACTAGCGATTCTTGCTATTAGTGGGCCATTAGCACGTGATCTACTTCAACCACTAACAGTGGCAGATCTTTCTAACGAATCTTTTCCTTGGTTGACCGGTCAAGAAATTGAAATTGCTGGCGTCCCCTGTAGAGCTCTCAGAGTTAGTTATGTCGGTGAGCTTGGATGGGAATTACATCATCCAATAGAGCAAATGATTGATCTTTATACTTCTTTAATAGATTCTGGAGCGGCATATGATTTAGGTCATTATGGATCTTATGCGATGAATTCTATGAGGATAGAAAAAGCTTATAAGGCATGGGGCTCAGAGTTGACTACTGAAATCACACCTATCGAAGCGCGCCTGGAAAGGTTTGTTGATCTTTCGCGTAGTTTTATTGGTTCTGATGCAGTAACTAAAAAGAGATCAGAAGAACTTGAAATGGTAATCGTCTACTGTGAAGTTGAAACAAATGACACTGATTGTCGCGGCAATGAACCTATTTACGTTGGTGATAATTTAGTTGGTTTGACCACTAGTGGGGCGTGGAGTCATACCGTCGGTAAAAGTGTCGCTTTTGCATATGTGGCACCAGAGTTGGAGGCACCTGGATCTGTTTTTGAGATTGAAATCATGAACGAAAGATGTCGTGCTACTGTTCTCGAAGATTCAATTGTTGATCCATTTAATGAAAAAATAAGAAGGTAGATGAGCGAAGAAACTCTTGCTAAAAGATCAGGTGGTCGTAGCGCTCGAATAGCTAAACGTTCAGCGCCATTATCGCCGGAATCAAGACCTGTTCAACCAGGTTTATCAGGTGGTTCATTCCAGCCACTTAGTGTTTCCCAAATGGAAAAAATTTTTGATTCTGCACTTGAATTGCTTGAAGAAGTAGGAATGGCGCAAGCAATACCTGAATTCATTGATCTTGTAACTTCTAATGGAGGAACCTTCACTTCTGAAAAACGTCTTTTGTTTCCTAGAGAACTAGTTCGCTCGATGATAGACGTAGCCGCCAAGGAATTCACACTTTTCGGTTTTGATGAAAAACACAACCTTAAAATAGGAGGTGATCGAGTTCATTTTTCGACTGGTGGCGCTGCCGTTCTGATACTCGATCATGAAACCTCTACTTTTCGAGACAGTCAACTTAAAGATATTTTTAACATTGGCAGAATCATTGATAAATCAGACAATATTCATATGTACGTTAGAACCGTCGTAGCGCGTGATATGGAATCTTCTAAAGATTTGGATTTTAATACTGCCTACGCTGCTATGAGTAGCACTACCAAACCAATCGGTACTTCTTTTTTTCATCCCGATCATGTTCACGATATGGCTCAGATGTTCAATATTGCCCTTACAGGTAATCCTGACTCTGACGAGTTTCGTAAACGTCCTTTTTGCATCGCTAATAATACTTTCGTTGTTCCACCTTTAAGATTTGCTGAAGAATCGACTCTTTGTATGGCTGAGCAGGTTCGCGTTGGAATGCCGATAAATTTACTTTCTGCTGGACAGGCTGGCGCTACTTCGCCAGCGACACTTGCCGGCTCGTTGACACAGGCACTTACAGAATGTCTCGCCGCTTTAACATGTGTGAATTTAATGTCCCCCGGCCATCCTTGCACTATGGGCATGTGGCCGTTTGTTTCCGATTTACGTACGGGAGCAATGTCAGGAGGTTCTGGTGAAGAAGCAATTCTTAATTCTGCGGCAGCTCAACTTGTTAATTGGATTGGCCTTCCTTCTGGGGTCGCCGCTGGAATGGCAGATTCAAAATTACCTGACAATCAAGCGGGCCATGAGAAAGGGACCACAGTTACACTTGCCGCTCAGGCAGGAGCAAACATAGTCTTTGAATCAGCTGGAATGCTGGCCTCTTTACTATCTTGCTCGCTAGAAGCATTGGTTATTGATAATGACATGCTTGGTTCAATAGCCCGCACGGTCCGTGGTATTGAAGTAAACGATGAGTCAGTTGCTATTGAGGTGATAAAAGATGTTATTAACGGACCTGGACACTTTTTAGGCCATTCTCAGACTCTCGATGTGATGCAAACCGAATACTTTTATCCTCAAGTGGGTGACCGGCAAAGCCCCGATGATTGGAAGGATGCAGGTTCTTTAGATGTTCGCCAACGCGCTAACAAAGTAGTCAGGGAAATATTAGAAGGTCCGCTTCCGACGCACATCTCACCTAATTCAGATTCACTTATACGTGAAATGTTCCCCATACATCTGGACTTTGAGAACTAGTTTAAAGATAAGAAAAGTGCTTCTGTAGGATTCATATAATCCAAATTGTGAGTTTCTGATACTGATGGTTCGCAAATTTTTCCAGCGCAAACATTTAGACCATTTAGAAAATTTGGATTTGAAACTAACGCTCCTCTAACGCCTTCACTCGCCAAAGTAAGAACGTAGGGAAGAATCGTATTCGTAAGAGAAATTGTTGCTGTTCGAGGCACTGCACCAGGCATGTTCGCTACACAATAATGAACCACTCCATCAATTACGAAGGTTGGGTCTGAATGGGTAGTTGGATGCGCTGTTTCTACACAACCACCTTGATCTATTGCTACGTCGACAATCACGGATCCCGGCTTCATTTCAGAAACCATTTTTTTGTTTACTAATTTTGGTGCTTTAGCACCCGGCAGTAGAACTGCTCCTATTACCAAATCAGCATTTAGAACCTCAGAAACAAGATCACTTTCATTTGAAAAAATAGTTTTTACTTTGCCGGAATATTTTTCATCCATAGAGTCAAGAATTTTCTGGTCCCTATCTAGAACTATTACTTCTGCTCCCATCCCGACTGCGATTTCAACAGCGTTACTTCCAACTACTCCGCAACCAATTACTAACACTCTTCCTGGTTCTGCCCCAGGTGCACCCGCGAGTAACACACCAGTGCCCCCCTGTTTTGCCTCCAAGCAATGGGCGCCAGCTTGTATTGACATTCTTCCTGCTATTGCTGACATAGGAGTTAAAAGAGGCAGTGAACCTTGATCATCAGTAACTGTTTCAAATGCTATACAAGTCGAATTTGATGATATTAGATCTTCTGTCTGTTTCTTATCGGCTGCTAAATGGAGATAGGTGAACAGTGTATGTTCAGGTGTCAATAATTTACGTTCATTCTCTTGCGGCTCTTTAACTTTGACAATGATTTTTGACTCTTTAAAGACATCTTCCGCCGTTTCAACAATTTTGGCTCCAGCTTTTTCATATTGGTTGTTATCAAAACCTGCTCCTTCTCCAGCGCCAGATTGAACAACAACTTTATTACCGTTGCTAATAATCTTTTCTGCTGCCTTTGGAGTCAATGAAACGCGCTTTTCATCGGTTTTTATCTCTGTAGGGATACCGATTACTGTGCTTGACATGGCTTAATTACCCCTCAATCGAAGTCCAGTACATATTCTCACAGAGGAATTTTGAAAAACAAAATTATTATGAATAAAAGTTTAGGAGTCGTATGATCAACGGAATTCACCATATTGCTATATCAACACCTGATCTAAACAGATTGGTTGATTTCTACAAAGACATTCTTGGTTTCGAAATCGTTTACGAAACTTCATGGGAAAATAGGGAGATAATTGACCAAATAGTCGGTCTAAAAGACTCCGCTGCACGTTCCGTAATGCTTAGAGCACATAACACTCATATAGAGCTCTTCGAGTACTCTGCCCCGGAACCTGCTCAGGGAGACCCAAGTCGGCCTGTTTGTGACCATGGTTATACGCATCTATGTTTTGATGTGGTAGATATAGATGCTGAGTATCAAAGGCTTTTAAATGCAGGAATTAAATTTCACACCCCTCCTCCTAAGAGCGACCAGCTAGGAAGCGGAAAAATTAGAGCTACATATGGACGTGATCCGGACGGAAACGTTATTGAACTTCAAGAAGTACTCGATCCAAGTAGTCCAATTAAATTAAAGAATTGAGGAAACAATGAATGATTACGCAGACGCGGAGAAACAAATAATGGGCTGTCTTCTTTCATACACCCGCGGAATAGACAGACTGGACCCTGATGGAGTTATCGCTGCTTTCCACCCAGGGGGTTTATTAGAGGGGTATCAGGTTGATGCGTTTGTACCCGTAGAAGATTTTGCCGTTCCGGTTGTTGAGAGATTAAAAAAAAGATATTCCTCGACTCAACATCGCTTATCAAACATAAAAATAGATTTCAATGACAACGGAGCAATCGCCGAATCTTACGTTCTTGCCTACCATGTTGAACCGTCAAATGAAGACGTTCCTGAGAGGCTGTGGACTTTTAGCGGTAGATACATCGACTACTTCGAAAATCGAAATGATGAATGGCGTATAGCAAAACGTTTTTTAAGAGCTGATTGGACAAAAGTTGAAACAATCGATGAAAAAATGCCTAATAAATTTATTGCAGGGTCACGAGATAAAAGCGACCCAGTTTACGGTTAAATTTCTACCTAATTATTATGAGATGACCTACCGGCGGGGCTATTAGCAAACATTTGTTCTGAATCAAATCCAATTCGACCATCCGGATCGGGAATTAGCTCGATAACTACTCGACCAGGCGTATCTAAATGTTCAACAAAAGCATCCTGTTGACTTTTGCTATCTGGTCGTACTTTTTCAGCTAGAGCTCTATAAAACCAGTCGCTGGTGGTCTGGTCATCGTAAATTTTAACGTCGCCTCTATAAGTAACTGCTTGGGACATTCCGATTTCTGTTCCTCTGCTGGAAACTGCGATTGAAGCGCGGGGTCTTTTTTCAAGAGCCGCTACTCTTTTTCGACGTCGAGTGCAGGTAAGCCAAAAGGCCCCATCTTTTTCAACATAATTCATAACGACTCCTATTGGATCGCCAGATGAGTTAGTCCACATAAAAACGCACTCAGTCTGTTTGTTGTGGAGTAATTGCTCTCTTCCTGAATCAAGAGAAAACACTGATACGTCTTCGTAATTATCTATATACGTATCAGTCTTTTCATCTTTCAAGGTTCACTCCAAAGAAACTAACCTTCAATGTTCCTGAGTAGCGGGGGCAAGATTCGAACTTGCGACCTTCGGGTTATGAGCCCGACGAGCTACCAGACTGCTCCACCCCGCGTCGTTAGAGTATCGCGAGGTGACCGCTGAGCCAACCAGAACTTATCTTGCTGTATAACCAGCATCAACTGGGACTATAGAACCAGTCATATAACTGGATTTTTCCGAGGCCAAAAATAACACCACTTCGGCAATTTCTTCAGGTTCTGCCAGTCGTTTAATTGGGATTGTTGCGTTAGCTAACTCTTGGAGTTCATCACCTGTAGGTGGTTTATCTCTACCGGCTTTGATCATTGGTGTATTTACTTCGCCTGGCGCAACTGCATTTACTCTGATTCCATCTTCAGCATGTTCTAGTGCCAAAGCTCTTGTTAATTGATGCACTGCTCCTTTTGTAACGCAGTATGCAGTTACTCCTGATGAAGCAACATCACCCCAGATAGACCCGAAATTTACTATGGATCCAGACTTTTTATTAACCATGTGACGAATAGCTGAACGACACATAAAGAAGACCCCATCTACATTGACTGCCATGATTCTTTTCCAATTGTCATCATTTGTCTCTAGAGCATCTGCGCGTAAAATAATTCCGGCTGCATTTACTAATATGTCGACCTGACCTTGCTTTTGAACAATGGAATCGATCGTCAGATCACAAAATTCTGAATTTGAAACATCTCCTATAAAAATTTCCGAACCTGTTTTTTGAGCTGTTTCTTCAGCTCCTTTTTTGTCGATATCGATCAAATTTACCTGGGCACCAGCTGAAGCCAAAGCCCTAGCAGTTGCAGCACCCATTCCTGAGGAAGCACCGGTTACAACTGCTACTTTTCCTTTAAAGCTCATTTCGGCGACCTGGGAGTAAATTGCATTCCACCGTAAGTTTGTTCTGTTGGTTGAAGCTCAATCCGATTAATATTTACATGTTGAGGAGCATCTAGGGCATATATAACTGCTTGAGAAATATCTTCGCTTGTTACTTCTTTTATTCCAGAGTTCTTTTTGCTTTCTACCATCGCATGATCATCTAATGCAGCATCATAAAACTCTGTAGTCACTCGACCAGGACAGATTTCGGTTACCCTAACACCTGTTCCTTGAAGTTCTAAGCGCAAATCCATCGACAATACGTGCGTGGCTCCTTTTGTTGCACCATATAGCGACGACGCTAGAGGGTATAGGCCAGCCATCGAACCAATGTTTATTAAGTGACCGTTCCGGCGTTCAACCATGCCGGGTAGAACTGCTTTTGCAGCGTAGATAGCAGCTTTGACATTTGTATCAATTGTTGTTTCGATATCTTCAAAGTTTGCATCAACCAAATTTCCGAAACCTCTTCCTACACCAGCATTGTTGATTAAAATATCAACTTCAATCGTTTCTAGTAAATCTATAAATGCCTTAGAATCACAAACATCCATCGTGTGAACTATGCATTTAGTATTAGCGGCAAGCTCATCTAACCGTTCTGTCCGACGCGCAATTGCATGCACGGTAAGCCCTGCCTCACTTAGGCTTCTAGCAACAGCTTCTCCTATTCCACTTGAAGCTCCTGTCACAACCACGTTTTCGTAATCATTAATTGTCATTCCTAACACCGTAAGGGCGAAAAAGTATTCTGACAATAAACGATCTCATAACCTTTTAATGTTTTCGACTTAACAAGAAACTTATGTGTCTGAGTAGGTACTACGATTTAATTGTGGCAAAAAAATCAAAAAGATTTAAAACTTCTTCTGAAAGTAAAAAATTTGAAATTACAGACGATACAAGTCAAGTTTTGCTTGATTTAGTTAACGGTATTCGAGACCTTGAGGAGCGAGTTTCCTTACTCGAACAAAATTTCAATGTCTTGGGAACTACCACTTCCTCAGCTGATGAAGATGCGATACTTGAAACTCAACTTCATGTTGCACGTCTGTCAGCTGAACTTTCTCGTTTGACCATAGAGCTAAGAGGAAAAATTTCTGTTCTTAGTATTGACGCTGGAATGAACCTCGAAGAAGAGACAATGTCTCCCTCTCTAGATGGAGACGAAGCTTTTAGTGATCTTGCATCAGACTCACCTGTAAGAAAACAACATGATAGAAAAAATGGTGGCTGGCAGCCGCTAAATTGATTCTCCGATCAAGAAGCTTCAAGTGCTAAAGCATTAACAAGCTCTTGTATCTGAGCCTGCAGACGACCAAACTCTTCCCAATCTGCAGGGTCACTCGCTAAAGCTTTGCCTGAGGCTTTCTGTAGTCGATCTATTTCAACAATAATTTCAGCTACATCTCCGGAAATATCTGAAAATTCAATCGAGGAAACAGATTCCGTCTGAGAATCATCTTCTTCACTAATTTCTATTTCAGAGGATCTTCCCGCACTTATTCCTGAAAATAAGTTAGGAAGAGAAGAATTTGTAAGGGTTTCAAGCGCGTCCTGTAAAGAATCTGCCATTACTACATCTTCACCTACCGCTACAATTACCTGTACTAATTCTGGAACTGTGCTGTCACCCTCGGCTTGTACATACAACGGACGGACATAAAGTATCGAGTCTTCGATTGGCACCAATAACAGTTCTCCAAACAAGACAGTTGAACCTCGTTGGCTCAATAAAGTCTGGAGACTAGCCACTTCTTCATCATTACGAATTCTTTCCTCAGCTAGAGCCGGTCCATCGAAGTTTGATGAAGGAGGTCTGTATACAGCCAATTTGCCATAGTTATCTTTATCGCTTCGGCCAACTATAAATGCTGCAAGTTCTTTGCGTGTATCTTCCTCATCAAGTGGAACAAACGCTCTCAAGACTACATACTCAGCTTCATCAGAGTCTGGTAGTTCCACAATCGTTCTATATGGAGACATTCGCATATCCCTACTACCGATTCGGATGCCTTGTTCATTTACTATCGCTAAATTGGCAGCACCTTCTCCAGTTCTGCCAGGATCCTGAGAAACTGCCCACTCTGCGGCTCTTTGATAAAAATTCTCTGTGTCTTCAACGTGGTATTTACCCCAAAGTTCTGTTTGAACTCTAAACAAGTCTTCTGGGTAACGTACGTGATCGATTAAGGAGGCTGGCATATCATCTATTGGTCTAAATAAACCTTCGAACGCTCTTTGGTAAGCATTGATTAGTGGATCTTCTGAATCAACGACATAAAAAATTGCCTCTCCGGTAAAAGCATCGACTGTAGCTTTAACTGAATTTCTTACATAATTAAAATTATGACGTAACCCACTCTTTCTCGGTAGCTCAGCCACAGGTGCATTCTGGGCATATGGATAACGGTCTGTTGTTGTATAACCATCAATCATGTAGACAATGCGTCCATCTTCCAATACTGGGTAAGGGTCAGCATCAAAATGCAAAAAAGGTGCAAGTTTTTCAACTCTTTCTCGTACGTCACGAACGAACATCACTTTGGAATCTTCGGTTACGAAATTGGAGATGAGCGGCTCTATTTGACCAAATCGAAGAGCAAAGGCCATTCTCCGGAATAACGATCCCATACCGACTCCACCATCACCGCCTAATTCGTCGTAACGGACTGCAAGCGTTTGTTGATTTTCGTCGGTGTAATCAACCTCATTTCGACTCGCTCCTAAAACCGCATACCCATCTAGATTTTCTCCTACATATATTTGCGGCCTATCAAGAGTTACGTTGATTTTCTCGTCTATTGATACTGGTAAGTCACCTATCAAGAAATCAGGGTCGCCAGAACCTTTAACTCTCGTAACCGGCGCCAATGCAACTCCATAACCGTGAGTGAATGCAACATGCTGATTTTCCCATGAACGGGTTTCGTTTAGATTCAGCTCTCTTGCCCCAAGTAGAACCTGCGTCATTTCACCATCAACTTCATACCGGTCTGTGTCTAAGACATCAGAGAATCTATAAAACTCTCTTTCACCCTGCAGGCGATCAAAAGTTGCTTGAACGATAAGCGGATCTAAAATTCTTATATTTCTAACCGTCTCTGAATTATTTTTTAAATCATCTGCAGTAATACTGTTGTCAAAATCTGTTAGCTGGACTTCGTCAATTTCATCCAGTCCATAAGCTTCTCGCGTGGCAAAAATATTTCTTTCTATATAAGGAGCCTCTTTTTCTGATTCTGCTGGTTCAACACGAAAATTCTGTATGACTGCCGGATAGATGCTGCCCACTACCACCGCCACAAAAGCCCACAATCCGACTGCAAGTGTCGGTAAAACCCATCCTCGTCTACGGATGTTAACGACCAAAAGAATTACTGCTAATAGAGAAATAAGAATCAACAAATTTGTAGCAGGAAGCTGAGCTTTTACATCTGTATAAGTAGCTCCATCTACTGCTCCTCGATCAGATGTTGTCAATTCATATCGAGCTAACCAGTAGTTTGCCGCGCGCACTAAAGCTATGACTGCAAGTAGTACAGATAAATGTGCTTTAACCTGAGGCCTAACTCTCTCACCCAAAGTTTGGAAACGGATGCCGCCATTCAGGTAGTGAGTTATAGCAGTAAAAATAATTGTTACTAAAAGGGTTCCAAACACCCAATCAACTACGAAGTTGAAGAAAGGCAATTCAAAAATATAAAAACCTATATCTTTATTAAACTGGGCATCAGTTACCCCTACGTCTTCTCTGTTAGTGAACAAAAGCCAGTCTTGCCATTTATCTGAAACTCTTAATCCGGCTATTAATGCAAAAAAAGCTGAGAAAAGAATGCGAACAAGTCGATCTCTTTTACCTATAAACGTGTGGTAATGAACAAGTAAATCTTCTTCCGGGCCGGGTGGTCTTACTCTCGGTGCCAAACGTTGAGCGACTGTTAAGTTTCCAAACAGAATTAGAAAAAATAGAAGCATAAAGAGTAGTACGAGAACTACCTGTGCTCCTATGACAGCTCTAAATACGTCACCTTGACCGAGTGAGTCGAACCATAAGAAATCAGTGTAAAAACCAGCTAATCCTCTTAGCGACATGAGAAGAAAAATTCCAGCTGCTATAACTCCAAAAATAATTAATCTGAAACGCCCTGCAGGACCACGTCGACCACGACGCGGTAAAACTCTTGGCCTAGGTGGTGGAGCGTCTTCAGGTTGCATTGTCAACTTCTTTCTCTGCGAAATTAATCCGCTCTTCTCTTGTTCTTTAGCTTACTGGCGAGCCTATTGAGGCAAACGCGCTGGAATTTAGATTATTAATTTTTTGGTAGTTCTAATGAATCTCCGTTACCCCCCAATTCAGTAAGAACCTTTAAAGCAGCATCTAAATTTGCAACTCCTTCTACCTTCATTTCACCGGCGTGTTTTTTAGCTTTTTCTAGAGAGTTTTCAGGTACTAGAAATAAATCCATTCCTGCCTTACGTGCAGTAATAGTTTTTTGCTCTACCCCACCTATGGGGCCTACATTTCCCTCGAGGTCGATTGTGCCTGTAGTAGCAATCTGAAACCCTCCGGTCAATTCACCTGGGGTTAGGACATCTAACACAGATAGCGTTAGCGCCAGACCAGCTGAATTACCACCAATTCTTCCTGTATTTACAAGAACTTGCACAGGTAAATCTTCATTATCTTCTATGCGAGTCTGAGGAGCTATCCCAAGAAATGCAACTGAAGGTTGATCTTCACGTGAACCAAGTTCAATTGAAATTTCTCTTGGATCAGAACCATCAATTTTCTCGACATCAAGTTGAATGATTTCCGAAGGTTTGCGTTCTCTGATTTCAAAAATTAAATCTTGATCTGTAAAAACCTTTTTTTTATCAACGGAAATTATTACATCAGAAGTGGTCAAAAGGCCTTCAGATGGACCTCCAACTGAGGCAACCCCTACGCCCGTAGCTTTATATGGTTCCAATCCTAAATGGCTTAAAGCAACTGATACGGCTGTCGATTTAGAAGCTCTCATTAAATCAAAATTGAAAGTTTGATTTTCGTCTCTGTTTCTTGTTCCTAAAATTGAATCCTCATCAATCAAATGAATAGATTCTTTAAAGGTTCCCTCAAGAAACTCCCAACCATTTATCGATGAATCTTGTGAAATTGTCGTGAAATGAATTTCGCCAGAAGGTTCAAAGCTTCTCCCTTCCGAAACAACAATCCGGCGCGATAGCTCGTTCACTGTTCCTGGTTTAAAAGCGAAATACGGAAGTTGAATAAAAGTCATAGACATTAAGAACCCGACCAAAAGAAAAAATATGATTCCTGTTTTCCACTTTTTTGAGATTTTTTTGTTCATCAAATTCTCGCGCGATTTAGCGATCACCGTATCCATGGGTTTTCTTAGACTTTACATTTATTTATAAATGTATTTTTAAATTCGTGACTGCAGTTGCATTAACTATCATGATTAAATTACAGGAAGACTTTTAAGGAACTCAGATTTTTTATAGATTACGACACATCTTCAGTTCGCCTTTTCCACCAGAAGGCACTACCGAACGTGCGGCAGACAACGGGTGGAGTCCGGTAGCTAGATTAGGAATTTGGTTTCAACCTCCTCGCCGAATAGCTTTAGGTAAATCAGCGAAAATCCGTTTCTGGCATCGCTTAAGATCTCTTGTTCTTCTTGGACTATTCGTGATCTTTGGGGGAATTCTTTTAGCTTCACTCATAGGAATAATTATTTTTGCGGGGGGTTTTCTCTTGGAACAGGCAATCGGCTAAGTGAACTCAAATACTACAAATAGACGAAAAGCTGTTCTTGCTGGACACTCAGGTGACTATAAATTAGCAAATTCATTGCTAAACGATGAAAACGAAAAAGTAAGAGGAGCAGCTCTCAGTGCACTAGAAAAAATGGGGAAACTTTCAGGAAAAATTTTAGAAAAATTCATCCAGGACCCTTCCCCTGAAGTTCGTAAAAGAACTATAGAACTGCTAGCAAAAAGACCTGAAAAAATTCCTCTTAACATACTCGACGATAAAGACTCTCTAGTCGTCGAAACAGCATGTTGGGCTATAGGAGAAAAAGAGAACCCAATACCTCAATTAATTAACAAACTTTGCTTAATCGCTGACAGTCATGAAGACCAACTGTGCAGAGAAGCTGCCGTTGCTTCTCTTGGCGCTATAGGTTCACCTTTAGGGCTGGAAACCATACTTGCAGCTCTCAAAGATAAGCCTGCAATAAGACGTCGAGCAGTTATCGCTCTGGCAGCTTTTGAGGATCCAAGAGTTGATGAAGCTCTTAAAAAATCTCTGGATGACAGAGATTGGCAAGTAAGACAAATAGCTGAAGATCTACTTGATGCAAATAGGGTGATCACTCACGTTGACATCGGACCAAGACCAAATTGATTATTAACGTCTAGCTTCCATAAACATTGCGCGCATTGCATCAAAATCCTCAACAAGTTGGCCAGCTCCGAGCACCACACATTCCATTGGAGAGTCTGCATGAACTACCGGCACTCCAGTTTCTTGAGATATACGACTATCTAGTCCGCGTAAAAGACTTCCTCCTCCCACAAGACTGATACCACTGGTTAACAGATCCTGAGCAAGTTCGGGAGGGGCTTTCCCTAAACAAGTAACCACTGAATCAACCATCACCGAAACAGGTTCTTCGATTGCGGTTCTGATCTCATAGGGCTGGAGTATCACTGTCTTTGGCATACCCGTAAACATTTCCCGGCCGCGCACTTCCGCCCTACCCTCACCAGGCGTTTCTGTAGCGGACCCAACTGTCCATTTTATTTCTTCTGCAGTTCTCTCACCTATAGCTAATCCGTATTCTCTCCTTATGTAGTTTTGTATTGCGTCATCGATATCAAAAGAGCCAACACGTTTCGCTTCTATTTCAACAATTCCACCCAATGAAAGTAACGCTGTTTCTGAAGTGCCGCCTCCTATATCAACAACCATGCTGCCAAAAGCTTCACTTATTGGAAGGTTTGCCCCGATAGCAGCAGCTAAAGGCTGTTCAATCAGCTGCGCATCCGAAGCCCCCGCACGACGGCAAGCCTCAGTTACTGCGCGCCTTTCAACTGGTGTAATAGCGGACGGTACACAAATAACAACTCTTGGTTTATTGAAACGACTTACTCCTGCTCTTTTAAGAATAAGGCGAACCATTCTCTGAGTTATATCAAAATCTGTAATCGCTCCTTTGCGTAATGGGCGATGCGCGACTATATGAGCTGGGGTTCTTCCTATCATGTTCCAAGCATCTGAACCCATTGCCAAAACTTCGCGATTGTTTTCATTTAAAGCAATAACTGAAGGTTCCGCTAAGACTATTCCTTCACTTCGCGCGTAAACCAAAGTGTTTGCTGTTCCAAGGTCAATAGCTAAATCTCTTGCCATTTCAATCTTCGCGTTCTATTTGAGTTTCTAATTTATCTTCACTGCCTACCACCCTTATACCATCTGGATTTTGCATCCGTCTAGGTTTTTTTTGTGACGCTCCTCGCAAAATCCTCTGCACCTCATCCGGGGTTGCTGAACGAGTTCTAGGCCTTGTAACCAACCAAAGAATAAGTGAACCAATTACAGCTATAACCACTGTTCCTGCCAAGAAAATTAAATTTGTATTCATGAGTTTCCATTATCTGGTTCAAAAGAATTTAGTTCATCTAATTCAATAATGTGTTGAGCATCAAGTCCCCAATCACTTCCACCTTCCCATATTTCAGATTTCCAAATTGGAACAGTTTTTTTCAGCGTGTCTATGCACCAACGTCCTGCGGAAAAAGAATCGTCTCTGTGAGCTGAAGAAGCCAAAACGATTACAGCTGTTTCTCCGATTTCAAGTTTTCCAATTCGGTGCAACATAACTATTCTTCTTACTTCCGGCCAATGCTCGCGGGTTTTTTCAGCTATTTTTTCTAAACGCGATAGGGCTTGTTCTTCATATGACTCATAAGTTACTTCTGTAACATTTGCGCGACCCTCAGCATGATTTCTGATATTTCCAGTAAAAAGAACCACTGCGCCACACTCAGGTTGATTAACCCATTCCAGGGCTTCATTAACTGGGAGAGTTTGGTTATCTAAACCAATCCAAGTGTCACTATCAGTCGGCGGGGAAAGCGTCATCTTGAAATCTTAGACAGATAATAAATGTTACGCATACGGTGAGCAGAATAGCGTATGGTTAACTGCCTTTATTAACCGTTGTGGTATAAGAATTTTATTTTTGTTAGATACTGATTTATTTCTGTAATTTTGTTTCCTAAAAAATCAACGCTAAACAATTTTTTGAACCTACGATGCAGATGTGGAGTTCTTCGATCCATCTAACCCAGATGATGATAATCCTTTTTCTGATATGTCGTTTTTAAATGAAATTTTAAAATCCTTCTCACAACAAGGCGGGCAATCAGCTAAACAAATAGCGATGACTATTGCCTCTGGTGGAACTAGTGAGCCCAATGTCGACCCTGTTGAACGTATGGAATTTGAGAATCTTTTAAGAGTCGCTGAGTTGCACGTTAATAAAATGACAGGTTTGCCTCCCTCTCGTAGTGGATCTCTGAAAATAGAGCCAGTTACTAAGGCTGGTTGGGCAACACATTCTTTGGATGCCCTCAAACCTTTACTCAGCGGCTTAGCGTCCATAGGAACTAATGAAGTTGAAGATTTAGGTGATATTCCTTCTGAAATTAATCAAATGATGGCTTTACTAGCTCCAATGATGGCTGAAATGACTACAGGGACAATGGTTGGCCATCTTGCTAGTAGATGTTTAGGCACCTACGACCTTCCCATACCCCGTGAAGATGAACGCATCCTTCTGGTTGTCCCAAATATTGATGCTTTTGGTGATGATTGGAGTATCCCTAAAGAAGACTTGAGACTTTGGATTTGTCTTCATGAAGTTACCCATCATGCCGTTCTAGGAATTCCTCATATTAGGAAAAATCTTAGTGGACTGTTAAGTCAACATGCTGAAAGTTTCAACAGTGACCCTTCGGTAATTCAGGATCAATTTGGTGAAATCGAAATCGGCGAAGGATTAGAAGGTTTAGCTTCTTTACAAAATATTCTTAATCCTGAGATGGTGCTGGGTGCGGTTCGTTCACCTCAGCAAGAAGCTCTGTTGCCCTATTTGGAAGCGCTTGTTGCGGTGATTATCGGTTTTGTTGACTACACAATGGATCAAATAGGAAATGACTTAATTCCTTCTTACCCAATGATGACTGAAGCTCTGAGAAGGCGTCGGGTCGAGACTGGAGAAGCTGACCGTTTTGTGGAAAAAATATTGGGTTTGAATCTGACGCAACAACAGGTGGATCGTGGAGTCTCTTTTATTGATGGAATTATTGAACGGACAGGTTCTAAAGGTTTGGATCGCCTTTGGGTTAATGAATCCAATCTGCCAACCCCTAATGAGGTTGATGCTCCAGGGTTGTGGTTGGCGAGATTAGATTTAGAAACTGGAAACTAACTTTCTTTTTCTTTGCTTCTAGTCCAAAAGCCAAGTTGACCATCAGGTTTTTGAGGTTCTTCGGGTGTAATAATTTTTTCGACTCTGCGAGCTTCTCGTGTTCTTGGTAAATAGAAAACAAGGCCAACTCCTAAACCAAGAGCCATTGTGAAATAACCGACTTGTATTGGAAGCATTGCAATTAATAATGCTATAAGTGAACCGAACGCCCAGCTGAGCTGAAACCTTCCCTCGAACAGAGCGAAAGATCTTCCATGGTTTACATCGGGTGCGTCTCTCTGAACGAGTGAGTCAAACGATAATTTTGCGGATCCCGCAGATCCAGCTAAGAGTAGGGAAACGACCATGGCTCCTGAAATCGATGGGAGCCAAGATGCAGATACTGTTCCAACGAAAGCTATAAAGAGAACACCTGAGATTATTCTTTCTTCGACCATAAACGTTCTTAGCCGTGGTGCTATGCGCGCCCCAAGGAGAGCTCCTCCGCTTGCACATGCGAGAACAGCGCCGTAATGCCAAACTGGAGCCCCGGGAGTTCCAAGAATGTCCTGATCTCTAATCAATCCAGTAGCTACTCCTGATGCGCGACCTGTTCCTTCCATTGCTACACCTTCCTCTCCTCCTCTGAATTCAAATGCGAGTAGAAAAGTTATGAAACCTACAGCAGCTCTTAGGACTGCCATTGCTGTAGCTGCATTTATTATTCCAGCAGAACGTAAGTCTGTTTTTTCTCCTTGCGTTGCCGGAGCGGTTGCAACGATGACTCTTGGGATTTGAACTGCAGAAACCAAAGTTATTGTGAACCCTATAACCGCAATTTTAGCAGGCCAGGAAGAGCCTATTAGAAGAGCGAGTCCTCCGATTGAAGCTCCAAAAAAGCTCCCAACTGCGCTTAGAAGTGCCAGTTTAGAATTTGCTTCTACTAGATCTCTTTCTGAACTGACTAATTTTGGAACTACAGCACTTTTCGCTACTGAATAGGCTTTTTGGAACACGAGAATTCCGAAAGCTATTGGGAAAAGGGCGAGACTTTCTATGTAAACGGCTAGAAGTGTTGCAAGAATCGCACGTGCAAGAAGTGTTATGAGAATCATTGTTCTTCTACCACCAGAAATTCGATCCATAAAAGGACCTATGAGCGGTGTGACAATAGCGAATGGTGCAATGGTAAGAAGCAGGTATAGAGCTATTTTTGGTCTTGCGGAGTCGGGGTCAAGAAAAAATAGTGAGCCTGCCAGCGAGACTGCGATCATGGCGTCTGCGGCTGCGCCTGAAAGGTGCGTGATAGCCATTCTTGTAAATGGACTAAGTGGGGGTTTTGTTTCCTTGACGCTCACAGTTTCAGGTTACGTCAATTTCAGTATGTAAATCTTCCACTAGGTATAGGACTATTCCCATTGTTCAGTTGGTAGATCTATATCTGCTTCTTTGGCTGGTTCTAGTGTTGTAGCTGTTGCGTAGTCTTTTTCTAAAAGAGCTGAATCTGTTCCTTCAGGTACCGGGTCGTTGCATGGTTCGAGTTCTATGTCTATGCCAGTTGAATCTTTTGAAGTAATTACTGTTTGAACTCTTCCTATGTGCGCTAAATCGGCTTGGCGGAACCCAAGGACTTCTTTTAAGGGTTTGTTTGGAATGTTCAAATTTAGCATTGTTGCATTTGGGGCTGAAGTTAACCATTGGAGAGGTTGAGCTGTCATTTCCTTCGCTGTTTCCCAATATTCGTGTGTGTCTATAGAGGAATGGTAATTGATACTCACTGCTATTCCTGAACGGTCAAATCTTGCTGCCGTTTTTACAGCTGCGATTGTTCCTGAAAACAAAGTTGACCGGCCTGTGTTTGGACCTAGATTAACTCCTGAAGCAACCATGTCAGGTGGGTCTCCGAAACCTCCGAGCATCGAGAGCATGACAATTAGGGCGGGGGGTGCGCCTACTGAAAATGATTTGATGCCTTCAAGGTCTGGGATTTCTAATTCTTCTACTGCTACTCTGTCATGGTCATCGAATGGCATGAGCGAAGCTGAAACACCACTCATGTTTTTTGAAGGTGCGGCTACCACAGCTTCGTGTCCAAGTTCTGTAACTGTTTGTGCTAGCGCGTACAAGCCTTTTGAATCAATTCCGTCATCGTTTGTAATAAGAAATTTCAATTGGCTACTCCACTTTTTGGTTTGTTGTATCTGTAACCCACACCTCGAACGGTAAGAATCTTTTCTGGTTTTGTGGGTTCCTCCTCAATTTTTGATCTTAAACGTTTTATGTGAACATCTAAAGTTTTTGTGTCTCCTACATAATCCATACCCCATACACGATCGATCAATGTGTCTCGTGTCAAAACAATTCCGGCGTTTTCCATGAGAAAAGCCAGTAATTGAAATTCTTTCAAAGGCATTGAAATTATTTCATCTCTTATCTTTACTTCGTACCGCTCTACATGCACCTCTACATCGCCAACAGAAATCGTTGATAATTGTTCTTCTGTAAAATTAGGGTTTCTATTAGATTTTTCAGCTCTCCTAATAACAGTTCGCATTCTTGCAACGAGTTCTTTTAATCGGTAAGGCTTAGAAACATAATCATCAGCTCCTACTTCTAAACCAACAACTGTGTCGATTTCTTCTCCCTTTGCGGTAACCATAATTATTGGAACGTCAGAGCGGTTTCTTATCTGCCTGCAAACATCAATCCCGGAAATTTTAGGGAGCATTAAGTCAAGAAGAATTAGATCAGGGTTAAATTTCTCGAATGCTATTAAGGCTTCAGATCCGTCTTTTGCTATTTCTACAGTAAAACCTTCTCTCTCTAATCCAACTTGAAGAGCTTCAATAAAGGAAACTTCATCTTCTACTACCAGTACTCGAATGCCGTTCATTGTTTAAATTCTTTTACACCTATAGGGATGACGACTGGCAGGTCGACTGTGACAGTAGTACCTTCACCGTCTACAGAATCGATCTTGACTGACCCACCATGTCTTGTTGCAACATTTCTTACTATCGATAGCCCTAAGCCTGTTCCTCCACTTTGACGACTTCGGGCTCTATCAACTCGATAAAAACGTTCAAAAACTCTTTCGATCTCAATTTCAGGTATTCCAATTCCAGAATCAATTACGTTCAAACAAACTGTTGAAGAGTCTTTTGAAAAATCAAGTGTTACCTCAACCTGACTGTTTTCTTCAGAATATTTGACAGCATTTTCAATAATATTGTGAACTAAACTGATCAGTTGCAGACGATCTCCTTCAACAGTATTCGCATTTAATTTTGTTTTAATTTCGACTTTTTTTCTTGAAGCAAATGTGGACAACCTGTCTACAGCTTCATTTACGACCTCATTTAATTCGACCACATCTGGTGCTTCTATGGCTTGTCCTTCGATTCGGCTTAAATCGAGGATGTCATCGACTATACGCCCCAGTCTTTGTGCCTCAGCTTCGAGTCTTTTGGCTAGACGCGAAGTGGTGTCTGGATCATCTTCCTGGGAGAGGGTTTCAGCTAGAAGGCTTACAGCCCCAATTGGCGTTTTCAGTTCATGGCTAACATTCGCTATAAAATCTCGGCGCATAGATTCAGTTCTTACTAATTCAGTTACATCAGTAAGAATTGAAGTTGCTCCGGTTATTTGTTTTTCGATTTCTAAAGTTTCTGTTATTACTTCAATGATTTTTGGTGGTGAATCAGATGTGCGGACTTGTTCGGCAGACGGAATTCCACGGATACTTTTTTGCAGGCATTCCAAGACTTTGCGTCCAACGACCCCGTCTGTCCATGAATCAACAATGGCGTCAGCAGTATTATTACGAAAAACTATTGCTCCTGATTTATTTGCAATCACAATTCCCAAAGGAATAGTGTCTAAAACCCCTTCGGGTATATGAAACTCCTGATCTTTCTCTTCCCCAGCTTTCAAAGTTGGCTCAGTGATACGTTTCCTTATCAAATAAGCATTTGCCAGCACCGATAGCAACAGTAAAACAATCAGCAGAAAGATCACACTCTTATACTCCTAGTTGTGGGGCTATATCGCAACTTGAAAACAACTTTCGGAGCTGTTCTTTAAGTTTTTAAAATTCACAGTCTTCGCAAAAATTTTTTATTATTTCGTCAAAGTCTGGTGTCTTCTGATTCATCGAAATAGTCGAGTTGATCTACCGGCATTACTACTGCTGAAACTACGTTTGATGAATGGGCACTTACTCTCTTAAGGAAACGGAAAAGAAGGGCTTTGGGGACAGCTGTAACCGCTGCTTCTGTCGAGTGAAGGAGTTCATTGACGCGTCGATCGAAATCTTTTCGAAGCTCATCTCCACGTTCAATGTATGTACGTGCTCTTTCTTCATCTCTCACACTTAAAATTTCGCCCATCAAAGAAATTCTAGATGAGACTTCGTCTCGTAATGAGAGAATCGAGTCAATTTCAGGTGATTCTGTGAACGAAACTCCTTCTTCAGCTAAATCAAAAATGTTTTTGTTGTAATCACCAATACGTTCCAGGTCTTTGATCATGTTCATGAAGGCAAGAACTTCTGGAGTGTCGATTCCTCCATGGACAGAAGCGTGAACTAATAAAGCTCGTCGAATCTCGACTTCAGTAGCGTTTATTTGTCGATCTGTTTCTCTTATTTCATCGGCTACTGTTTCAACGGCTCCGCCCGTCACGGCGCTAAGCGCGAGATCAAAAGTATGCCGTGCATCGTTAACCATGCGTTGAACTTGCGATTCTATGTTTTCGAGTCCGCTTTCTTCTGGGCGGCGAAAGAAACTCATAACCATAATTTTTCTCCTATATTCATGTAAAGCTTACTTCTAATTTTTTAAGTGTTCTTAATATGCTTTTATCTAAGTATCAAAACCCCTAAAAGTGGCACAATTACGAAGGCCGTGAGCGTGTATGCAATAGCTAAAGAACGGCGTTCAGCGGCAACATTTGAGAGCCTGTTAGCCATATGTATGGGTATTTCTCTTAATTTTTTTATCGGGTAAAAGAGAAGAATTCCGCTGATATTAAACAAGGTATGAACAATTGCCACAGTTACCGCCGCCGGGCTACCGGTGGCCAATGATGCTAAAAGAGCAGTAACTGTGGTGCCTATGTTTGCTCCTAAGGTAACCGGATAAATATTTCTGAGCGTTAAAACTCCTGAAGCTGCAAGTGGAACAAGAACTGAAGTGGTTATAGAAGAAGACTGAACAGAAACCGTGATAACAGCTCCAATTAATATTGCAACTATTCCTGAACCCGCACCCAAAGCGTGATTAATCGCGGTTTCCACACGGTCCGCGACGAGAAGACGCATATTTTTAGTTATGTATGCCAAAGAAATAAAGATGAACGCCAAACCGATTACGATCATCAAGCCACCCTTAATATCTCCATTGGCTCCAAGATTAGATAAAAGTTCTTTTACCCATTTCGCAGGCATTTTTACAGCCTCTTTTAGTGGACTTTTAAAATCGCTTCCTGACGAACCAATAAGAGTATCTGTTAACCAGCTTGCCGAAGAAGACAAATAGCCAGTTATTAATTCGATAGGTAGAAAAACTATTACTGCAAGAATATTAAAAAAATCGTGCACAGTTGCAGCAGCAAAAGCACGCTTAAATTCAATGTCGTGTCTTACATGTCCAAGTGAAGCCAAAGTGTTTGTGACTGTCGTTCCTAAATTTGCACCCATAATCATCGGAACTGCGTCACCAGTATTGACGACACCAGCTGCTACGAGTCCAACAATTACTGATGTTGAAACAGAAGAAGATTGAACAAGTACTGTTGCTAACAATCCGACAAAAAGTCCACCTATAGGATTTGATACACCTTCAAAAAGGCCATCAACCAAGTCTTTCCCTAAACTTTTAAAACCTCCACCTAATAACTCAACGCCCGTTAGAAATAAATAAAGAAGTGCTAATACTAAAAATGCTCTTAGAAGAGTGGGAATCTCGCGTTTTGTAGAAGTTGCTGGTGTTAAAGCTGATGAAGAAGTTTCCACGATTATCCTTTAAACTACTGTTTAAAGAAATTAGGCTTCTTACCTTTCTATTAGAAGAACAAAAGGTTAACA
>TARA_B110000014_G_scaffold264393_1_pt1 | contig 33183 bp, 37 predicted proteins | sample TARA_B110000014 | Tara Oceans TARA_B110000014 (sample SAMEA4396468) | marine metagenome | biome: Westerlies Biome; feature: [MES] marine water layer (ENVO:01000295) within the mesopelagic zone...; material: water (ENVO:00002006), including particulate matter (ENVO:01000060) such... | reverse complement strand
ACTCGGAGGCGAACTCGTTTTCCTTGTTCGTGGTTAATTAGCGAAATAACTACTTCAAAACGTTCCGGATTTAATCCTTCTGGTAAATCTTTTCGGCCAGGATACGTTAAATAGTCAACTGCTGTGACATCAATGGCCATACAAAAACCATCTTCTTTTAACAGAGTGATGGTTTCTAATAATTGTGCAGGTGTTGGATGCAGGATTACTTGATCGTGTGACTCAGTGACAGGGACCCCATAGGAAGTAGGTCCTGAGTATTCTTCGGTTTTGTCCTCTACGTCTTCAGTTGATTCTTCACTTTCAGTCATGACGTTGCTTTCTCAACAATACCAACTGGTGTTTCAGCACTCATTGGTGAAAGATCTAAATCAATGGCAGCCCCTCCTTGATTTAATTCTCTCCGTCGTGTGAGTTCTCCACTTTGGATATTGTCATGCAACGTAAGAATTGCGTGCATCAGTGTTTCAGGGCCGGGGGGGCATCCTGGGGCGTAAACATCAACGGGCACTATCTGATCAACACCTTGGACGATGGCGTAATTATTGAACATCCCTCCACTTGATGCACAAACTCCCATTGAAATAACCCATTTTGGTTCCATCATTTGGTCATAGATTTGACGAAGTATTGGCGCCATTTTTTGTGAAACTCGCCCAGCTACGATCATTAAATCTGCTTGACGAGGTGAAGCACGAAAAACTTCCATTCCATATCTAGCTAGGTCATAATGTGCTGCTCCTGTTGCCATCATTTCAATGGCGCAGCAAGCAAGACCAAAAGTTGCCGGCCAGCAACTTCTTGCCCTCGACCACTTGACCAAGTCCTCTATACGAGCGGTAACAAAATTGTGTTCTAATCCTTCTAATCCATCAGACGCAATGTTGTTCGTATCACCGAGAAGCGGAATTCTTACCATTAGCTAGTCACCTCTTCATTTTCTAGTCGCCCTTCTAGGCCAACGCGTCGCACTCCTGTTTCTTGTATAAGGACGACAGTGGACTGCGCAGTACGTTCTGTTGATATTTGACCTGATTGATCAGAATCGTATTGACTTCTCCGGATTGGACCCCATTCAAGAGCACCATTTCCGATGAGATATATAAATGACTCAAATACTGCTGCAGAGAAAATGAGGACTGCGACAAGACCCGATACCCCAAGTTCTCTATGTGCTAATGCCCATGGATAAAAGAAGATGATTTCAATGTCAAAGACAATAAAGATCATTGCTACGAGAAAGAAACGAACTGGAAAACGTTCTGGATTATTCTGTGTTGGGACAATACCGCATTCATAAGGAGCAAGTTTCTTGTCATTAGGGTTACGTGGAGCTAAAAGTTTTGTCGCTACAAAACTTAAGGCTGCAAATAAAAACGCAAGCACCCCTAAGGCTAATATTGGAAGATACTGACCGAGCATTTCAGTTCTCCAAACCGTCGTCGATAATGGTGAGAGTCACCATCTCACTTCCCCGTTTTTTCAAACTCCTCACGTCGGGTCATGACTTCTTTATCCCGAACGTGAAGCCAATAACAGAGTGCTAAAAAGATGAATAAAGATCCAATAGTCACCAGAGCTGGTCGAAGTCTTACGGCCCCAAGATCACGGATCATGATCACCGAAATAACTGGTTTGCTTTCGTCAGCCACAGGTCTAGGAGGCGTTTCTCCCGGGGCTACGTTTTGAGGAATTACTTCTTGTAGCTGAACTATGCTGTAGCGCGTTGGATGAGTAAATTGTGCTGAACTTGTGATCCATTGAACGATTCTGTCAAGACGGTTTGGATTATCTTTCAGCGAGTCTTTTCCTCCTCGGGTATAAGCATCAAGCAGTTTAAAGTCTGCGCTTGATGAAAAATTCAAAGAAGGATGCTCTAGAACATCGGCCACCGCTTGGGCTTGAGCATCTCCTGCAAGTGTTGTGGGAAGAAGTTCCCAGCCACCTATATCATCAAAACCTGCACCATCAGTTACTTCAGGAGCAACTGCCGCTAACTCTGATCTAGTGACGATTTCGTTCTTTTGCTGAACTGATGCTTGCAATTCAGCCAATTCGGTTTCAGATAGGTCAGGGTTTTCTTCTGCACTTGGGAGAGTGTTGTATTCAGCTTGAGCACGCGAGTCGCTGGAAGCCAAAACGAGTTCATAACCAGATTGCAAATCATCTGAGTTTGGTAGCAATCGTGCCTCTGGAAGACCGCTTTGCCCGAGGTCGCCTACATTAATATCAATTACTTGCCACGATGGATTTTCGCCTTTCCATCCTGTTCCATAAATCCACCAAGTGGCAGCGAGAATTACCATCCATCCAAAAAACCCTGCAGTTGCAATCAGTGTCCCCACCCTTGTTCCTGAGTTAGTGGAGATAATAAGCCAAACTGAACCAAGAAGTACGACTGAACCAGTCGCGACTGTCAAAATGCCTCGAATTTGAGGGTCCCAAGCGATTCCAGCCAATGAAATAAGTTCGCTCATCCAAGACTCCTCTCATACGCAACAATAGCGGCGATCTGTTCAGGGGTATAGATCTGACTATATGTAATTGAGGCCCCAGTTTCTCTGTCAGTTAAGTCATCATCGGTCCTGCCGGCAAACCCTGGCATGCCGCCAGTTCCGATACGAGCGTTACCGTAACTTATACCCATTTCAGAACCACTATGGATGAAACTTTCTTGGTCATTTGCGGTCGGGAAATGTGCCGTTACACCATCAAGGCTTGGCCCAACTGCGCCTTTACCAGGTTGCCATCCCGTTAAGACTCCACTCTCTTCTAGTTTTGGCCACATTGTTAGCAATTCTTCAGTGTTTCCAGCATCCACGGCTCCATAAGAGAACCCTGGGGTATGGCATCGGGCACAACTATTTGCGCCTTGAGCTGCTGAATTATTGAACAATAATTCTCCATAGTCCAAATAGTTTTCACTTTCTGGTTGAGATGCTTCTTCCAACCAAATTTCTACAGCTGTGTCAATTTCTTCTGAAGAAAGTTCAGGATTTGAAGCCGCAACCATAACTCGTGCTCCTACTGCTAACCCAGAATTGACTTGCGTTATTATGTCTTCCTGATCTAATTGTATTGAACGTAAGTAGACCACTAATTGGTGAATTTGTTGTTCGGTAAGCGGGCCACCTCCTGGAAGTCCCCAAGCAGGCATTGGACTTCCTCCGCGTCCATAGTTCAGTATGTGTGTTACTTCAGACTCATCAAATCTTGAAAGCACTGTGGTAAGTGCGGGCGCTTTCCAGTCAACTTGAGCGACAAATCCTCCATTGCTATCTGTAAGTGTGTATGAGGTTAAGCCTCCTACACCACCAGGTCCATGACAACCCGCGCATGCTTCTTCGTATTCTGCAGCTCCTCGTTTTTCAAAACGCTTCACCCAACCATATTCAGCATTTTCTTGACGGGCAGGTTCCATTAGCCAATACAAAGGAAGAATGATAGATATTGCTGCCAATGTTACGAGAGACCAACCAAGATGAGAATCGAGTTTGCGTGTTTCGAGTTCATCATCGTCTGCATGTTCCTTACGATTTGCAGCAATTTCAATTTCTGAACCGATTTCTTTTTTACCAATACGGAAACTAAAAAGCAGATATACCAAGAATCCGACCGCGACGACAGATGCAATAACTACACCTATTGTTCTCTGGGTGCTTGCAGCGAGGATCATTTGGGACATTTGGTTTCTAACTTCTCCTTAACAGCGACTAGTGGTCGGCCTGACCTATGCAGTTGGGTCCTTCAGCTTCTTGACCAGTTGTATTTATACCGATTGGCGGACCTTGAACAATCATTCCTGTGTTTACAGTTAAAACTCCGTTGTCAACTGAAACTCCGAACCGGTCCATACCTCGGGGTGCTGGGCCGCCACGTTTTTCTCCAACTTGGTTGTACTGAGACCCATGGCATGGACATTCAAACCATTGGGAAGAAACGCAATTTGGTACTCTACAACCTAGATGTGGGCATTTCTGGTAGAGAGCAACAACTCCTGCTTCAAATCCTTGATCGACTCCAGCAGTCATACCACTTAATTCTGCGGGAGAATAAGCATTACGTGCCTTCTCAACTGCATTATTGGGGTAAGCAGTTACCCACATGCGACCTTCTGGTTTATAGAGAAACCCATTGTTCGCATCAATTTCAGCCAAGATTTCAACCATATTCCCAACTTTTATTTTTGATCCGAATCCACTTACTCCTTGTGGCCATAAAAAGGCGATACAAGCGGCGCCAAATCCCGACAAGCCAAACCCCATCATTCCAACAAGACTTCGGTTAAAGAATTGCCGCCGTGTTACTCCGAGAGTTTGCGGATCAGGAGGAGCGAATGTTTCTTCTGGAGTTGATTCAACTACAGGTGCTGGCACTTCGTTACGTGCAGCAACTGCCGCTGCTTCTACTTCACGCCCACTTGGTTGAGTGGGGATATCTGTTAAAACTGGATTGGATTTATCTCGTTGCTTAGCTTCTTTTGATAGTCCTGTTGCGATACGGTCTCGACGTTTTGAGGCACCTACAAGAAGCACTGTTGAGAGAAGAACAAGAATAATTATGGCAATAGCAATAACCATGGTTAGCTCCTTGTCCTTGAGTCAATATTAAGCATGTGTTCAGTTCTCATAATTCGAAGAAAAGTCCGGCGTCCCAAGGGAACACGAAGTTGAAACCAGGGCCACGGAAAAATGACCCAATCATCACTAGCACTGCCCAAAACATTAAATGTACTGTCCAGAGCGAGATAGCGAACTTACGGTCTTCTGGCTTTCTTGAAGGGTTTTTATCCATATAGGGGGCCATCACTAAAAGAATAAGTCCCATACCTGGAATTGTTACCCCTGCAACCATCGGGTGGAACATTGTCAAAAGTTCTTGGAGCCCAAGAAAGTACCAAGGAGCTTTTGACGGGTTAGGTGTTTTATTGAAGTCTGCCAGTTCTAGCAGTGGTGCATTAACAAAAATTGAAAACAAGAGAGTAAATAAGGTGATACCCAGTGCTGCAAGAAACTCAATTACTAGAAGATGAGGCCAAACGTGAACTTTATCTATAGGAGTTGCTTTCGTATCCTGAATGGATCCTGATTTTACGACGGCAAGCAACCGTTGAGTATTACCATCAGGTCCCGTTCCTAAACCTGGATCAGAAGATTCAACAGGTGCTGGTTGATCAGATGCCGCTTTCCCTCGATCAAGCAGATGAGCTGGAATTTTTTCATCAGTTGAAGAGACTTCACCAGAAGCAACTGGTGTGTCTGATTCTGGAGATGAAGAACTATCTCCTTTTGTTCCAGCTGCTTTAGCGCGCGCTTCTTCCGCTCGTTTACGTAGGTGTTCAGGTATTTCTGTCACTTCATACCCCTACCTACAGCGGACCTGAGATGCCGCCGTCTTTACGGACGCGCCAGAAATGGATAGCCATGAAGATTACGATTACAAAGGGCAACATCAAAACGTGTAGTACATACCATCGAAGTAATGTATCTGTACCGATTTCTACGCCTCCTAGTAAAACGAAACGGACTTGTTCCCCGAAAACTGGAGTAAATCCCATCATGTTGGTTCCCACAGTCACTGCCCAAAGAGCTAACTGATCCCAAGGTAGAAGATATCCAGTGAATGAAAGTAGAAGAGTTAACTGCAAGAGCATAACTCCAATAACCCAGTTGAATTCTCTTGGTGGCTTGTAGGCACCGTGATAGAAAACTCTTGCCATATGTAAGAAAACGGTAAGAACCATGAGGTGAGCTGCCCAACGATGCATATTTCTTACCAATAGACCAAAGCCAACTGCGGTTTGAAGAATTTGTATATCGTCCCATGCCTGTGCGGCTGTAGGTCGATAAAAGAACATCAAGAAAATTCCTGTAACCGTCAAGAGGATAAACAAGAAGAAACTAAGACCACCAAGGCAAAGTGTGTAACTAACTTTTACCGCATGTCGCTTAACTTTGACTGGGTGGAGGTGATACATGACGCTATTCATGATCACGTAGGACCTGTTTCTTGGACTATCGCTATATCCCTTGCGGAAAATAGATCCTGGGCGGAAAATCGATGCCCAAGCTTGGGAGTCCTGCATGCGGTCGCCTGCTTGACCAAGCCGCTCTTGAAGCGCTTGCCCTGCAGGCTTTTTACCGTTTTCTTCGCTCACCTTTTAACTCTTTCCCTACACTTAATAAATTTTTAGTTCTTCTTTATGCCAGTCTCATCCCATAGCCATATCCATGGCTATTTGTGCGTTGATGAGCATCTCCCTCGGCTGAAGGTTCACCAACACGACCTAAAATAATAACTCCTGTTGGACAACGGTCTACACAAAGTGCACATCGTGTACAAGCATCATCATCAATAGTAAAAATTACATGGTCGCTTGGATCATCACCAGGTTTTTCTGTCCCAATTGACTCTGCAATTGCCTCAGTCTTAACCATGTGAATGCACTTCCATGGGCATATGTCGACACACCCTTCGCACATAATGCATTCAGATTGGTCAATGTGAATAAATTGCTTAGGTTTTACTGCTTTGAGTAACCAATCCGCGTCAACTTCGCGTAAAACATAATCATCAATAAACTTTGGGTGGTCTGGGTTTGCATCGACACTGCTCATGATCCCACTCCATCTTTAATTAACGGTCTTCCATATTCTGAGGTTGGTGCTGGTTCGTTCTTTTCTTGGCCTCTTTGTTGCCAAGATCTCCACATCGCTATATTTCCACCTAAAGCCACGATATAGATCCCGACAGCGATGAAGTCACGAATCAGTTGATAGGTCGTAGTGAAAGGTAATGCCCACTCGACTACTCCTTGCTCGCCTGTCCAAAAGAGTTTTGGTCCGGTGATATATCGATCAGGGCGCCAGTTAAGTTCACTGTCTGCCCAAACAAGCCATTGATGAGGAACAACTCCGTAAATCCACCAAAAGATGAAAAATACGTAGGTAGCAAAAAGCATAGATTCGCCCCAAGTAAAGACTTTGTCTGCTGGACAGCGTTTTGTATACCAATTAATCCCGAGAGCCAACAATGCGGTAACAATGATGGATACGACAAACGCAACCATATTATTTTCAGCTCCCTCAGTCAGTAGATGGACTTAGTGAAATATTGCACAAAGTTTATAACAACCAGCGTAACCGACCAATCGTTAACGCGGTGTGCTTCTTTTAAAGTTCCTACAATATTTTTTCTAGCACTTAAAATATGGATCCGGCTATACCAGAGAAAGAATTTTCTGATTAGAATTTATGTAAATCAATTTTACAAATCTATGAGTTATTGCACCATTTATCTTCAGTCCGCCGCTACCCTGCCGAGAGTATTTAGTATTAATGTTTCCAAACCAGATCCGTTGCCTTGGAGGCCACGTTGACTGAAATACCCGAACATCTTCTAAAGCGTTCTAAAGCAGCACGCGGAGAAAAAACTGATTCTCCCGAACCTGCAAAAGAAGAGACGCCAGTAAAATCCGGATCTGAAGTTGTTGAAGCAAAATCAGAAACTCCGCAAGTTGAAGCTCCTCCAGAGCCTAAAGCTCCTTATGTTTCTTCTGCTAATAAACGTAGAAAGATTCCTTGGTGGGCAGCGAGCACACTTATATTCCTTCCGCTATGGGCGTACGTTTATGTTGGAACCCTTGAACGCCCACCAGAAGAGACATATGGACTCCTTGCCGTTGGTGAACAAATTTACTCTGCTCGATGCGCTTCATGTCATGGGGCAAACGGTGGAGGAGGAAGTGGGCCAGCCTTAAATAATGGAGAGTTGTTGGTAGTTTTCCCTTCAGCGGAAAGCCAATATGACTGGATTGTAAAAGGGTCTGACGGGTATGGCGTGGGTAACACCTACGGTGACCCTGCTGCGGGAAGAGTAGTGGGAGGCGGCATGCCGGGTTGGGGTGATGTATTAACTGCGGAAGAACTCATCGGTGTAGTTCTCTATGAACGTTCTAATCATGCAGATTCGGAAGAAGACACCGCTCTTGCAGAAGCAATTGAATATGCCATTGAAGATGGCTCATTAATGCTTCCTGAATACTTCGACCCAATGTCTGCAACAATTGAGAGTTTGGAATCTTTGATGAGTCCTGTGGCGGACTACAGCGACTAAATGATTACGCTCTATAAAGCAAAACAATGAATGTTGAGTCTTTCTAATGGTTAAGCATGTACACGATCTTCTAGTCATCGGCGGAGGCCCTGCTGGAGCAGCAACTGCCTTTTGGGCTGCTTCTGCTGGGCTTGACACTGTATTTGTTGAGAAAAAAACTTTTCCACGGGAGAAAACTTGTGGTGATGGCATACCGCCACGCGGCGTTCATCAATTAATTGAAATGGGGCTTGAAGACAAACTCAAGGAATACCATCGCTTTCATGGGTTGAGAGCTATCGCTCATGGTAAGACGCTAGAAATGTCATGGCCTGAACACTCAATTTACCCACAGCATGGCTATGTGGTGCGTCGCTGTGACTTAGATGAGTTTGTAGCCAAAAATGCTGTGTCGGCTGGAGCATCTCTTCATCAAGGAGTAGAAGCCCTACGCCCGATAGAGGGCGAAAATCAGGCAATCGAGGGTGCTGTAGTACTCGATAAAGAAACAGGATCTGAACGTGAAATACACGCTCGCTATGTAGTAATAGCTGATGGATCAAACTCAAGATTTGGGAGAGCCCTCGGTGCTTCCCGAGATAAAAGTTTGCCCATGGGTATAGCCATTCGTGGTTATTTTGAAAGCCCACTACATGATGACCCATGGATAGAAAGTTCCTTGGACATTCAAGACCGCAATGGGAATGCTATGCCAGGTTACGGTTGGATCTTTCCAGTTGGTAACGGAACGATAAATGTAGGGATTGGTTTACTCTCTACATTTCGAGATTATAAGTCAATTAATACGAGTCATCTTTTTGAAGAATTTGCTTACTCACTTCCTGAATATTGGGGAATCAATCCTGATACTCCTGTCGCTCCTCCGACCGGAGGCCGACTGCCCATGGCCAGTTCGGTCGGTCCGAAATGTGGCCCAAACTGGCTACTAGTCGGTGACGCTGCCGGATCTATTAACCCTTTTAATGGGGAGGGAATTGACTACGCCTACGAAACTGGGAGACTCGCTGCAAATCTTGTTGTAGGTGCTGTAAACCATAACGATCCAATGATTTTGACCAGATATCCAGGAATGCTTGAAGACGAATTTGGCTTATATTTTCGAGTAGCAAGTTTATTTGGAAAAGTCATCGGAAATCCAATACTCATACGTGAATTAACTCGCGTTGGTATGCGGTCTAAACCTCTAATGGAATGGGCCTTACGAGTAATGGCAAATCTCATGCGAGATGAAGACAAAGGTTTTGCTGAAACTGCATATAGCGCAATTGCGAACATTGTAAGACTCACTCCCGACAAACTCGTTCGCAACTAAATTGTGAAATAACGCCTAAATTCTTTATAAGTAGGGAAGAATGGAAGATGTGAATACATCTTCAAATTCTCAAGCATGGAAGAATCTCTTCCAACATCACGAAGATAATGTTGATCTGTCCTTAATTGAAAGATTTAATGCTAATCCTGAAAGAGGCGACCAACTAAGTTTTTCTTGTGGCGATCTTTGGGTAGATGTATCAAAACAATCAATTGATGCTCAAACTGCTGAACTTCTTTTCCAGTTGGCCCGAGAACGAGGTGTGAACGATTTCTTTCATTCCATGTCAAAAGGCGATGTTGTTAATTTGTCGGAAGAAGAAGCTGCGTTACATATCTCTTTGCGGAATCCTCTTCCCTCAGAAATGGTGGAAAAGAATCTTGCGCGGATGAGAGAGTTACATGAAAAATTAAAGAATGGACATTTGGTTGGATCTTCAGGAAAACAAATTTGCTCAGTAGTAAACCTTGGTATAGGCGGATCGCATCTCGGTTCATTTATGGCTTTTGAAGCACTCAAAGACTATGGAAATCCTGAATTAGAAGTGCGGTGGTCATCGGGGTTAGATGTTGCTGATTTGGATGATGCACTAATGGGACTTGATCCCGAACAAACAATAGTTATTGTTTGTTCAAAAACTTTTAGTACTTTCGAGACTCTTTCTGCGGCACGTCGTACTCAGAACTGGTTTTTAGAAGGAGGCGTAAGTAATTTTTCTTCGCAAATGTTTGCAGCCACCTCTGCGCTAGAAAATGCCATGGCTTTTGGGATTGAAGCAGAAAATATCTTTTCTTTTTCTAGTTCTATTGGAGGACGGTTCTCTCTCGCTTCGCCCGTTTCTCTTGGATTAATGCTTTCAATCGGGTATGAGCATTTTGATGAAATGCTTCAGGGCATGCATCTAATTGATATGGATGTTCTTGCAAATGATAAAAGTGTTCCCGTACTTTTAGGACTTATAGATGTATGGAATCGCTCTGTATTAGGTGCTAACTCTTTAGCTGTCGTGCCCTATAGCTACCGATTACGGGAATTTTCTTCATATCTGCAACAGCTCATGATGGAAAGTTTAGGTAAATCAATCTCATCAACCGGAGAAAACATTGAAATAGAAACTGGTATGGCTGTATGGGGTGCAAGTGGAACCGATGCTCAACATTCTTTTTTCCAAGCGCTGCACCAAGGCACCGAAACTATGCCAATAGACCTAATCGGATTCGCTCGACTTTCAGATAAAGCTAATGACGAAATAATTGCCAATTTGATTGCACAAGCACAAACTTTGGCTTTTGGACAAGATCACAAAGAAGATACCGATTCGTTTTCTGAATATGAGATCCTCCCAGGCAGCAGACCTTCAACTGTAATTCTTGCTCCTGAACTTTCTCCAAATATTCTTGGACAGCTAATAGCCCTGTACGAACATCGAACAGTTGCCACAGGAGTGGTTTGGGGAATTAACCCATTTGATCAATGGGGAGTTGAGTATGGTAAAAAATCGGCGTTGAAAATAATTAGCGAGTTAAAAAATTCAGAAGTTTCGTCAAACCATGACAGTTCAACTAAGAGTCTTATAACCCGTTATATGCATTGGCGAAATGATTAATCTTTAATTAAATTGAAGCTACAGCAGATGCTGCTCGTTCGAGTGTTGTGTCAATAATCTGGTCTGAATGAACGAGACTTGGGAATAACCCTTCATACGGTCCAGGGGCTAAAGCAACTCCGTTTTTAAGAAGAGCGTGAAAGACTTTTGAATATATTCCATTTTCAGCCAGCTTTTGAGCTTCATCAAAATTAGTAGGTGGGTTTTGATCTCCGAAAAATAGCCCCACCAATGAACCAACTCGAGGTACTGAAACAGAAAATCCAGCAGTGGAAAACACTTCATCAAGTCCATCTGCCAAACGAGTGGCAGTAGTAGCCAATTGAGTATGTGCTTCCTGATTAAGTAGTTCTAAAGTGGCACGACCAGCAGCCATGGCTAATGGGTTCCCTGAGAGAGTACCCGCTTGATATACCCCTCCTAGAGGTGCAAGATTTTCCATTATTTCTCTTCGAGCACCAAACGCTCCAACTGGCAGTCCTCCACCAACTACTTTTCCAAAGCACCAAATATCAGGGGCGACTCCAAAATATTCAGCAGCCCCTCCATAAGCGAGACGGAAGCCAGTTATTACTTCATCAAAGATGAGTAGTGCCCCAGTCTGATCGCATACTTTTCTAAGTTCGTTTAGAAAACTTGGATTTGGTGCCACTAAGCCCATATTCGCAGCAACTGGTTCAACAATGATTGCTGCGACTGTTTCATCAATTTCAGGCACAACGTTATATGGAGCAACAATTGTGTCAGCAACTGCACCTGGTGTCACTCCTTCGCATCCACTAAGCCCTTGGTTTGCTACTCCACTTCCCCCAGCAGCAAGAAGTGCATCAGAATGCCCGTGATAACAGCCAGCAAATTTCAATATTCGATTTCTTCCGGTTGCCCCTCGTGCAAGCCGGATAGCAGACATTGTTGCTTCTGTGCCGCTGGAAACAAATCTCACAAGTTCAAGTCCTTGAATTCTTTCGCTAACCATTTCTGCAAGCTTTATTTCCGCTTCAGTCGGCGCTCCAAAAGTAGTTCCCTTAGCAGCAGCTTCTGTGATTGCTTCTATAACTGCTGGATGAGCATGTCCTAAAATTCCTGGCCCGTATGACTGCACATAGTCGATATAACAATTTTCTTCAGCGTCGTAAATGAAAGGACCTTTAGCGTGTGTAACGAAATATGGTGTTCCACCGACTGAACCAAAGGCTCTTACTGGAGAATTTACTCCACCAGGTATGACTTGTTTAGCACGAAGAAATAAATCAGAATTTGATGTCATTTTTGAAGATTTTCAGCAGCTCGACAAGCTAAATAGGTGAGTATGAAATCAGCACCGGCTCTTTTTATTGATAGAAGATGTTCCATCCCAACACTTTCGCCATCTATCCATCCGTTAGCTGCCGCTGCTTCTACCATGGCGTATTCTCCACTCACGTGGTAAGCGGCTAAAGGAACACTAACTTCTGATCGGATTTGTGAAATAACGTCAAGGTAAGCAAGAGCGGGCTTCACCATCACCATGTCTGCTCCTTCCGAAATATCAAGAAGGACTTCCGTAACTGCTTCTCGACTATTTGATGGATCTTGCTGATAGCCCTTTCTGTCTCCACCATCAGCAATTTCTACATCTACTGCGTCTCGAAATGGACCATAAAGAGCTGAAGCATATTTCGCGGCATAAGCGAGAATTGAAATGTCCTCATAACCCTTGCTATCTAGCGCGGTACGTATTGCTTTCACTTGGCCGTCCATCATCCCTGAAGGTGCGGTCACATGTGCCCCAGCTTCTGCTTGAGCAATAGCTATATTTTGATATAACTCCAGCGTCGCATCATTATCCACCGCTCCATTATTTTTTACGATTCCACAATGACCATGATCGGTGTATTCATCAACACAGAGATCGGCGATAAGAACCATCTCATCGCCGAATTCGTTTCTTAAGTCACCAAGCGCTTGTTGAACTATTCCTTCAGGATTCCATGCTTCTGAACCAGTTGAGTCTTTTTTCTCAGGAATCCCAAATAGTACGAGGCCTGGAATCTCTCTGTCTCTGAGTTTTTTTACTTCTTCTAGAAGGCTGCTTCGGGTGTGCTGGAAAACTCCTGGTAAGGAATGGACCGGTTGGGGTTCTGTGATCCCTTCTCGTACAAATAGAGGCGCGACTAAGTCATTAACCGACAATTGTGTTTCAGCCACAAGTCGGCGAAGAGCTTCCGTTCTACGTAAACGGCGAGGACGACGTTCTATCATAGAAAATAATTCTAGGCAGTTAGTTCGCTGCCCACTCTCGCGCGGCCAATATAAGTCCTTCTACTGAGTATGGGTCAGCCTGATAAATGTCTTTATAACCGTTTTCACTCGCAGCTTTTGCCGTAATTGGCCCAATACACAAAGCTGTTTTCGGAGTCGATTCCTTATTCAATGCGGTGTAGCGCTCAACGGCTGAAGTTGAAGCGAAAATAACTGCATCTGCTTCTTGGGCTTGTTTCAATTTTTCTTCATCGACTTGTGGTTGAACGTTTCTGTAGGCAATTACCTCTTCCACTCTCCATCCAAGGTTTCGTAATCCATTCGCTAGTAGTGGTCGAACTTTTTCAGCACGAATAAAAAGTATTCTCGCTTCATCATTTTTGGGTGGAGTAAATTCAGACAGGAGGGATTCGCCAACTGCTTTCTTTGGTATGAGTTTTACTTGGTATCCAGCTTTTACCAAAACTTCAGCGGTTTGAGTTCCAATCACCGCAAAAGGAACAGGAGGAACGACCTTATCGTGAACTTCAATTAATCGACTAGCTGCGTTTGGAGAGGTAACTACAACCCAGTCATAGTTTTTAAGATCATGAACCGCTTTTCCTAAAGCAGCTCCTCCATCTTCTGGATCTTGGATTTCTACCATCGGTAGTTCTATTACGGTAGCCCCTTCTCTAGTCAAGTATTCAGACAAAGTTCTTGCTTGTTCTGTTGCACGTGTTACAACCACTGTTCGCCCAGATAAAAAACTATTCATTTTTTTCCATGAGTTGTCTGCCGTCTTGAATGTCAAGCAGAGACTGTGCGACTTTTTTCCCGAGAGCTAAACCGTCTTTACCTGTTTCTGTAGTCCGAAGCAGCGTTTTCCCGTCATATGAAGAAAGTGCTGCAGTTAACAAAACATCATCATCTTTAGTAATGGCATGCGCTGCTATTGGGAGGTCACAGCCTGTTCCTAGTTCAGATAAAAATGCCCTTTCTGCCATTACAGAACGGTAAGTATCTAAATGATTGATTTCTGATAAGAGTACTGAAATTTCTGATTCATCTACACGACATTCGATAGCGAGTGCTCCTTGCCCTACTTGAGGAAGAAGCACCGATGGGTGTAATACATCAACAATTTGTGGTTTCAAGTTCAATCTGTCCAAAGCTGCCTTGGCCATAACTATTCCGTCATACTGTTCTGCCTTCTTTAACCGTGTCTCAATGTTTCCTCGTAACTCCTCAAAACACAGGTCCGGTCGTAAATATTTCAAATGAGTTTGACGGCGAATAGAACCAGTAGCAATACGTGCTTTTGGAGGAAGATCTAACCACCGATTCCCAATGAGTGCATCTCTCGGATCTGCTCTCTCTGGAAATGCAATTATTTGCAGTCCAGCAGGTGATAGCGCTGGCAAGTCTTTTGCAGAATGAACTGCGAAATCTGCTCTTCCTTCAAGAACCGCTATCTGCACTTCTTTCACAAAGATTCCTTGACCTCCCAATTCATTTAGTGGTGTTTCACGATCTCGATCGCCTGTAGTTTCTACAACAACCGTCTCAACTTCTAATTCAGGGAACGCGTCGACTAGTAAAGAAATAGATTTCTTTGTTTGCCACAGAGCCAGGGAGCTGCCTCGAGTAGCGGCCCTGATCTTCATAGGTTTGATGCTATAGGTTAAACAAGTCGCGCAATGCTTCAGCTAAACGTTCACCTCGAGCGGTTCCAGCAGCATCTTTCATACGAACTGTAGGTTCATGTAGAAGTTTTCCTACTACACCAGTAACGAGGCTCTCCACGACTTTGCGTTGATTCTCATCCATTCCTTCTAATTTCGAAGCAAAGCGAGAAAATTCACTTTCAGTTATTCCTGTAGCTCGGTCACGAAGCCCTGCTACTAGAGGAGCCACGGAGCGAGCTGTTGATTCATCTGCATAACTATCAAGTTCATCATCAATAATCGCCTGAACTCCAGTAATCTCTCTACGTCGTGCTTGGATTCCTTCTTCGGCAAATGCCCGTAAGTCATCCATATCCAGCAAAGTCACTCCAGCGATTTCTCCCGCAGCGGGATCTACATCTCTCGGCACAGCTATATCAACAACAAGGAGTTCTCGACCTGATCTTTCTCGCATAACATCATTAAGATCTCCATGCTCAAGGATGACCGAAGAAGCCCCAGTTGAAGTTAGCAACACGTCAATTTCAGCAAGATACTTTGGAAGTTCGTTAAGTTCAACAGGTTTACCCTGAAGTCGATCTGCGACTTGAACAGCTTTTTCCCATGTTCTATTTGCAACCAAAATCTCTGAAACTCCTCCGCCATGTAAGGCGCGAGCCAATCCTTCTCCCATTTTCCCCGTTCCAACGACGAGAACCCGTCGATCGCTTAGTCCGCCGAGACGTTGCTCGGCCATTGCTACTGCAGCTTGAGAAACTGACGTTGTTTTTTGAGAAATTTCTGTTTCGGTTCTAACACGTTTCCCTACCTGAAGTGCGTGTCGGAACATTGGATTCAGAACTGGGCCAACAGTTGACTCTTCGGCTGCCGCTTCCCACGCCAATCGAACTTGACCGAGGATTTCATTTTCTCCAAGGACTACAGAATCTAGTCCCGATGCGACTGCAAACAGATGTCTTACTGCGTCAACATCATATAGACCAGTTAAGTAGTCAGAGAATTCTTCAGGAGCTACATGTGTTATTTCTGCAAGGAAATTACGAATATCTTCATACCCTCCATGAAATTTCTCCGCGAATGCGTACACTTCGATTCTGTTGCACGTGGATAACACAACTGCTTCCGTCACATGTTCTCTTGAAGTGAGATCAGCAAGTGCTTTAGGTAAGTCAGTCTTTTGAATAGTCATTCGTTCCAGAATTTCAAGCGGAACATTTTTATGATTTAGACCTACGACAACAACAGACACTGTCCGGTCTCCTTAGTTACTGATGACAATCCCAACACATCAATTTCTGCACTTTGGCTTTGTAGGAACTTAATTCTTTTATTTAAAACTCTTGTTATACACCTATCATTACGGATTGAGAGCCCGTTTAACAACTTGGTAGAAAGAGAAAAAAGTCACTATTTACTATTCATTTCTTTCTCTTTGTTGTTCATGAAAAGCGAGGATATGAAGTTCAGTGGCGAGATCTACTTTCCGAAGAGTTACGGATTCTGGGACAGCAACAAGACCCGGGGCAAAGTTTAAAATGGAGTAGATTCCGGCATCAAATAATTGATCTGCAACCAACTGTGCAGCTGTAGCGGGAGTGGCGATTATTCCGAGTGTGCAACTATTTTTCTGAACTACATCTTTTAATTTTTCAAATGGTTCAACAGTTATACCAGCCACTTCTTGACCTATCACTTCTGGAGAAGAATCCACTAGTCCTTTAATCGGGAAACCTCCAGATGCGAAGCCTCCATAATAAGTTAAGGCTCTTCCAAGGTTTCCAGCTCCAACGATTACAACTGATACTGAGTCTCCGGCACCTAACACACGTCTAATTTGTTCAATAAGAAAATCAACTTCATAGCCGACTCCGCGTTTTCCATAAGAGCCAAGAATTGACAAATCTTTACGAACATTTTCCGCATTGACTCCTGCAATAGCCGCTAATTGTTCAGACGAGACGGTTTCTATTCCATCGTTTGCTAAAGCAGCAAGTCCTCTGAGGTAAACCGGTAAGCGAGCAACAGTAGCTTCCGGCACTAACGGAGTTGAGACCTCATCCACATCTTTAACTTAGATGTTTACGCACGTGAGAAGAAGGATCGTTGCCAATAACTGATAGCTAGTCAACTAGCCACACAAATTGGACTACTGCAGCTCCCATAATTGCTAGCAGCAATACAGCTGTTGCCATAGTTGTCCCTAATCTCATGAATTTTCCTTTTTTGGTTGAAGTACTACTGGAGTAGAGATTCCTGAGTCACGAGAAGTACGAACTATTTGAATTGAGTCACCGACAGAAGCGCGAAGTTCGTTCGCAGCTGAACTTCTGAGGGCTGCTATTTCAACTAAACCTGTTGAATTTACTATGAAACCCAACCCGCCATCAGAAATCTGCTCAAAAGCGGTAACACGGTCTACTGAGTATATTTGATCGTCTATTTTTATCTGCAGTTCGTCTTGAGGCAGATCTTCAGGACCAATATTAAGTTGAATATTTCCATACTGATCTATCCATAGAACTTCGGTATGTAGGGTCTCTCCATCAAGGTAAGAAACTGGAATGAGTGCAGGAACTAAGCCGTTTGGATCTATAACTTCACCAAGTTCTGTAATGTCGACTCCATTCACTAAATGTGCAGCAGCAGGGGCAAAAACATCTCTTCCATCAAAAGTCGTTGAAGGTCCGTTCAATTGAAAATCTAAATTCGTAAGTTCAATAACTCTTTTTGGGCCACCAACCATTGCTACTGCAGGCGCTAATAGGCCGTTATCTGGACCGATTAAAACTGATTCACCCTCTCCAACTTCGACAGCTATTTTTTTTCGTTCAGTTCCTACCCCAGGATCAACTACAGCCAATACAATTCCTGGGCACAAATACTCCACGCTCCTAGCTAAAGCTAATGACCCAGCTCTTACGTCATGAGCGGGTATCCCATGGGTGATATCAATCACATCAATTTGAGGGGCAATGTTATGAAGCACTGAATGAACAACACCAACAAACTCATCCCTTGTTCCGAAGTCAGACAAAAATGAAACAGTTTTATACCGACTAGGCACCTTAACTGGCTCCGAGTTCACGAGATCGGTCTGCAGCAGCCTTTACCACTTCTTTTATGAGGTTTGAAAAATTTGCCTGCTCAAACACAGCAAGTCCTGCAGCTGTCGTCCCGCCTTTTGAGGTGACGTTTTCTCTTAATACAGAAGGTGGTTCATCACTTTCTCGAAGTAACGTCGCCGCACCTAATAAAGTTCTTTCAGTTAACTCCACTCCAACTTCGTGTGTAAGCCCTTCAGCTACAGCCGCTTCAATCATTTTTTCAGCTAGCAAGAAAACATACGCTGGTCCAGATCCAGACACACCAGTTACTGCATCTAAGTCAGACTCATCTACTACAACTACTCCACCCACTGCTGACAAAATACTTACTGCCCATGTCAGATCATTTTCGGAGGTAGCGGATCCCCCTGCAAGACCAGATGCTCCTTGTCCAACTAGTGAGGGGGTGTTTGGCATTGCTCGCAGTACTGCTGTACCAGGATTTAATGAGTTTTCTAAAGCGGACAGCGTAATGCCCGCAGCAATTGACAAAACCCTCTTAACATTTGAACTATGTAAAGCCAAACAAGCATCTGAGACGATGTGAGGTTTAACTGCAATCAGAGCGTCAATACCTTCGAGGGGATCTGTTCCCAAGGAGACACCTTCGAGTGCGCTCTCTAAATATTCTCTTCTATCCGAATCAGGCTCAACAATATGCAGAGATTCCGATGGGGCCCACCCGGTAGAGATGAGTCCCCCAAGGAGAGCTTCTCCCATTTTGCCGCCGCCAATAACCTGTAATTTTTTATCCACATTGTGGAACATATCCGATGATTAGCCTTCCGGCTCCTATGGATTAAACCGACTAGCAAAACCTATCTTTAGACCGGGCTTAAAACAGTCTTCAATAGCCATCCAGCATGTACCAAGAATTCGATCAAGTTCTTCTTCTGTAACGGTGGCTGCAGGTATTGCTCCTACAAGGAATACCGCATCTTCTTCTCCTATGCAGAGAGTTACTCCAATTAATCGACGATTTCGCCGTAATAAGTATTCCCAGAAATCAGAAAAATTTTCTTCAGGCCCTGGCATCAAGTACGTCTCATAGTGAAGCATTCGTTGCTTTAGAGAGAGGTTAAGCATGCTTGATTCTTTTTCTTCACCAAGGATTCGCGCATGCCAAATATGTTGAGTTTTACTGGACTCAGGATCTTCTTCAACGCTTGCCAAAATTGAATTACTGGTTAGCTGATCCATAAACCAACTGTTAATTCGTTCTCTTAACTCTTGGAATTCAGTATCTGCAAGTGGAAGATTTTCGTTCACTATCAACTACATTCAACTAAAGCTTGTGACGCTTGGCTGTCACAAATATTTCGCAAGCGTTCCGCTGTTGCTGACCAAGTAAAAGACCATGATTTTTCAGCAGCTGCAACTGCCATCTCCGCTGCTTTTATGGGGTCTGCGAACAACATGCTGGAGTACTTAGCAAAATCTTCTGAGCTGCGTCCTTCCACTAGGAAACCTGTTTGGCCATGGTCGACTAGAGTTCTTAATCCTCCTACATCAGATGCGACTACTGGTATGCCGCATGCTGCTGCTTCTAACGCTACTAAACCAAAAGATTCGGAGCGGCTTGGCATGATTAAAACATCTGCTGATCTATACCACATACACAAATCGTGGTGAGCCTGAGGTGGGATGAACATAACTCGATCAACAAGTTCTAGTTGGTTAACAAGCGACCATATTGTTTCTTCTGTTGATGGACCCTCTGGTCCACTTGACCCTCCAACAATTATGAGCTGAGCATTTGGGTATTTTTTTAAGTCGGCTAAAGTTTTTATCGCTAGCTCCACGCCTTTTAGCGGCTGGATACGACCTACGAAAAGTAAAACAGGGTCTCCATTTAACCCAATGGCATTTCGTGCTTCTTGTTGATCTCCTGGTGAAAACAAAGAGTGGTCCACACCTGGAGGAACTATTTCAATCCGAGAAATGTCAGCTCCATATAAATCAACAAGTTGATGTGCTTCTTCTTCGCTGTTTGCAAGAATAATGTCTGAACATCGAGCAACAGTTGTCTCTGCATCCATACGACGTTGTGGTTCAATATCACCAGTTTCAGCTTTAACTCGAGCCAAAGTATGAAACACAGTGGTTAGTGGTAAATCCAATTCATGTTTCAAACGGTGGCCAGCTAAACCACTAAGCCAATAGTTCGCAAGTAGTCCGTCGAAACCGCCATGTTTACGTATCCATTTTGCAACTTGATCAGCAAACTGATCTACTACTTCAGGTAATTCCTCTTTCGAAAGATTAAGAGCTCCTGCTGTGACGTGCACTACGCGGAATCCTGGTTCAACATCCACAATTTCGGGAGTGGTGAGATCTGTGCGTCGAACAAAGACGGTTGATTCACGGCCAAGTCTCGCAAAAGCTGATATGAGTTCTCTCACATAAACATTCATTCCTCCACTATCTCCGGATCCTGGTTGAACTAACGGGGAAGTATGTAACGATAAAACAGCAAGACGATTCATATCTAACCTCCAGAAATAGGCGGAAGAATAGCTACTTCATCATCTTCAATTACTGCTGTATCCAATTCTGCTTGTTCTCCATTTACCCAAATTCTGCAAGCAGGGAGTAGCTCTGTAAAAGCCTGACCGAAACGTGTATTTGCTGCATCTACAATCTCACCAACAGTATTGCCTGGGATGATAGTTTTCCCAGTTCCTGCGGCTACTCGAATTGAAGCGAAAAGTCTTAATACGGCCATTCATTCAGTTTAGGAACGGTTTACCTTTTATGAAATCTCGTTATGACGATAAAGTCGTTTAAATGACTCGTTTGCTACTTGTTCGCCATGGCCAATCTGAATGGAATGCTCTCGGAAAATGGCAAGGACAAGCAGATCCTCCGTTGACTGGTACCGGTCGTCAACAGGCCCAAAAAGCAGGACCTGTTGTAGGAAAATTTGATGCAATTTTTTCTTCAGGGCTACAGCGCGCGACAGAAACCGCAGTAATAATCTCAGAAATTATTGGGATCGGCCCGGTTTTGGTAGAACCTGATTTACAAGAGCGGTGTGCCGGTCTTTGGCAAGGTTTAACTCGTGAGGAAATTGAGAAAGGATGGCCTGGGGCATTGGTTTCTGGAGAACGGCCTGAAGGGTATGAACCTGATCATCAAGTATTGTCTCGCGTTCAAAATGCATTAGTAAAGATTGTGGATACTTTAGAAAGTGACGGTGATGTGCTTGTCGTAACCCATGGAGGTGTGATCTATTCAGTTGAAGGATCGTGTGGGGAACCAATGGTTCGAATACCGAATCTAGGTGGCCGATGGATTTACTTTGATGAAGGTGAAATAAGTCTCGGAGACAGAGTTGACTTGGTCGGAGATGCGGCTATCCCAGATTTACTCTGAATAAAATATTCTTAGTTTGTTAGTTCTGAAATCAGAGCTTCAGCGGCATCAAGGTCGCCATCTGCTACTCGGTTCATTGCAGATTCAATAATTGCAAGATTTGATTCAATCTTTTCTAGGTCAGAATCTAATTCCACTGTTTCTTGCACTGTAGATTCGGCATCTGCCGGAGTGGAAGAAGTTTTGTTTTCAGAAATACTTTTTTCTGATTTTTTCTCGTACCAGACCACAAAAGTATTTAAAAATTCTTGATCTCTTTCCCAAGTAAGTAGCTTTTTTGCTTCTTCAACACTGACCCATTGAATTTCATCTACTTCATTATTCGGTTTAAATTCTCCCGACTCAACAGTCATCGTCCAATAGGTGACTTCTTTTTTAAGTTTCTTTTCACTAACCACGTAATTCACTTGGCCAACTAAATCTTGGGCAAGACAAGTTAAACCGGTTTCTTCTTTTACTTCTCTTATTGCAGTTTGTAAAAGAGTTTCTCCTGGATCTTGCTTCCCTTTTGGAAAACTCCAGTCGCGATTTGGACGATGAATTAACAAGATTTCAGGAATTTTTTTCCCAGAAGTGTCTCTATAGACAAGGCCTCCAGCAGCATGTATGTCTACGGCAGAGGTTGACGAAGAGTTGTGTTCTTGTGTTAGTTCTTCCATATACCTGTCTCTAATTCATAATTGATCTGATCTGATCTGAACGACTTTGACATTACTGCCATGGGGGCTCTCTAGTGTGGATAAACATTTTTATTGTTGAGCGGATTTATAAAAGTTTCATTCTTTGAGTAACTTTATTAAATGACAGGTCTAGACAGGCAGCAGAAACACTTTGGTTATTGGAATAGTTCGTGGCCCGTGGAGTGTGGCGGAAATCGAAGACAAAAATCGACTGTTGGAGCACTGGGTGCTCGGACAGGGACTTCTAAAGTTATTACTAAACAGAATGACCGCTGGAATGTGATGGCAGTTGAGCGTGATAAAGGAGAATGGTATTTAGGCGGGACAATGCCGGCTTTTATTGGTCCCCCACCTTTTGGTTGGGTTCAAAAAATTGATTTATCAACTCTTGAACCGATTATTGAGTCAGAAAAATTACCATGTGGGGAGCACGTTTGGTGTGGAGCGATTTTGATTCACTCAAATGGTTCAGTGATGTCTATCAACGGGTCTTATTTACATCGGCTTTCTCCGATAGATCTTTCTATTGAAGGTGAACTTGAATTACCAGCTGATCGTGCGCATAACGGATTACTTGCACTTTCCGATGGAACTCTTATCACTAAGGACCTTCGAATTGAAGGTGAAGGCAGAACTACAATCACACGTATCTGTTCAGAAACTCTTGAAATACTGGATCAGTTCTCTTTACCAGAAGGTTCAATGGGTCGCATTGCCGCTGACATCGTGAGTATGCCTGATGGTTCGTCAGTTGAATACGTTTATGTACCTGGGATTCATAAAGTCTGGCGTTTAATTATTGAAGAAGATTCAATGGAGGTAGATGGATGGCAGCCTCAGTACAGGTCGGAGAATTCCGATCATGGACTAGCTTGGGATGCTTGTATATCTGGTGGATCGTGCTGGGTTATGGACTGTGGGGATATTGGGTCAGTTCGGGCTATTCATACAACTGAACCAAATGGAAGATTCGTTACAGAAGAATCTAAAGATAACGTTCGACGTCTTTCTTGGAGATTGCCAGCTCCTTGGTCCGGTGCACAAAGACTTATTCGGATAGATCTCAATAATCCTGATGACATTAAAAGTATTGAACCTTTTGGAACCCCTGGAGGTGGGATTATTGCTCCACCGGTTTATGTACCTGAGTCAGAAATGGCTATTACTTGGGACTCTATTAATGGAGGATTAGCGGGTGTATCTGATGCTGGTGGAGAGCTGGAAGTGGTGTGGCATTTTGATGCACGTCCAACAATGCAGCCGGTTGTTTTTCCTGGATCGAAAGAGCTTGTTATTAACGACTTTGTTGATAGTGGAGATGATTTGATAGTTATCGATATTGAATCGGGTGAACTAATTGACCGGGTTAAGACTGGGGCAAAACTCGCTAATGGAATGTTTCTTAGCCCCACAGGTGAGAATGGTGTGATTTACTGCACAACAAATACTGTTGCTCATGTTCAGTGGGAGTAAGTAAATGAGTAAGCCTTTAATTCTTATTCCCCCATCTGAAGGTAAATCTTCTGGAGGTGAAGGATGGCCATGGTTGGAAACTGATCACTTCTTCAAGGATTTACAGGGACCACGTCTTGAAGTCATAAAAGCTTTAAAAAAGTCTATGAAAGAAGCAGAAGTAAATCGCTCAAAGCTGCTTGGGGTAAAAGGGAAAAAAGTTGGAGAAGCAACTAAGGCGAACCTTAATGTTGATAAGTCGGCAACAATGCCAGCTATTGAACGTTATACGGGCGTTCTTTACGATGCTCTGAGTTACTCTTCCTTACCTGCGTCGTTACAGAAAAAGATTGATGACCAAGTCGTCATTTTCTCTGGTTTATGGGGGGCGTTGAAACCGAAAGATTTAATCCCTGACTATAAGTTAAAAATGGGTGCAAAACTTCCCCACCTTGGTGTTCTTTCACGGTTTTGGAAACCACATTTAACTTCTGTACTACGTTCATCTAACACAAAGTTTGTGTGGGACCTTTTGCCTGGAGAGCATTCCGCTGGATGGGATCCTTTAATCGCAGAAAGAAGAATCCGCGTAAAATTTCTAGACGACATAGTAAAAAATGGAAAGCAACAACTTGTTTCTGTATCGCATTGGAACAAACTCCTTAAAGGAGCACTAGTTCAATACGTGATTGAGAATCAGCTACTCGATCCTTCAGGACTTACAAATTTCTCTCATCCAGAAGGGTATGTTTTTGCTCCTGAACTATCTATAACGTCGGGAAATACTATCGATATAGCACTTGTTTCTAAGAAATAACTAAGTTTCTATTTTGCCTAATACGCGATCTAACTCATTATTTGTAAATCGGCCAAATGGGTCTAAGCCAGACCTCAACTCCTGAAACACATCCCATTCTGGGTATTTTTTTGAAAGCATTTCTGCTGTCTGGAAATGAATTTTTCCCCAGTGAGGTCGTCCTTGGAACTGATTCATGATTGATTCCACGCCTTGGAAATATTTTTCGTATGAAGTTCCATGGAACACATGCACAGCTATATACATAGTTTCTTGCCCCGAAGCTGTAGAGAGTGGAATATCGTCTGCTCCTAGGACTCTGACTTCGATGGGAAAACTTATTGGTTGGTCAAGAGTCTCTATAAGTGCTTGGACTTGACGGAAAGCTTCAATTCCGTTTTTTCTTGGTATTGCATATTCCATTTCATAAAAACGGACGCGGCGCTCACTCGCAAAAACCTCATAACTTTTGGTTATATAGTTTGCTGCGCCAACATCTGGAATCACCAAACTATTCATCTTTGGAATTAGTGACGGTTGAATTCTTCCGAGGTAATTCATTGCGCCGAAGCCAAAGTTCTGCAGCAATTCATCATTTTTAAATCGTTTCCATTTACGTCTTAGTGTCTGTTTGAAATCTTTTGGTGGAGGAGGTTCTTCATTTGTTCGAGTATTTCTCTTCAATAATGCATTAGTAGTGTGAGGCATCCAGAAAAATTCGGTGTGATCAGTGCTCTCGACATGCTCATCGAAGTCTTTTAGTAGATCGTCTATCTGGAGAACTTCTTCAACTGCGTGCAAGTTAAACGTTGGGACACATTGCAGTGTTACTTCAGTAATAATTCCTAAAGCGCCAAGTCCTACTCGCGCGACATGAAGAATTTCTGAATTTTTTTCTTCATCGCATTCAATTATTGACCCGTCTCCAGTGACTATACGGAGACCTGTTACTGCAGCGGCGATGCTTTGAAATTTCAAACCTGTTCCATGAGTTGATGTAGAGATCGCTCCTGCAACTGATTGATAAGCAATATCTCCAAGGTTTGACATCGCTAATCCAGCAGCAGCTAAAAGGGGGTTGAGGTTGAAAAGACGAATACCAGACTCAACCGTTGCTTTGCCGCTATCCCGGTCTAGGGAAACAACAGAATCCATGTCATCCAGCGTTACAAGCACCTCATCAGTTACTGCAAGACCAGTAAATGAATGTCCTGCACCGACTACTCGGACTCGTCTATCCTCTTTGGCTGCTGCTTGAACGAGATTTACTATTTCCATTTCATTTCGAGGTCGTTCTATTCGTACTGGATGTGCGGTTTGATTCCCAGCCCAATTAGTCCAAGTGCCATCATTTTGGAATCCATTTTTAGGCCACATAAATTGCACAGTTACCACCCTCTTAGGTCTATAGGCCAGCTATCTAAGACTGAACCATCATTTATGTCTGCGACTTCTTCAACTACATGTAATGTTTCATGTTTCGCAATAGTTGGATCAATATGTGCGGGTCTTAGTAAAACTCTTTCGCCTACTTTCCAAGAACCACCAGTGACTCCGGTGTGCTCATCAGCACAATACATAACTTCTCCTTGGCCAACTAGCGATGGTGGCCCTGAATCCATAGCTACTGCTTTTAGTCCCCCATCCAATACCGCGTGCCCGCGGCCGCTAACTGAAATAACTGTTGTAAGGAGAAATAATCCTTGTTCGAAGGGTAAATCTAGACGAGCGTATTCAGTGTCCATAAGGACGTAAGAGCCGGCCTGAAGCTCAGTTACAAGAGTATTGGACTCCCAGGTACCGGTCCCACCACCAGAAATAATCTCACCACCAACATCTGCATGAGCTGCCTCTAGTTTGGCCATTGACCGCTCTATCCCATTTTCATGTTTTTGATGATCTTGTTCGTGCATGAGGTGTCCTTCGTATCCCATAACTCCCCGCACATTTAAACCAGCATCACGAGCTTTTTTAGCGAGATCTCCTGCTTCATTAGGATGACAGCCGCATCGCGGCATCCCCACATCTACATCAATCAAAACTTCAGAAATTCCGCCACTTTTTGCTGCCTGAATTGTTTCTTCCGAATCAACTGCAACGGTTATACGAGTAGATTTTTTATCCATTAAAGCGCCAAGCCGTCTGGTATTTACGACTTGGTTGGCAAGAAGTAAGTCATAATCTAAACCTGCAGCAACCATCCCTTCTATTTCTCGAACCGTGGCGCAGCAGAAATTTTCATGCCCAGCAGATACTAGTTCTTTGGCTAATACCGATGACTTGAATGCTTTTACATGTGGGCGCAGTGAGGCCCCTGGCCGAGCTTTTGTCATACATGCAATATTTTTGGCAAGTGTTTTGCTGTCAACCAACAATGCAGGTGTGTTAATTTCACCAACTTTCATAAGTCATCCCTTAGTTATCTGATCCCCTTGTGAAATTTTTCCTGATTGAACAACTTTTGCATTTATGCCGCGTAAGCAAAGTTGTCGGCCTCGTGAAGAGTTAACGAATCGCATTGCATCAGCACCAAACCAACCCACAAACTGTGAGCAACCAGTATGTGGCTCCTCTGTGACTTCAATAATGGTTGAACCAATATTCAATTTTGTTCCAGGTGGGAGATTGACAAGTGACAGATCAAAATCAACAACCAGTTGGTCACCTGGAACCGCTCTCCGGTTTGTATCACCAGCAGTAATGAGGTCTAACACTCTGCGATTTATCATCGTCACTTGCATTTCTGGATGTGGCCCGCCATCGGGGCTCTTACTGTAAGGCTTTTTACTCCAATTATCTCCTACGAGTCCTACATCAGTTGAAAATTCAGCACTTTGTACCACTTTTCTTTGACCAACGTCAGGGCGGCAAACAATTAGTTCAACGATTCCGTTATTCGTGGGAGAAATTAAAGCTGTTTCTAACCCTGCCTCAAGTTCATCAGTGCTGAGATGTTTAATATCCCCCTGGCTAGCAGTAAGAACTTTTGCTCGTTTGAATACAGTTCGTAGGCGTTGAATCATGGTTCGAGTCTCCAAAGATTTTTCTTGATCATGTAATACTCCACTTTATTTCTATCTTCTAACTAGATGCCACAACAGGGAAATAAAAGTGGACTATTTACTTAAGAACATATTTGATAATGGTCACTCACTTTTAAGTATAAAAACGGCTAGCGTGCGCTAATGGTTGAAGAGACTGGGGAAAAAATTCCGCTCAAAATTTATGCCATTCTCTTTGTTTCTTTTCTTTCTGTTCTGTCAATTGTGGGTCAAATAACAATTCTTGGAAAGCAGGTTTATGACATCACCGGGAGAGAGCTTGACTTAGGTCTTCTTGGGCTAGCCGAATTTGCTCCAACATTCCTTCTTGCTCCATTTACTGGTTCACTTGCTGACCGAATGGACCGACGGATTCTTTTTTTATGGGCTCTTTTAGGAGAAGGAGTCGTCTCAATAATACTTTTTTGGTATGCCACCACTAAACCTACTTCAGTGTTACCGATTTTCGGTTTAGTAATTATTTTTGGTGTGTGTAGGGCGTTTGCAGCGCCTTCTGGTCGAGCTCTTGCAATAGATATGTCTCCAGTCTCTACCGTCCCTAGAGTTGTTGCTTTCAGCAGTATTTCTTTTCAATCTGGTTTAATAATTGGGCCCGTATTATTTGGATTTCTTTTCGTTGCATACGAGCCACTTCCTTATCTTGTTTCAGCAATTTGTCTTGGAGCAGGAGCTTTTATTCTCATTTTTGTACCTAGTAGTAAAATCCAACGTTTAGAAACAAGTGGCGCGAAAACCGCTCTAAAAGATGCCATGGAAGGATTTAAATTTATTCGACGCACTCCGATGCTTTTTGGAGCCATAAGTCTGGACCTAGCTGCAGTGCTATTTGGAGGAGCTGTTGCCTTGCTTCCTGCAATTGCAGAAGATCGATTGGGAGTGGGAGCTGTGGGGCTTGGATGGCTACGCGCTGCTGTAGGTATGGGTGCTGGTGTAGTCGCAATTACTCTGGCTATTCGACCTCTAAACCGTCGTATCGGGAAAACCCTTCTTTCAGTTGTAGCAGTATTTGGATTAGGCACAATTGTTTTGGGTTTAAGCCGTAATTACGCTTTGGCTTTTGTAGCGGTTTTGATCCTCTCTGGAGCTGACGCTGTTTCAATGTTTATTAGAGCCACTCTGGTGCCTCTTGCCACTCCCGGACATATGCGTGGACGTGTTCTTGCCCTTGAAAATGTTTTTATTGGGGCATCAAATGAACTTGGCGCTTTTGAATCAGGTGTTACGGCTGCTCTTATGGGTCTAACCGGAGCGATCATCTTTGGAGGAGCGGGAACTCTTGCTGTCGTAGTTATTTGGTGGTTTTGTTTTCCTGTTCTGAGAAAGGTTGACCGATTTGATGAGGTTCAAACTTTTAATGAAGGTCCTTCTGGTTAGTGGAAAACTTACTCTTTTAAATAAATATGGTGAGCGTAGGCCGAATCCTATGTATCCTGCTTGTGGGCCGCTAGCTCATCGGGTAGAGCAACGGACTTTTAATCCGTAGGCGCTGGGTTCGAGCCCCAGGCGGCCCACAAATTAATTCGGTAAAAATAATTTCAACAAATTCTTATGCAGTAGCCTAGAAAAATGCGATTGAAATCATTTTCCTTTCTCTTTTTTCTTCTTTGCTTAATTTCATGCTCATCAGATTCATCAACAACTTCATTAGATTCGTCAACAACAAGTGACCCACCGAAAGAAACAGTTCAATCTTCGACTACAGAGGCACCTACTGAAGAATTAAACGAAGCTTTGTCTTTATCGGTATCTATTGAGCCAGCCCCTTATAGCCCCATTGCTGCATCTTTGGATATCCAGTCTTCGCTTCCGGTTTCGGTACAGGTAATCGCCAGTTCGGAAGAACATGCAGTAACAACAGCAAGAACATCAACTTTCTCTTCTTCACATATCTTCCCTCTGGTTGGTCTTCGGCAATCTCAGTTATATGACATAGAGGTTTTAGCAATTGATGAATCTGGGGAAACTTCAACTTTTAGCGGCGGGACGTTTATTTCAGGAGAGATCAATTTTCCTCTTCCAGAATTTGATCTTTATGTTGATCTTGAACTTGCGCAACCGGGGGTTACTTTAATTGAGTACAACGCTTGGGAAGTTCCTGAAGAGTTCGGTGATGGAGATCCTGTTATAGGGATTGATCATGAAGGTCAGGTTGTCTTCTGGTACCGAAATACGAGTGTGACTGGTGCAGTGGAACCAACAGAGAGAGGAACTTTCATATCTCAATATTTTCCTCTCGGTGCGAGAGAATTTGATTTGTTAGGAAATGTGGCTTACAACTGGCAAGTTTCTCCTGAACCCCCAGAAGGAATCGCGGAGTTAAGGAGTGCCGACGCTTTAGCTGCTTTAGAAAGCCTTGGAGAATCAATTAGCGGTAATCCAGGAGACCCTGATCCTATTCTTGTTAAACCTGACTGGGTTAACTTAACTTCTTTCCACCATGAAGTATTTCCCATGCAAAACGGTAATTTTCTCGGACTATCTACGACTAATCACCCAACTACGCCAGAGCAAAGGGAGCTTCTTTGCCCAGGTGATGAATCAGATTTTGAAATCACCAGTGACGTTATTGTTGAATTCACTCCAGACGGGGAAGCAATTCGAACATGGGATTTGTGGGACGTACTTGATGTGGAAGAAATACCTGGAAATCATATATGTACTGTCGACGGACGATTTGTAAGCATCGATTTCAGAGATTGGACTCACGCGAATGCAGTAATTTACGATGAAATTAGAGATGCAGTTATTGTTTCTTCACGCCATACCGATCAAATAATCGCGTTTGATCACCTCAACTCAACTGGGCCGCAAAATAGCGTTCGGTGGATTTTAGGGAACCAAGGAACATTGCCTCTTGAAGGAGAGCTTTTCTACCATCCTCATGCTGTTGAACTTCAGTCAGATGGATCAATTTTGCTTTACGACAATGGTAATTTTCGACCTGGCACAAATCCTGATGATCTCGCAATGCTTAATTACAGCAGAGCGGTTCTCTATGAAATCAGTGATAGCGATAGCGATTCTTCGGAATGGAAAGCTACTCAACTCTGGGAACACAGGGTTGATGACGTTGATGATAAGCCGCTCTACGCAACGATTGTCGGAGACACCGATCGAATGGAAAACGGTAATGTTTTGATTACCCATGGTGGGATTTGGCCAACTTATCCAAAACCAGGTACTCAGCGGGCTCGAATAATTGAAGTCGTTCCAGAGGGAATTAATGGCGGAGATATTGTCTGGGACCTTGCTTTAGGGGATGCAGATGTTCCTGTCACGGTCTATCGTGCGGAAAGACTTCCTTCTTTATATTTTGGACCGAATTGGGAATAAAGAATGACAACAACTGTCACTATTACAGGAACCGGATGCCCGATTCCTTCGGCTCATCGTTCTGGACCAGGTGTGTTAGTCCAAACAAATGATGTTGCCCTACAATTTGATGCTGGTCGAGGAACAACTCAACGCCTTGCAAGTTGCGAGTTATGGCCGACAGATCTTGATGCTTTTTTCGCTACACACCATCACAGCGATCATTTAGTTGGTTTTGCAGATTTACTCTTAACTAGGTGGGTAATGGACCGTACTGACAGCATTTCAGACTTACCAGTAATTGTTCCTGAGGGCCCGGCTGAAAAATTTGTAAATCATGTGTTAGATGCCTGGTTAGACGACATTGCAGTAAGAAAAAAACACTCGCAACGATTAACTGAACCGGGAACTGAAATTTTTTCCTTTGCTGCTACGAACAAGTTAGAAGAGGTTTGGTCAAGTGGAGATACAAGAGTTTCAGCTTGCCGGGTTCGGCATGAGCCAGTATTTCCTGCGGTTGGTTACCGAGTTGAGTCTTCAGATGGTGTGGTAGCCATTACTGGTGACACATTAGTTTGTGACGAAGTAGTTACCCTTGCTACGGGTGCTGACGTTCTAGTTTACGAAGCAATGCGTTTTGAAGAGATTCAGGCTCTTCCTGAAAAAAGACAATTTATTCTTGATTATCATGCCGACACTCGTCTCATTGGTGCTCAAGTTCAAGAAATCGGTGTCAAAACTTTAATTTTGACACATCTAATTCCTGAACCTTGTTCTAAAGAAGATGAACAAGCATTTATAGATGATATTCGTGACGGCGGTTTTGCTGGTGAATTGATTGTTGCGAATGATCTTGACTCAGTTACTTTGGAAAATAATTTGACTTAGTTATTACGCGACCTTTAATCGCGTTAGATGTTGATCTACTCTTACGTTTATGCGTAATACAGCAATTTTTATACTCAGTATTATTCTCATAGTTATTGTTGTTTTCTATGGTGCCTGTGTTGCATTCGATGGGGATGATCCTCCAGCAACAACAACGACTTCAGCGCCTTCAACAACATCAACGACATCAACGACAACGACGACAACGACGACAACTTTTGATCCAATATCACTTGGAACGCTCCCTCCAGTTGAAAATTTAGGTTCTCCATCTTTAAATCTTGCTTCGTCAGTTAGCACTGTAGGAATAGATGAAGTTGATTTTGGTCTAACGGTTTATCGAGCACAACAAAGAGCAGGGACTCGTTTTACGCCCGTTACTCCAGTTAATGAAGTTTGTTATCGAGCTACCCCTAATGAGGCTCCAGATGGGATTACTTTCTGGGTCGTTGACGGAACTATTGAACGTGTTGACATTGATACCACGGATATAACCACCCGGTCTGGAGCTGGCATAGGAAATACTGAAAATAGGATTCGTGAAATGTTTGGAGAGAGAATTGTTACTACTCCACTTCCAGATGCCTCAGGAAACTTGCTGGCATACGTTCCAAAAGATGAGTCAGATAAGTCATTCAGGATCATGTTTGTTAGCGACGGAGAAGAAATCATACGATTTTGGGCTGGTCGACTGCCATGGGCCGAAATGCTTGATGGAGGTTGTTGAAGAAACTAGTCGACTATCTTTATAAGAAGCTCGAGACGGCAGTTGTTATTTGTTATTCGAACTTCAATATCGTCGGCTCTATTACTCTCCCCTAATTTGATTCCTGTACTGCATTCAACCACCACAGCCAATTCAGATGATCTTTTGAATGTTTCAGTGGTTGCTAACTCCCAGTCCAATTCGATTTGACTTAAATGTTTTTCAAAAACTTTTGGTGGGTCATCTTCAATTTGTTCCCACTTACCTGGACGTTCAGATGGTGAGAGTCGTAAACCTGCTTCTTTCAAACTGGTAATCAACTCTCGCCCATCTACTGGTTTTGCTCCATTTTTGATCGCTATATCTCGAGTTTGAGATGAAACGTCGTAGTGATCGCCTTGAAAACTCATTCGTCTTAACCCAATTTTTTCAGCGAAACTATGTAATTCGAAATATGTTTCATCGCTAATGAGATGAGCCCAATTTTTACCTCTCCATGGCCATATTGCTGAGTCAACAAGAATTGTCATCCTCCTATGGTGCCCTTTTTAGGTCAATAAATGCCAAAATCGGTGAATGAACAAAAATAATCAAGACGTAATAATGGTGAAGATACCTAATTCTTCATCTTTTACTCACTTGATACGCGTCGGTTTAACGACTCTTTTACGTATACATCGAATTAGTTCTGACGATCTTGAAACTTTTACAAATTCAGTTCAAAAAGGCGTAGATGAACTTTCACAAACCGGACGAGATATTGTCGCATATTACAAAATTGATGAGGGACAAATAGTTATTGACTTACAATGTGATGGGAAAAAATTACAATTCTCATCCTCTTTTTCTTAACTGTTTTATAGTGCT